>RCMY010002460.1_pt1 | contig 16819 bp, 15 predicted proteins | sample 2041341 | NCBI WGS metagenome assembly RCMY01 (sample SAMN09708234, study PRJNA481090) | Marine sediment metagenome, whole genome shotgun sequencing project. | reverse complement strand
ACCCGCTGGTCGAGCGCGCTCGGTCTCGTGAGGACCACGGGGGCCGCCAGCGCCGCGGCGAGGCCCGTGGCGCCGAGCGCGTCCGCGTACGCGTCGGAGCGAGCGAGCACCACGGCATCGGCGGCATCGAACCCGAACGTCGACAACGCGACGGCCGTCGCGATGCGGTCGTCGCCGGCGACACGCCCGGCAGGTGTCGCTGCCTCGGCTCCTGCGACGCGACGGGAGTCCGGATCCGAGATCCACGGGGCCGTGTCGACGACCTCGAAGTCGCTGCCGGTCAGGTCGCGCAGGTCACGCAACGCCGTGTTGTCGAAGCTCTCCGACGGAGAGCCGGACAGGAACCACGGCGAGCCGTTGTCGGCGAGGACCGCGCCGTAGGTCTGGAGCGCGATCGCGATGACCTTCGCCTGGTCGGACATCGTGGAGAGGTCGACGTCGGCGCGCAGGCGCACGCGGATGCCCATCGGCGGGAGTCCTGTCTCGTCACGACCCGCGTCGTGTCGTGCGGGCCAGACGTGTTCGCGTGCGGTGCGGGGGGCGGTGAACCGGATGGCGTGGTCGATCACGCCGGCAGCGATCTCGTCGCCTCGGACGAGGCCGGGCAGGATCGGAAGGCCCGCAGCGTCGGCGGACGTCCAGCCGTCGGGGCGGAGGCGATCGTCCTCGAGATCGAACACGGCGCCGGAGCCGGCGGACCAGGTGTCGTCGCCGTCCGGGTGGGCGTCGAACAGCTCGTACAGGACACAGGCGTCGCGATCGAGGATGAGGATGTGGCGGTCGCCGTCGCCGTCGGGGCCGCCCTCGATCGGCGGGTTGTCGGGGATCGGATACGGGCCGGGATCGGACTCGTCGGCGTAGAGGAAGCTCACGTCCACACGGGGCTGGTCGCCGTCGACGACGACCCACGGGATGCCGATGGGGGCACCCTCCCACGTCCCGGACCCGAAGTCCGGGTGGACGGGGATCCCGGCGCCGATCGCCTCGATCCACGTCTCCGAGGACGGGTGGACGGCGAGGTCGGTGACGGGCTGGTGCCAGTGGGTGTCCCGGCTGAAGAGCTCGCAGCCCGGGGCGCCGGGCACGGCGGAGAGCGTGGGAGCCGTGCCGAGGGCGGCGGTGCAGCCGGCCGAGATCGTCGCGAACACGGCAACGGCCGTGACGCCGCGCCCCGATGATCTGCGCCGACCCATCGCATCGCTCCTGCGCTCATCGGCAGTGTCGCAGAACGTGATGGCGCGGGCCAGCGTGGGAGGGGCGTGGTTGGCGCTCGGTACGGTTCCGTCCCACCCCACGACGGGACTGCAGATGCGAGATCGGGCACGTGCTCGGCGTTGCGGCGGCGCGATCCGGCGGCTTCTGGTCGTGCGCACATGAGCCCGACCACCGCAGCGCCCCCCGGGACCTTCGCACCGCTGAGGGTGCAGGCCTACCGCCGGTTGTGGCTCGCGATGATCGTGTCCAACCTGGGCACGTTCCTCCAGATGGTGGCGGCTCCGTGGTTGATGCTGGAGCTGACCGGATCGCCCTTCATGGTCGGTCTGGTCACCGCGTCGCTCGCGCTCCCGCGGCTGTTCATGACCGTTCCTGCGGGGGCGTTGGCGGATGCCCTCGATCGACGCATGCTCCTCACGGTGGGGCAGATGGGCAACGCTGTCAGCGTGACCGTGCTCGGGATCATGACGCTCCAAGGGCAGGTCACGCCGACCGTCCTCGTCCTGCTGAGCTTCATGGTCGGGATCGGCACCTCGCTGTCGCTGCCGGCCTTCCAGTCGACCATCCACGATCTCGTGCCGCGCGACACCGTCGCCTCGGCGGTCGCGCTCAACTCGGTCGCGTTCAACGTCGCACGCGCCGTCGGCCCCGCGATCGGTGGCGCGATGGTGGCGGCCGGCCTGATCGGTGAAGCCTTCATCATCAACGGCGTGAGCTACTTCGCGATCATCGCGGTGCTGCTCAGCTTCCCGAAGGACGTCCTCGACGGAGGTCCCCGCGAGCCGGTCTTCCGCGCCGTGCTCACCGGGATCCGCTACGTCCGCTACACCCCGTCGCTGCGCCTGCTGCTGTTCGTCGTCGCCGGGTTCAGCCTCACGGCTGCATCCGTGCAGACGTTGCTGCCGAGCGTGACCCGCGATGACCTCGGGCTGGGCGCCAGCGCCTACGGGATCCTGCTCGGGACGTTCGGAGCGGGCGCGCTGCTGAGCGGGCTGACGCAGTCCAAGCTGCGCGCGCGTGTGCCCGGCGCCGTCGTCCTGCCGGTCTCGATCACGATGTTCGGGGCGACTGCGGCGGCGTTCGGCCTCTCCCGTCAGCCCGTCCTGTCCGGCCTGCTGCTGGCGGTCGCCGGGTTCTCCTGGGTCTGGGCGGCGACGACGTTCAACGTCACCGCCCAGATGCTGGCTCCGAAGTGGGCGCGGGGGCGGGTCATCAGCCTCTACCAGCTCGCCTTCATGGGGATCATGCCGATCGGGTCGCTGACCTCCGGCGTGCTCGCGGAGCAGGTGGGCGCTGGCACGGCGGTCACGATGCTGACCGCAGGCACCCTCGTGCTCGGGCTCGCGTCCAGCCGGCTGCCCTTGCCGGTCCTGGACGAGATCGAGGAGCCCCACGTCCCGGTCGACTGGAGCGTCCCGCAGCACGCAGCGCGCGTGTCCGGCTCGCCGGTGCTGGTGCTCACGACCTTCGAGCTCGCGGCCCAGGACGTCCCGGCATTCCTCGTCGCTGCGACCGCGCTGCGACGTCAGCGCTACCGGACCGGCGCCATGCGGTGGCAGCTCTACCGCAACGTCGAGCACCCCACGCGGATCACCGAGATGTTCGAGGTGCGTGACTGGGCCGACCACCTCCGCCAGCACGAACGCATCGACGACGAGGTCGCCGCTGCGATCCGCGCTGTCCGCGCGTTCGACCTCAACGGCACGGCGATCACCCGGCACCTCGCGGGCATCGACCTCCTCGATCCAGCCGGCCTGCCCACCTTCGACGATCTCGTCGCGGTGCACGATGAGCTCCACAGCCACGACGGTTCGGTCCCGCTGCGGGACGGGAGCGACGACGAGCGCGTGGGGTGACGTGGTGGTGGGTTGGCGACGGTGACCTGCACGGAATATTGTCCGTACAAATGGTGCTGGGTCGACGAGACCCTCAGACGTCGAAGGACCATCCCCATGACCCGCTCCCTCCCCACGTTGAGTCGCCCCGCCGTGGCGCTCGTCCTGGCCCTGACCGTCGTGCTCGCTGCGTGTGGATCGGCTGGGCTGGACGTCGCCGGGCAAGGCTCGGCTGGACAGGCCGAGGCCGGGGAGCCCGGTGTGCGTGTCGTCGCGTCGAACGTGGCACAGGGACTTCTGGCCGAGGAGCCCGCGCCGACGCTCATCGACGTGCGGACGCCGGCCGAGTTCGCGGAAAGCCACCTCGCTGGTGCGAGCCTCGTCGACTTCAACGCTGCCGACTTCCGTGAGCGGATCGCCACCTACCCGCGCGATGCGAGCTACGTCATCTACTGCCGCTCGGGCAACCGCTCCGAAGGGGCGCGTCGGGTGATGACCGATCTCGGGTTCACCGACGTCGCGGACATCGAGGGCGGGATCCTCGCCTGGACCCAGGCCGGTCTGCCGACCACGCCGTGAATCAGTCGCTGAACACCGGGAGTCGAACATGAACCGCGCAGGCTGGGACGAGCGGTACGCGACCTCTGAGCTGGTCTGGTCCCGCGGGCCGAACCAGTTCCTCGTCGAGCAGGTCGCTGACCTGCCCGCGGGGCGTGCGCTGGATCTCGCCTGTGGCGAAGGACGCAACGCGATCTGGTTGGCGACGTCGGGATGGGACGCGACCGGCGTCGACTTCTCGCCGGTGGGCATCGAGAAGGCCAGGACGCTTGCGTCGGGCACGGACACGACCGCGGCGGTGCGTGAGGCCGCCGGTTCGCTGACCTTCGAGGTCGGTGACGCGACGACGTGGACAGGCGACGGCGAGGGGTTCGACCTGGTGATCGTCTTCTACCTCCACCTGGTTCCGGGCCAGCGTCGAGCCGCACATCGACGGGCGGCCGACGCGGTTCGGCCGGGCGGGACCCTGCTGGTCGTCGGACACGACCTGGACAACCTCGAGCGCGGTGTCGGCGGCCCCCAGGACCCGACCATCCTGCTGACGGCGGACGACGTCGTCGCGGACGTCGACGGGCTGGGCCTTGAGGTCGAGCAGGCCGGGCAGGTGTTCCGCGAGGTCGACGTCGACGGCTCGACGCGCACGGCCGTTGACTGCCTCGTCCGGGCGGTGAAGCCACCGCGGTGATCGGCTGACGTCCTACGTCTCGCGTGATCGCCGGGCCATGCGCCCGGCCGCGATCGTGAGCGCCAGCCCGAGGGCCGCGAAGCCCCCACCGGTCGCCGGCAGCGGGCCCGGTGCGTCGGGCTCCGGTTCGGGGGTCGGCGCGGAGACGACCACGTCGCCGGGGACGGTCAGCGACAGGTAGGAGGCGTTCGCGAGGTCCTGGAAGACGGTGTTGCGCGCCGGCACCAGCAAGGGCAGGTGCTCGGGCGTGTCCGCGGAGTACAGCGCGATGCGCAGACGGTTCCCGGCCCGGAACCGCTTGGCGGTGGGCCACACCTCGACCTCGTAGGAGAGCGTCTCGCCGGGCGTGGGAGGGGCCACGGTGTCCTCCGTGTGGAACGGGAACGGGTCCATGACGCCGAGCGGCGTCAGCACCGACCGCGAGGGGTCGAGGTCGCGTTGTGATGCGCGGAGGAACCCCGGGGTGATCAACGTGGAGGTCCCGTCGGGGGAGACCTCGGCCACCTTCACGATCCAGTCCGTGTCGTGGAACGGCGGGCTGAACTGGCCGATCCCGGGCAGGCCGATCACGCCACCGACGGCTCCGAGCGGCAGCGCAGGTCGCGCTCCGAGCGGCTCGGTCGCCGCTTCGAGATGCAGGGTGATCGGGCCCGCGACGACCAAGTCCTCGGTGAGCGGCTCGGTCGACCAGACCAGCCCGCGCCACTCGTCGAGCTGCTGGTCCTGGTCGTTCTGGGGAACCGCAGGGACGGCGTTGTCCCACCGTGAGGGGAACTCGCCGGCGTTGGCGTGGGTCACATAGTCATACGTGGCGGAGGCCTCGTCGACGTCGGGGGCGTCCGTCGACAGCAGCTCACCATCGCGCAGGTAGAGGCGCACCTGATCGGACCCCGTCGGTGGCCAGTCGTCGGACAGGCGCCACTCGCCCGCGTCAGGCGCCAGACGGGTCTCGTCCATGACGAAGTACCGCGCCCGAGGTCCGTCCATGAACGCCGGCCTCGGCCCGTCATCGAGCCAGTACCGGTACCAGTCCAGCAGGTCGCGGCCGCTCTGCTCGTAGGAGACCGCATGCGTCTCGGCGTGGTTCCAGGGGCCGACGATCATGTGGTTCGGCCCGCCGATCGTGCCCCGCCGCTCCAGCGCGAGGGCCTCTTGGAACCCGAGCACCTGGCCGCGGGTGAAGGCGTCGTACCAACCCGCGATGTGGAGGGTCGGGACCTGCAGCCGCTCCATCTGCCACCAGAGCGACGATTGCCGGTAGACCTCGCCGTCGTACGGCTCGTTGAAGTACTGCAGGTAGAGCCGATCGCTCTGGGCGTGGTCGAACATGACCTGCGCGGCGGTCTCGGGGGAGGGGCCCGTGGTGACGTCGGGACCCGACGCGTTCAGGCTCTCCGCTGCCGAGGACCACAACGCGACGAAGCTGCCGTTGAGGATTCCGCCATGGTGGACGATGTCGCGGTACAGGTCGGTGTAGGCGCGCTGGGGTGCGATGGCCTCGAGGTGTGGCGGCTGCTGGGCGGCGATGAGGTACTGGATGATCCCCGAGTAGGAGCCGCCGAAGAGCCCGACCTTGCCGTTGCACCACGGGTACTCGAGGGCAGCCCATTCGACGATCGCGGCACCGTCACGTTGTTCCTGCGGCGAGAACACGTAGTCGTAGGTTCCCTCGCTGCCGCCGGTGCCGCGCGCGTCGACCTCGATCAGCACGAACCCTCTCGGCGCGAAGAAGTCGGCGCCCTCGGCTGCCCGCCCCTCCTTGTGGTACGGCGTCATCTCGACCAGACACGGGAATGTGGCGCCGTCGGGCGCATCGGGGCGGTGAGCGTCCAGAGCCAGCCGGACGCCGTCCTCCATCTCCACGTAGTGGTTGCGCTCGATGACCACCTCGTAGGTCGGCTCGATCGTTGAGCCGCCACTGGCCTGGGCATGCGCCGAGGGCGGGGCGACGGCAACGCTGCCGACGGCCACGGTGAGGGAGGCCACGCTCAGGGCGATGCGCGCGCTCACGCCCGTTCCCGCTGTCACCTTCGTGCCTCACCTCGTTGGTCTGTGCAGCCTAGTGATGCTGCACAGACCTCAGAGATCGGGTCATCCATGCAGACAGGGCCGACATCTCCGTCGGCGTCGCTACGGTCCAGCCAACACGACGACGGGTTGGTCGATGCGGGTTCGGGTCTTGCTTGGCGTCGTGACGGCCCTGTTCGCCGTCTCGACCTCGTCAGCCTTCGCGATCCCTGAGGGCCCCGACGACGGAACCCCGGAGTGGGGCGCGCGGGAGGCGGGGAACTTCGCGCGGACCCGTGACGAGGCGAACCGCGAGCTCTCCTCCCCGGCCTTCCAGCAGCGCCTTTCCGAGCAGGCAGCGCTCAACGCTGCGGCCTACGTGGAGTTCCAGGCCGCGAACGGGTTCCTCAACGCGGGCAACCTCTGCAACCACTGGATGCTCACCTGCGGAGGCGACCCCTTCCGCTACCCGGGCGTCGACCCGTTCTACGACGACGTCGGCTCGTTCACGGAGGTCCTGTTCCACGACCGCGACTGTGCTCGGCTCTCGGGAAGGATCTGGACGCCGCTCGGGGCGCAGGCAGGCGATGGTCTCCCCGGCGTCGTGATCACGACGGGATCCGTCCAGGCCCCGGAGCCGCTGTACTGGTGGGCGGCCCAGCCGCTCGTCGAAGCGGGCTACACGGTGATGACGTGGGATGTCCGTGGGCAGGGACGTTCTGACACCCAGACGCCGACGGGCCAGCAGGGCAGCAACGCGAACTCGACCGTGTTCTGGGACGGGACCGTTGACGCGATCGACTTCTTCCGCTCCACGCCCGAGCAGCCCTACCCCCACAACGTGACCTGCGCCGCCAGCGTGAACCCGCTGTACGGGCTCACGAACGCGTCGGCCAACAACCCGCACTTCGACGTCCTCGACCACGATCGGCTCGGACTTGCCGGGCACTCCCTCGGCGCCACCGGCGTGAGCCGGGTCCAGGCGATGGACCCGTGGGAAGGCCAGATCGACACGGAGAACCCGGTCGACGTGATCGTGGCGTGGGACTCGCTGTCGTCCGCGGCACCGATCGTTCCGCGGGTGCCCGCGATGGGGCAGTCGAGCGAGTACGGGCTGGTGAACGTCCCGTTCTTCAGCTCGCCGGACCCGGAGTCGGACAAGGGCGCGTTCGCCGCGTGGGTCGAGGCCGATCTCCCGGTCGTGCAGTTCACGATCCAGGGCTCGACGCACTACGAGTGGTCCCAGATCCCGACCACGCCGGTCGTGAACTTCTCCTCCACCGACTGGACGAGCTGGGGCACGCCGATGGCCGCGCACTACACCGTCGCCTGGATGGACCGCTGGCTCAAGGAGTCGGACGAGCCCGGCTACGACACCGCTGACGCGCGGCTGCTCGAGGACCTCACCTACTGCGAGCGGTTCAGCTTCTACATGCGCTCGGCCCGCAGCTTCCCGTCGCGCGATGGCAGCCCGCTCGTCAATGACGACATCCGCGCGTCGTGCCTTGCAGGCGAGGTCACGCAGCTGCCGGCACCCGAGCCGGAGCCCGCTCCCGAGCCGGCGCCTGATCCGGCCCCGCTCCCCACGACCGGCGGCGGGCTGGCCCTCGCCGGCCTCGCCGCGCTGCTCTCGTCGTGGATGATCCGCCGTCGCTGACGAAGGTCCGTCGTCAGGTCGCTGATCGGGACGTACCGTGGTCTGGTGACCGCGCGGGTGTCGCGGCCGAACGAGGAGTGCAGCATGGTCGAGCCTGGTTCCGCCGACGACGCCACGTGGCCCACGGACGACGTCGTCCCGCCGTCCCCACCGCCTCCGTCGCCGGTGGGCATGCCCACACCGCCCGCGCCGCGACCGCCGTCGGGACATCCGGTGGCGAACGCGCAGGACGTGCGGAACTGGTCGATGGGGGCGCATGCCTCGGCGTTCGTGGCGGCGTTCTTCGCGCTCGCGTTCCTCGGGCCGCTCGTCGTGTGGATGGTGCGGCGCGAGGTCGACCCGGTCTCGGCGGAGCACGCCAAGGAGGCGCTGAACTTCAACCTGTCCGTCCTGCTGTACGGCGTGATCAGCTTCGTCCTCGTGTTCGTCCTCATCGGCCTCCCGATGCTCGCCGCCGTCGGGATCCTCTGGATCGTCGCGACGGTCCGCGGGATCATCGCCGCCGGCAACGGACAGGCCTACCGGTACCCCGTCACGATCAGGTTCATCAGCTGATCTGGGCCGTCCCGGAAAGCGTGAGACGCCGCCGCACCGGGAGGCGCGGCGGCGTCTGAGCGTGAGCCTCAGATGAAGATGATCTGGGCGCCCTCGCTGAGCTCGATGAAGTCGGTGGCGCTGATGATGCCCTCGACGTTCTCGTAGAGGTCTTCCTCCTCGACGTGCATCATGTCGGCCGACATGCGGCAGGCCCACAGATGACCGCCCGCGTCGGAGATGAGCTCCATGAACTCGGGGACGTCGGGGACGTCGATGCCCTCGATCTGCTTCTTCATCATGTGCGTCGCGAAGGACTGCATGCCGGGGAGTCCCATGAGGGCGGTCGGCATGTGCGTTGCGGGGTTGCCGACGGGGTTGAACTTCAGCGTCCCCATCGTCTTCTTGTTGATGATGTCGAAGCCCCAGAACGTGAAGAACATGTGGGTCTCGATGCCCTCACCGAGGGCCGCGTTCGCCAGGACCAGCCCCGGGTACGCCATGTCGAGCGAGCCCTTCGAGCAGATGATGGCGAGCTTGCGCCCCTCGGACGCTGCGCTGTCGAAGCTGGGGATGGGTGCCGCTTGGGTGGTGCTCATGGTTGTGACCTCCTGGGTCGTGTCAGGTGTGGGTGGTCAGACGCACCCGACGGGCTTGGGCAGCCCGGCGATGTAGGACATCTTCTTGGCAGGCTTGCCGGGGAAGAGGCGGAACAAGTTCTTGGTCGGGATGCCGCCGACCTTGGTCACGCGGCGGAGGGTCGCGGTGGTCTGCTGCTCGACGTAGTCCTCGCGGAGGAACCGGATCGGGACCCAGTGCTCCTCGCTCAGCTCAACGCCGATGTTGGCCGCGAGCACCTTCGCGAGATCCTCGTCCCACTCTCCGTACTCGGTGAGGAAGCCTTCGGCGTCGACGTGGATATCTCGACCGTTCATGGTTGCGAGCGTCATTTCGTCGCCCCCTTCTGTGGTTCGTTGGTGGCCGCTGCGGGCGGATCGCCCATCGAGCGGAGGATGTTGATCATCTGGTCGAGCCCGTTGCGGACGCTGGGCTCTCGCAGCTCTCGCAGGATCCCCATCATCGACGGGGGCGGGGTCTGGTTCGTCGGCTGCTCGCCGACGACATGGGCCGTGCGGCGGACCATCGCCATCACCTCGGGCTGGGTCATCTCGCGCAGAGCCTCGAGGATGAGCACCACGTTGTCGCCGAGGGCGCGAACGTCCTGGGGACTGAAGTTGGCGACGACGCGTCCGATGATCCCGGCGGCCTCGCGACCGAAGTCCGCGTAGCCCTGCTGGTCGAGCTGGCCTGCCTTGGCGACGACCGACTCGAAGGCGCTGCGCAGGATCGGCTGGAGATCCGACGAGACGTCGTCGAGCATCGAACGGCGCTCCCTGCTGGTCGACAGCAGCTCGTCGAGCATGCCCTCGATGCGGTCCATGCGTGCGTCGAGATCGCTCGTCGTCGAGACGCGGTCTTCGGTGGTGATGTCGATCGCGGTCATGCCGGAACCTCCTGGGCAGCCGCGGGCGCCGCGGTCGGGTCGTGCTTGCCTGCCATGGCCATCAGGGGTGGAAGCGGCATCTGGCGACCCGGGAGCAGGACGTTCCAGTAGATGGACTTGAAGAGCAGCTTCCCCCAGTGGTTGGCCTCGGTCTCGCCGAGCAGGGTGAGGGGGCCGACGCCGGGGATCGGATACTTGCCGGGCAGCGGCTGGGTGTCGTAGTTGAAGTCGAGGAGCAGCGCCTTGCCGTCACCGGCTTCGACGAAGCAGTTCGCGTGTCCGTCGAACGCGTGGGTCATGGGCCGACCCGCGATGTGCTGGAGGAAGTTCTCCTCGAAGATCTCGACCGCGAAGTGTGCGACGGAACCGGCTTTCGACGTCGGCAGGTTCGCGGCGTCGCCGAGGGCGAAGATGTTGTCGTGGCCGTCGGCGAGGAACGTCTGCTGGTCGACGGGGACGTAGTTGAGCTCGTCGCCGAGCCCGCTGCGCTCGACGAAGTCCGCGCCCATGTTCAGCGGGACGGTGACGAGCAGGTCGAACGGGATGACGCGCTCGTCGTAGGAGACGATCGCCTTCGCCTCGTTGTCGACGCGCTCGATGACGAAGTCGGCCTCGAGATGGATCTTGCGCTCCTCGAGCATGTCGCCCAGGAGCGAGGCCGCGATGGGCTTCGTGAACGCTCCGTCCAGCGGCGTGACGTAGGTGATCTCGACCTGGTCGCGAAGACCGCGCTCACGGAAGTGGGCTTCGGCGAGGAACGCGAACTCGAGCGGCGCGACCGGGCACTTGATCGGCATCTCGGTGATGTGGACGACCAGGCGGCCGCCTTCCCAGCTGGCCAGCTTGTCAGCCAGCGCGACGGAGCCCTCGAGCGTGTAGAAGTCGAAGACGCTCTCGCGCCACTCGTCCTCTGCCATCCCTTCCGTCTCGTCGGGCCGCGGGGTGGTTCCGGTGGCGATGATCAGCTGGTCGTAGGCGAGCTCGGTCCCATCAGCCAGGAACACGACGTCGGTGTCGGTGTCGACGCGATCGATCTCGGCATGGATCATCGTGACGCCGTCGGGGATGAAGGCGTCACGGTCCTTGGAGACCTGGTCCGGCGCGTAGGTCCCGAAGGGGACGAACAGGTAGCCGGGCTGGTAGTCGTGGCGGTTGTCGCGGTCAACGACCGTGATCTCCCAGGCGTCGGCGTCGAGTCGGCGTCGAAGGCGGTTCGCCGCCATGGTGCCGGCGGTGCCTGCGCCGAGGACGAGCAGCTTCTTCATGGTCATCACCTTCAGGTTTGCGCGACGGCAGGACTGTTGCTGTCGCTGACGGCGACGCTACGAGCGGTCAGCGCGGGAGAGCAGTGCCGAAGGTCTTGTGCTGGCGGCCGAAGGTCCCGGCGGGTCGTCGACCATCCGCGGTCGGTCGTGGTCAGAGATATCCGAGCGCTGCGGCCTGGTCCGTGAGCCAGTCGCGGTGGTCCGGGTGCGCGATGGCGATCAGCGCGCGTGCGCGCTCTCGGATTGACCGGCCACGCAGCTCGGCCACGCCGTGTTCCGTGACGACGTGGTCGACGGTGTTCTTGAGCGTCGTCACGACGGAGCCTCGCGAGAGCCGTCCGACGATGCGCGAGAGCTCCCCGTTCCGGGCCGTCGATCTGGTGACGACGAAACCTCGGCCGTGCTCGGCGTACAGCGCGCCGCGGGCGAAGTCCGACTGGCCTCCGCTCCCGGACCAGTACTTGCCCTGAACGGTCTCGCTGGCGCACTGCCCGAGCAGGTCGACCTCGGTCGTCGCGTTGACGGAGACGAAGGCGTCCTCCCGTGCGACGACGCGGGGATCGTTGACGTGCTCGACGGGCCACAGCTCGACCGACGCGTTGTCGTCGAGCCACTCATACAGCCGCTGGGTTCCCAGCGCGAACGTCGCGACGTGCTTGTTGCGTCCGGTGCGCTTGGTGACGCCGGTCAGCGCGCCGGACTCGACGAGGTCGATCACCCCGTCGGACAGCAGCTCGGTGTGCAGCCCGAGGTCGCGGTGATCGACCAGCTTGGCGAGGATCGCGTCGTTGATCGCGCCGATCCCGACCTGCATCGTGTCGCCGTCTGCGATGCGCTCGGCCACGTGGTCGGCGATCTGCAGGTCGATCGCGTTGGGCGCGCGCGGGGCCACCGCGACGAGTGGCCGGTCGACCTCGGTCCATCCTGCGACCTGGCTGACGTGCACCTGGTTGCGACCGAACGTTCTGGGCATCTGCCGGTTGACCTCGAGGTAGAACGGCGCGCGTCCCACGAAGCCGGCCACGTAGTCCGCGTTGGTGCCGAGCGAGAAGTAACCGTGATCGTCCATCGGGGCTGCGGCCGCGAGGACGAGATCCGGTCCACCTGCATGGCTGAGCAGCTCTGGCACCTCGCTGAAGTGCGCGGGAACCAGGTCCAGACCACCCGAGTGGAAGTGCGGGCGGGTCACGTGGGACAGGAAGTAGCTCACGTGGCGGAGCCGGTCCGGCTGCTCGCCTCGGAGGTAGGCGCGATCGTGGAGCGCATGCATCTGGTGCACCGTCACGCCGCGGAGGTCATCGACTGCGCCCTCGATCGCGTCAAGGAGGGAGACCGGCTCGCCGTTCGCGAGCGGAACGACCAGACGTGCGCCGTCGTGGACGTGAGAGAGCACGTCCGTGCTGGGGCTCGAGGCCGGCGATGAGGTGGTCATGCTTCGTCGGCCGGCTCTGCGAACTCGTCGAACGCGGCCAGGGCACGCGGAGCCCACACGGACGCTGGGCCACCCGCCATCAGCAGGGCGACGCCGAGCACCTCGACGGCCTCCTCGCGCGAGGCGCCCTTCACCGCAGCCCCCTTGGCGTGGTAGGCGACGCACCCGTCGCAGTGCGTGGCAACCGCGATGGCCAACGCCACCAGCTCCTTCATGTGCTCCGGAACCACGCCATCGGCCATGCTGGTCTGATGCAGCTGCCCGAAGCCTGCCCAGGTCTCCGGCGCGGCACGGCGGAAGTCTCGGGTCGGGCCGCGGAGGTCTTCGATGATCTCGGTGAAGGTCGTGGGCATGGGGGCTCCGGAGTTCGATGCTCGAAGCGAATCAGCGGCTCGCTTCCGGTGGAACCGCCACAGGTCCCGAGCCGTGAGGCCCGAACGGCACTACTCGCGGCAGGGAGAGCGGGCCATCATCCGCAGGGTCCGGACCGACGCGAGCAGCTGGTGACGACCTGGGTCAGGGCTGCGTCGCGAAGGGGTCGAGAAGGGACAGGACGATGTCGATCTGGTTCGAAGGGACAGGCCACGTCGACTGCGATCTCGACCACCTGAAGGGCTCGCTCGATGATCTCGGCGAGTTCTACGTGGGAGTTGTCCGAGCGATGCCGGGGATCACCTCGGCCGAGCTGGTCGAGCAGGGCACCGACCACGTCGTCATCCGGACGAACGCGGGCGTCATGCGACGTACGAACATCTCGCCACACGTCGACGACCGGCTGGTCGTGGTCGAGTACGACGAGGTGTACGAAGCCGGCGCACGGGTGACGATGCGGTCGCATTTCGTGGACGAGTTCATCGAGTGCAGCGAGGGTTTGATGCACCGGGTCGTCGTGAGCGACGTCGACGCCTCCGGGATCCTCGGAGCCATGTATCGCAGGCTGGGCCGCGCCAGGATGGGCGCCGCGTTCCTGAGCTCGCACCGCGCCCACCTCGAGGTGACCTCCCGAGGTCTCACGTCAGGAGATCGCCCACGGCGACGGGCCCCGAGGCGGTGACGACCGCACCGATCGCGAGCGTGCCCCCGCGTTCGCGGTGAACCGTCCGCAGGACGTCGCGATCGACCGCGAGGTCTGGCTGCGCCCGCGTGACCATGACGCAGCGACCAACGCGCTTGGTGACGGAGAGGCTCGCTTCGCCGAGCCGGACGTTCGTGCCGACCAGAGCGTCTTCGCCCCGGCCGTTCAGGACCACGTTGGAGCGGAAGCGCCCGGGGTCCCAGCCGCCAAGGGTCGTCCTCGACACCAGCGACACGCGGGTCTGATCGCTGTCATGCCACGCGTCACCCGGCCCCTGCCATGAGGTCCATCCGGTCTCCTTCTCGGCGTCGGCCGGGTTCTCGTAGACGCCACCCTCGTTGCCCGCCCGGACCAGACGGACGGCGCGCTCGAGCCATGCGGACAGCGCGGCATCGGAGTCGAGCCGGGCGCCGTCCTCGCCGACGATCGACACCTCTTCGTCGTGCCAGGTCGCTGCGGCGAACAGCAGCCGAGGCTCGCGGCGGGCGGTCAGCACGTTGCCGGTCTCGACGTCGACGATGCCGAAGGCCCGATCTCCGGGGAACCCATGGGGCCCGACCTCCGTGGACTCAAGACGTTCGCCGCGCATGGACTTGACCGGGAACCGCCACAGCTCAGCGACGGTCAGCGTCCCCCTGGTCGGTCCGGTCATCTTCACGTCACCTCTCGGAGGGGCGACCGTACTCGGCCGCCGATCGTCATCGGGGCCTGTCACTCCGTCGCGCCCGCACGGCTGTCGGCGACGTCGTCCTCGCCGATCGAGTGCGCGGCCGACACTCCCTGACGTGCATGTGCCTCCGCCGTACGGTGCGGCCATGGACACGGCGCCCCTTCGCCGGTGAGCCTCCGGCACCCGCAAGGACACGTGATGCTTCGCCAGCTGCTCAGGAAGAAGGACCTCGCCCTCGAGCAGACCTCCGTCGCGCCGTGACCACGCCGAATGACCGGGAACTTCGCGCGCCCTTCGGGCGTGTCGTGCTTCCCGGACGCCTGTCGTCGAGCGGGACGGACGCGTTGACGAGCCCCGTCGGCGTCGCAGATCTGACGGACCCGTCCTCGGTGGACCTCGCGATCGACCGCCTCGTCGGCCAGGACCTGCACGACGCCCTCGCGGCATTGCGAGAGGCGGGCGCGGTGACGTCGACGACGTTCTTCGGCCAGCCGGCCGTCATCGCGACGGACTTCGCCACGGTCAAGTCGATCCTGCGCGACGATGTCCTCGTGCCCGGGGCGCCGGTCTACGAGCTGTCGACCCTGCCGGCGATCGGTCACACGTTCATCGATGCGAGCGGCGCCGAGCACGACCGGCTGCGCAAGCTCGCCACGCCGGCGTTCCGGTCGAGGGCCATCGAGCGGTTCGACGCGGCTCGGCTCACCGTTCTCGCCGAAGAGCTCATCGACGGGTTCGTCGACCGAGGCGAGGTCGACCTCGTCGCGGAGTTCACGTCGGTGCTCCCGTACCTCGCCATCGCGCGGAAGCTCGGGCTGCCCCGCTCCGGGGAGGACGACACCCGACGTTGGGCGGCGGGGCTGCTCTCACACGCGATGGCGCCGGAGCTCGCCGCGCGAGCGCGCGCGGAGTTCGACGCGCACGTCGGAGAGGTCGTCGCGGCCCGTCGAGCCGAGCCGCTCGACGACGTGCTCAGCGGGCTCGTCCTCGCGGAGCGCCATGGCCAGAGCTTCACGGATGAAGACGTCCTCGCCCACGTCCGTCTGCTGTTCGCCGTCGGCGCGAGCACCACGGCGCACGGCATCGGCAACCTGCTGTCTGCGCTCCTGCACCGCCCCCGCGTCCTCTCCTCGGTGCGTGACGACCCAGCCCTGCGTGCGGGTGCGGTGCGTGAAGGCCTGCGCTTCGATCCACCGGTCGCGGTGTTGCCCCGGCTCGTCGTCCAGCCCACAGAGGTCCGTGGCGTCGCGCTGGGCGCCATGTCGTTCCTGCTGCTCAGCATCGCCGGTGCGAACCGTGACCCCGAGGTGTTCGCGCGCGCGGATGACTTCGACCCCACCCGCCCGCACGCCGAGCTCATGACGTTCGGCAACGGCAAGAAGTTCTGTCCGGGCTCGCACCTCGCGACGCACGAGATCGGTGTTGCGCTCGACGCGGTCCTCGACCGCCTGACGGGTCTGCGCCTCGTCGACGAAGCCGGCTCGCTGCCGGTCGGCGGCCCGCTGCGCGCGCCGGAACGCCTCGCCGTGGCCTGGCGCTGAGGTCACGGTGTCAGCTCAGCTCCGAGTGACACCTCATGAGCCCGGCGACCGTTGTCAGACGAAGAACTCGCTGATCGCCTGGACCACGTCGTCGGCAGCGGCGTAGCCGGACAGGTGCGAGCCGCCCGGACGCAGCACGAACGTCGCGTTCGGGAGCAGACCCGCCGCGTGCCGTCCGTGCGCGAGCGGGATGATCGTGTCCTTGTCACCGTGCCACCAGCGGACGGGGACGTCGACGTCGGCGAGGCGAAAGCCCCAGTCGCGGCCGAACAGGACCGCGTCGCGCATTGCGGCTTGCAACCCGTGTCCGCGCACGCCGCGGGCGAGGTCGTCGATGAACATGTCCTTGACGCCGGGCGTGGCGAACACGTCGCGGTCGGCCTGAGGCATGATCAAGGAGAACGCGTCGTAGATCTGGCTGCCCCACGGGATCAGCGGGCGGAGGAGCCGGGTGCCGGCCCAGGCGGCCGGAGCCTCCACCCGTCGGGTGAGCCAGCCGAAGCGTGGTGCGAGCGCGACGAGCCCCCCCGTCGCCGCGTCCGGCCCGACGAAGGGCGGCACCCCACCGAGGACCGCGACCCCGACGACACGGTGGGCGTCGAGGTGTCCCAGGGCCAGCGAGTACGGGCCACCACCGCTCAGGCCGATCACGGCGTAGCGATCCAGTCGCAGGCGATCGGCGAGCGTGACGAGATCTCGTGCCACGTCGACGATCCGGTCGTGCGGGGCGGGCGTGGATCGTCCGACGCCGGGACGTGCGACGCCGATCACGCGGAGTCCCTGCGCGACGGCCGCGGCCTTCGCCGCCGGCGGGACCTGCCGGCAGGAACCGGGCGTGCCG
>RCMY010002459.1_pt1 | contig 16827 bp, 12 predicted proteins | sample 2041341 | NCBI WGS metagenome assembly RCMY01 (sample SAMN09708234, study PRJNA481090) | Marine sediment metagenome, whole genome shotgun sequencing project. | reverse complement strand
CTGATCACGGCGCTCACCGCATGGCCCCTCACCGGCATCATCGTGCTCGGTCCCCTCTTCGCGCTCGGTGACGAGGCAATCGACCAGATCGTGTCCCGGGTGCCGCTGCTCGCCGACCTCGACACGACGACCTTCCGCTGGTGGTTCGTCCCGGTCGGCGCGACCGTGTTCGTCCTGTTCAGCGTCGTGCTCAACATCGTGCGGGTGTTCCTCCAGGACTGGCAGCTGACGTTGCGAGTGACGCCGACCAGTCTGCGTCGCACCTCGGGCCTGCTCTCTCGGACCAGCACGGCGAGCAGCGTCGCCCGTGTGCAGGTGATCTCGAGTGGGCAGAATCCGCTGCAACAGCGCGCTGGGTTGCAGGTCGTCGGCCTGTCCAACATCGGCGAGGGTGACCTGTCTCTGCCCGGTTGCAAGGACGACCAGTTCGCGATGGTGACGCGTCTCGCCGGCTCGACACCGATCGAAGAACTCGGCCTCACCCGACGCATCCACCCCGCACAGATCTGGCTCCGGGTCCGCAACTCGTTGATCCAAGCCGCGGTGATCGCCGGTGGCGGCTACATCATGGTCGGTTGGTGGTCGACGCTCGCCTTCGTCCTGGTCCCGATCGTCTGGCTGACGCAACGCCGTCACGTCCGCAACTTCCGCTGGGCACTCGGCACCGAGCTCGCGACATCTCGTCGGGTGATCGACACCGCGACGGAGCAGGCGCTGCTCCGCAAGGCCAACTCGGTGCAGATCTCACAGACCATCTTCGAGCGGCGCCGCGGCCTCGGCAGGGTGCATCTCAAGAGCGCGGCGGGCACCGTCTCGGTCGGGATGCTGCCGATCGCTGAAGCCCAGGCCGTCCGCGACACGATCCTGCACGCTGCTGAAACCGACCGCCGTCCCTGGATGTAGCCCGCCAGCCGGGAGTCGGGCGAGGGCATGAGGTTCCTGCGCCCTGATGGCGCACCTACCTCATGAGTTGAACCAGCCACACGGCTTGAACGCGTCGAGCGATGTCGGACGAAGGTGCTGCGGTCAGGCTTCGAGTGCGGCGAGGGCTCGTTCGTGCAGTTCGAGCTCGGCGAGTGCCTCGTCGGGCAGGCAGTCGATGTAGCCGGATGTGCGATTCGACAGCTCGATGTCGCGCCCGATCCTGTCGATCTGGATGTGCAGCTCTTCGGTCATCGGGTGGCGTGCCAGCGTCATCACGAGTGCTTCGACGGCCACCGGGTCCCACTGGGAACCGGAGTGCTCGCGCAAGATGGCAACGGCCTTGTCGTGGCCCATGCCGGCACGATAGAGACGCGAGTTGGCCATGGCGTCGTAGGCGTCGCAGACCGCGATGATGCGGGCATTCTGTGAGATCTCTTGGCCGACCAGACCATCCGGGTACCCGCGGCCGTCCATCCGCTCGTGGTGGCCGCGCACCGCAGGCGCGATCGACGCCAACACCGGCGACGCTTCGATCATGCGTGCGCCGATCTCGACGTGGGCCTGCATGATCTCGAACTCGCCGGGCGTGAGCCGGCCCGCTTTGGTGAGGATCTCGGTCGGGACGCCGACCTTGCCGATGTCGTGCAGAATCGCAGCGAGACCGAGGTCACGCAGCTGCATGGCTCCGAGGCGCATCTCTTCGCCGACGCGGACGGCCAGCTCGGTGGTGCGGATGACATGGTCGCGGGTCGAGGGGTCCTTGGCGTCGAGGTCGGCGATGAACTGGTGCACGATCGGATCGAGGCCGACGGCCAGTGCAGTGAGCGGCTCGGTCAGCACGACCGGACCGACGACCTGTTCCATCGTGGCGCTCCGGCGGTAGACGGCGGAGGCGCCGACCGTGCCGACGAGGACGCCGACGACGACGAGTGCATGCCCAACCCAGAAGCCGGTGTCAAAAGGTGTGGCTGCGAGCCAGACGAGTGACGAGGCGCCGACCGTGCCGAAGCCGAACGACACGACGAGCGGGCTGTGTCGCTGAGCGATGCGGGCCAACGTGAGGTGGCGGTGGGCCATCACGGCGCAACCGAACACGGAGGCGAGGGCGATGACGATCACGGCGGGTGTCCGGGCTTCGATCCGCGGCATGGCGTTCGGGGCGAGCAGGAGGGCGAGCGAGAGTGCCGTCGTGGCAGCCATTGCGGTGGCGATCCAGGTCTGCCAGTGCCGGCGCAGCCATCCTGCAGCGTCAGAGCGGCGAGCGAGGAACGGGGCGACGGCGGCGAGGCCGACGGGGACGGTCAGGAGCAGCGCCGCGTTCGATGCGGTGTTCGGGCCGGCAAGGACGTCAGGCGTCATCACACCGCTCACCACGAACAGCACGGAGACGGCGTAGAAGAAGGTGCCGAGGCAGGCGAGTTCGGCCTCGTTCGTGCGGAAGGCGCGTCGGACCATCGCGGTCGACGTGGCGACGCAGATCGAACCGAACAGCGTGGCCGCGAACATGAGCATCTCGGGCGAAGAGAACGTCACCAGCGACGACAGTCCGAGTGCAGCGACGAGCTGCGCGCCGAGCGGCAACAGCAGGGTCGCAGCCCACACCGGGCGAATCGATCGGGACGGGGATGTCGGGGTCGCCATGTGCTGTTCATCGGCGCTGCACGGGCGCCCCTCGACCCGCTTTTTGTCAAGAGTTGGTCAACCTGGCGGCGCGCTGACGCTTCGGACAGGGCGATTGTCCGGGCAGTTCACGTGCCGAGCGCTGATCCGACCACCTCGACGGCTCGTTCGAGTTCTGCCGGAGTGGTCGTGCAGTGGACCGACATCCGCAGGAGCGGCGGCAGGTCGCGCCGTTCGACGTCGTAGCGCGAGGAACCGACGAAGGTGACCGATGTGTTGATGCCCGCTGCAGCCAGTGCCGCTTGGAGATCCGCTGACGGCATCGACGGGGTCGCGGCGGTGACGATCCCGGATTGTTCGATGCCCTCGTCGTAGACGGTCATGCCGATGTCGCTGAGCATCGAACGGAGTTGTGCTGCTCGTTCGGTGACCGTGGCCTGGATCCGGTCGAGCCCGATCTCGAGCGCCACGTCGACAGCGGCGCCGAGGCCGAGCCAGTTGGCGTGGCTGTACTCCCAGTACTCGAAGCGCTGCGCGCCGGGCGCCAGCGTGTAGTCGTCGGTGCTCGACCAGTCGGCACCGTGATGGTCGGGATGCGATGGGGTGACCCGGTCGAGGATCGATGCCCGGGCATAGAGGAAGCCGGTGCCGCGCGGGCCGCGCAGGAACTTGCGACCCGTGGCGGAGAGGAAGTCGCACCCGATCTCGTCGACGTCGACGACGCGCTGGCCGACGCTCTGGCAGGCATCGACGAGGTAGGGCACGTCGGCCGCCCGGGCGAGTCGGCCGACTTCAGCTGCGGGATTGACCAGGCCACCGTTGGTCGGGATGTGTGTGAGCGACACGAGGGCGACGTCATCGGAGTGTTCGAGCCGCTGGGCGAGCATGTCGACGTCGACTTGGCCGTGCTCGTCGCTCGACACCCTGTCGATCACGACGCCCCGGGTCTTGGCTGCGTGGATGAACGCAATGGCGTTGGCGCCGTACTCGTGATCGTGGACGATGATCCGCTGGCCCCGTTCCATCGGGATCGACCAGAACGCCGCATTCCACGCTTCGGCTGCGCTGCCGAAGCGGGCGATCTCGGACGGCTGGTCCACGTCGCCTTCCGCCGTTGTCGACGCGCCGATCATCCTGGCGATCGAGGCGGTGACCGATTGCTCGGCGTCGATCATGGCGTTGGCGGCCTCGTACCCACCGATCGTTGCTTCGAGCTGCAGGTGACCGATCTGTGCGTCGAGGACCCGCTGATCGGGGAGCGAGGAGCCGCAGTGGTTGAGGTGGATCATCGCGTCGGTGCAGCCGGGTGTCGTTGCTCGGACGGCGTCGATCTCCGCGGGGCTCAACGGGCCGGTCGATGCGTGCTCGGCTGCTGCGGTCATGGCGCCGACGCTACATCGATGCTGCTCGGCGGTGACCCGACCGGGTGCCATCGACCGTCAGCGCAGCCAGTTGTTCGGGATCGCCTTCTCGCACCAGCGGCCGAAGCGCTTCCAGAAGATGCTCATCAGCTTGTCCCACGCGCCCTCCGCCCGGCTTCGCACGAAGGTGTCGAGGCGGAGCCGGAGTGCGCACGACTGCTCGGTCGGTCCGTCGGCGGCGGTTCCGCCGGTGAGGGGGCGACCGAGACGATCGGACCTGAGAGCAATTCGGTCGGCTGCGTCGTCGAGCTCAAGGTTCCATCGTCGGTGTCCCGTCGACCGGTCGCAAGTCCTGGCAGCAAAATTGGGCTCAACTACTGTCGTCACAGCGGCCTGTTCCGTGGTCGTCGAAACGGGAGGAACCGTCATGCACACACTCAACCTTCGATCGTTCCTGTGGTTCGCCACAGGAGTCGCATTGACCATCACATCGATCGCCACATTCGGCGCCTGGCGCGCTGATGCGGCCGTCACGGCCGGTGAATCGACCTTCGTCCCGGTCGCACCCTGCCGACTCTTCAACACTCTGCCCGGCAAGGGCATCCCCGGCTCCAACACCACACCGATCGGCGACAAGGAAACCCGAGTCCAGCCAGTCACCGGCGTAGTCGGCAACTGCAACATCCCCACCGGCGTCTCCGGTGTCGCGATGAACGTCACCACGCTCAACGGCACCGGCAACTCGTTCCTCGCCCTCTTCCCTGCCGACGAAACCGACCGACCGACCGTCTCCAACCTCAACTGGACACCAGGACAGAGCGCAACACCCAACAAGGTCGACGTGAAACTCTCACCCGACGGCAAGGTCAAGATCTACAACAACGTCGGCACCGTCGACGTCATCGGCGACATCGTCGGCTACTACACCTCATCCACCATCACCGACCTCGAGTCACGCCTCACCGCCGCCGAAGCTGCGCTGGCCTCGAACAACCTGACAATCACGAGCCTCGACAGCCGCCTCACCGCCGCCGAGACCAGAGTCACGTCATTGCTCGAAGACACCAATGTCATCCCGAGCGGCGTGACCGTGACGGGGCACAGCCGGTACGACTCGGACTCGATCAACGACGACGGGGACGTCGACGTCGTGATTCAGCTTCCCGGTCGGGCTGCGAGCCCACTGACGTTCGACGTCGTCAACTTCGCGCCCAACGAAAATGTCAGGGATGCCGACGATACCTGCACGGGATCAGTCGCCGCGCCGACCGCACCTGCGGGCAAGGTCTGCATCTACCTCAACTTCACAAATCGCTTCGACGGGTTCCATGGCGAGTCGTTCGGCGTCGTCGCGGACCGGGGCTTTATCATCCGCGCCAGAACAAACGACCCGACGCCGCCGCTCGACGCGCTGTTCGACTTCACCTGGGCCTACACCGCTCCGTGATCTGAAATGATCCTGCTCGACGCGGTCAACCGGGTGCGTCGAGCAGGGCGTTCCGTCCGCTCAGATCGCCACCATTGGAAGCAGAGGTGAGGCGAATGAGACGCGATCGGGCTCGACCGGCGTCAGGTCACTTCGTTTCGGTGCGCACGATTCCCGGAGGCATCTCGGCGTCCGGTGCCGTCGGGTCGATGTCCTCGGCTGACGCCGGGGGAACGGCCTGCTCTGGGTCGGGTGCGACGAGGGCTTCGAGGATCGCGTTCTCGACGACTTCGGTCAACGCCGGGTGGATGTAGAACACAGAGCGGGCCACATCTTCGGCGCGCTGATCGAACTCCATGGCCTGGATGATCGGCTGGATCAACGTCGAGGCCTGCGGGCCGAGAATGTGCGCACCGATGAAGAGGCCGGTCTCGCTGTTCACGAGCACCTTCGCGAAGCTCGTCTCGTCGACGATCGCCCAGCCGTAGGCAGTGCCGGCGTAGTCGCGCTTGCCGACCGTGAATGGAATGCCCTGCGCCTCAGCCTCCTGCTCGGTCAGGCCGACACTGGCGACCTGCGGGTTCGAGAACACCGCGCCCGGCACGGCCTTGTAGCTCTGGTGCCGGATGTCGTCAGGGTGCGCGATGTTCCAGAACGCGACCGATGCTTCGGCGTTCGCGAGGTGCTTCAGTTGGTAGTTGTTGGCGATGTCGCCGATCGCCCAGACACCGTCGACGCCAGTTGCCATCGTGTCGTCGACGACGACGGTGCCGTGGTCGTGGCACTGCAAGCCGCCGGCGCGAACCTCGAGCAGGTCGCTGTTCGGCTCGCGGCCCGTCGCGACGAGCAGTTCGTCGACCACGATCTTCTCGCCGCCGTTGGTGATGACGATGCCCTCGTCGGTGCGTTCGACCTTGGTCGGCACGTGCCCCATGCGCAGGTCGACACGTTCGGAGAACAACTCGGTGAAGCGTTCGGCGATGTCCCTGTCGAAGCCACGCAACAGACCGTGCGAGCGGTTGATCATCGTCACCTCACTGCCGAACGCGGAGAACACGTGACCCATCTCGACGGCGATGAAGCCGCCACCGATGATGCCGAGCCGCTTGGGAAGATCAGGCAGCCGCATGATCGTGTCCGAGGTGTGGAACCCGGTCTCGACGAGGCCGGCGATCGGTGGGACGACCGGTCGAGCACCCGCAGCGAGCAGCACCTGGGGGGCGGCGATGCGTCGCTGCGGACCCTCGTTCATGTCGACGTGGAACACCTTGTCACCGACGAAGCGGGCGGTGCCCTCGAACAGCGTGACATTCGGTGAGCCGGTGGCGCGGTAGTCGCGGCCGCCCTCGGAGATCGAGTCGATGCGTCCGAACACCCGGTCGCGCAATGCGGGGAAGTCGACGCCGTTGTACTGGGCGTCGATGTTCATCTTCCCGACGTGCTGCGCCGACAGTGCGGCGTCTGCCGGGAGAACGAACATCTTCGACGGGATGCAGCCGACGTTCAGGCAGGTGCCGCCGTACACCCCTCGCTCGACCATCGCGATCTTCCAGTCGCCGAGGTAGTCCGGAATCGAGTTGCCGGAACCCGACCCCACGATGATCAGGTCGAAGGTCTCGGTCTCGAGTTCGTTCTGCACGTCATTCACGCAGCGATACAACCACACCGACCACGTTTTGTTCCGTGACCACAGCGCTCACCGGCGTTTGCGTGCACCGATCCGCGCAGACGGCGTGCATCCACACGCACGCAAGCGAGCCGGGGCGCTTGCGTGCCCGCCAGCCGTCGGTGACGCGGTTGGCGGGTACACAAACGATTCGGGCACGGCGTGAACGATGCAGATGCGACGCCGGCGTGGCAGGGTGTGACGATGTTCGAACAGCAGGGGAACCAGCAGGCGGGGCGACTGTCGGGCGACGGGTTCGTGCGGTGCAGCGATGGCCATGTCCGGTGGGGTGTGTTCGGTGCTGCCGGCGTCGTGTTCGTGGTGCGCGAAGCCGACGGTCCGAAGGTGATGATGCAGAAGCGGTCGAAGATGGCCCACGAAGGCGGCACCTGGAGCTGCGCCGGAGGCGCACTCGACCAGGGTGAGATGCCCCTCGAAGGTGCCCTGCGCGAAGCGTCCGAGGAGGTCGGCTCCGTGCCCGGCTCACCACGGCTGCTCGGCGAGTACCTTTTCAAGCCGGCAGCCGACTGGGCGTACACGACCGTCGTGGTCGAGGTCGACGAACGGTTCGGCAGCTCGATCAACTTCGAGACCGACGCGGTCGGTTGGTTCACTCCGGACGAGGTCGACGCACTCCCGTTGCATGCCGGTTTCGCCGCCGCCTGGCCGCATCTGCGCGCCATCTTCGAACCCGCCACCTGACGCCATTCCCCCAACCTCGTTACTTCGGGGTCGGGAGCACCGGTAACTCGTTACTTCGGGGTCGGGAGCGCCAGTAACACGCGCAACTCGAGCGCACGGCCAGCGAACCGCTCAGCCGGTGATGTTTGCTGCACCGCCGCTCACACCGACGAGATGGGTGTCATCGGCGAACCGGGACATCCGCCAGTTGTCGGCGGCATCGACGTGCCACTCGCTGACCGAGGTGTTCTGCGGGCTGGCCACCGGCAGCTTGGTGAGGTCGACATCGACGCCGGCCCAACGCCGAACGGCAGTCACCATGATCACCCCACCATGACAGACGACCCACACGGTCTTGCCGCGGTGCTCGTCGACCACCCGGTCGGTCGCAGTGATCACCCGTTGCGTGAACTCCAGGCCTGATTCGCCACCCGCACCGAGCGGCTTCTCCCAGTCACTCCATGGCGCAATGCCGTACTTCTCGGTGTACTGAGCAATCGTCAGCCCCTCCGCTTCACCTGCGGTGCGCTCCATCAGGTCGGCATGCTGTTGGGGAGCGATGCCGAGTGGCGCAGCGACGATGTCAGCGGTCTCCACAGCACGACGCATCGTGCTCACCAACACCACATCGGGCCGCATCGACGGATCCGCCGCCAGGCGGGCGCGCAGTGCTTCAGCCTGGGCGACGCCGAGGTCGGTCAGACCGCCGCAGATGTTCTGTCCGCTCAGCCACCCCTCCGCGTTCGACACCGACTGGCCGTGGCGGATCAAGATCATGCGGGTCACATCGGTGCTCGTGCTCATCGGTTCAGCATGACATCCGACCATCGATCACCCCGCACCCGCACTGCGTCCACGCGACCAGACCAGGCGCGCCGACGAACACCACCTCCGGGCGGGACGAACGTCGGCGCAACGGCAGCATGAGCGTGCGCGCCGACGAACACCACCTCCAGCTGGGGTGAACGTCGGCTCGAGCGGCGCGCACGGGACGGATCGCCGTGTTTGTTTTCGGCGGGCGGCTGGCGGTCTCGTCGTCGTAGCCTCGCGACCATGACCGACACCGTGCAGCAACACACCGTGCCGCCGAGCCCGGCGAGCACGAACCCGGCAGGCACGGCACCGAACGAGACGCGGACCGTGTTCGGCACGTGCCATCACGACTGCCCTGACTCGTGCGGATGGGTTGTCACCGTGAACGACCCTTCGGAGACCGATGTCGATGCAGCGCCGGTGGCCGTCAAGTTGCGCGGCAATCCGGACCATCCGTACTCGGCGGGCGAGCTGTGCCCGAAGGTCAACCGGTTCCTCGACCGCGTCTACAGCCCCGAACGCCTGCTGTATCCGCTCCGTCGGACGGGTCCGAAGGGCAGCGGCGAGTTCGAACGGGTCAGCTGGGACGATGCGCTCGCCGAGATCGCCACCAACCTGCACCGGGTCATCGACGAGCACGGCCCCGAGGCCGTCCTCCCCTACTCCGACGCGGGCAACCAGAGCCTGCTGTCACTGATGGGGTTGAGCGGTCGGTTCTTCGGTCACATGGGTGCCACGAAGCTCATTCGCGCGATCTGCGGCGTCACGGCCGGCGCCGGCATGAGCAAGACGATCGGCTCACCCCGCGGCCTCGACCCGATGGAGCACGAACACAGCAAGCTCATCATCCTCTGGGGCACGAACACCCGGCTCACCAATCGCCACCTCTGGCCGACGATCGAGAAGGCTCGAGCCAACGGCGCACGACTCGTCGTGATCGATCCGATCCGCACCCTCACCGCCGACGCTGTCGATCCGGATGCCGGCGACTCCTTCATCCAGCCACTCCCCGGCACGGACATCGCGATGATGCTGGCGATGATGCACGTCCTCATTCGTGACGGCCTCACCAACGATGCCTGGATCACCGAGCACACGATCGGCTTCGACGAGTTGGCTGCGGCAGTCGCCGACTGGACACCCGAACGCGCCGAGGATGTCTGCGGTGTCGAGGCCGCTGCCATCACTGCGCTGGCACACGACTACGCCACGATCACACCGGCCGGTATCCGCACCCTGATCGGGCCCGAGCACCACGAGAACGGCGCGATGTTCCACCGCACACTGTCCTGCCTCCCTGCGCTCACCGGCGCCTGGGCGCAGCGCGGCGGTGGCGTGTCCAAGAGCACGGGTGCGTGGACCGAGTCCAACATCGATGTCGACGCGATGCTCCGGCCGGACATGGAACGCGGGGACAGCCGAACCCTGAACATGGGTCGGCTCGGCGTGATCCTGACGCACCCCAACGCCGGCGAGGTCGACGGCCCCGCCGTCCATGCATTCATCAACTGGAACTGCAATCCGCTGGTCAGTACGCCCGACGCCGAAGCGACCCGGCGCGGCCTCCTGCGCGATGACCTGTTCACCGTCGTCCACGAACAGTTCCTCACCGACACGGCGCGCTACGCCGACATCATCCTGCCTGCGACGACCCAGATCGAAGCCGACGACGTCGTGCTGTCGTGGGGCTCACTGCACATCAACTACAACCACGCCGCGATCGATCCCCCCGGCGAATGCGTGAACAACACCGAGCTGTTCCGGCGCCTGGCGACAGCGATGGGCTACACCGAAACCGCCCTGTTCGACGACGACGACACCATCCTGCGCGAAGCGCTGCCAACGATCGACATCGACGCCCTACGCGATGACATCTGGTTGCGAGCCGACTACCCCGCTGACGGTCGACCGTTCGGCGACGGCGACTTCGACACGCCGTCGGGCCGCATCCACCTCGCGTCTGACGAACTGGAATCGATCGGCCAGCCCCGTGTCCCGACGTACGTGCCTGCGCACGAAGGCCCGGGCGGAGATGCCGATCTGCTCGCCGAATTCCCCCTCCAACTCCTCACCCCGAAGCATCACACGCGGTTCCTGAACACGGGCTACTCACACCTCCCCAAGCACGGCCCCGCCGAGGGCGCGCCGTACGTGGAGATGTGCGCCAGCGATGCAGCGACTCGAGCACTCGGCGACGGCGACACGGCGCGCATCTGGAACCGCCGGGCGAGCCTCGAGTTGCCGGTACGAATCACCGAACGGCTGCGACCCGGCGTGGTCAGCATCCCGTGGGCGTGGTGGACCCACCAACACCCTGACGGCAAGACCGCCAACGCACTCACGAGCCCGGCCCTGACCGAATGGGGTGGCGGCGTCGCCTTCTGGGACACCCTCGTGCAGGTCGCACCGGCCTGACCGCGCCCTCCCGCCCCGTTCCCGCCGACGAACACCGCTCGCGGGCGGGACGGACGTCGGCGCAACATCGACTCCGGGTTCCCGCCGACGAACACCACCTCCAGCCGGGAAGAACATCGGCGCGACAACCGCCGTCACCGTCACCGTCAATGACACCCGGCTGGCGCGAACGGGAACGACAACGGGGATCAGGGCTGGGTCGTCGTCGTCATGGTGGTGGTCGTGGTCGTGATGTCGAGGCGCTGGGTGAACAGCACACGGACATCGCCGCTGGTGCCGAGCAGTTCGTCGATCGAGGCGACGAGGTCCGATGCATCGGGCTGCTCGGGGCCGGTCACCTCGACCACTGCCTGACCCTCGACGACGATTGCCTGCTGCACGACCAGACCATTCGCTGCGGCCCACGACTGCGCGATCGCATCGATCCGGTCGCGGAGCACCTCGTCCGGCGTGCGCTCCGGCTCGCCGACGAGCACGTCTTCACGCTTCAACCACGTGAGCTGCACCTCGAAGGTCTGCTCCAGCGATGCGTCGAGACGGTCGGTCAGGTCCGGGACGGAGGGCGGCGCGCCGACGCCACTCGCATCGATGCGGACGATCCCGTCGACGATCACGAGCGCGTCGCGGCGCCGTCCCGATGGTGGTGCGTCCTCGGCGAGCCAGTCGTCGACGATCGACTCGACCTCGGCCTGGAGTCGCTGCTCATCACTGACGACCGTCGTGGTCGGCTCCAGCGTCGTGGTCGTCACTGCACGCTCCACCTGATCCCACTCGGTCGACACGACGCGATCCACACCGAACTCTGTCTGCATTGCTTCGACGAGCGGCGTCTGATCGATCGGGTCCTCGAAGCTCCGCACTGACACCAAGATGCGGTCGCCGACGAAGCTGACCTCCGGCGTCCGGTTCGGCTCGATCACACCCAACCACTCGGCCACGATCTGCTGTGCGGTGATCTCGCGTTCGCTGGCCTCGACCGCGGATGTCGAGGCTCGGAACAGCGGGATGGCGATCGCGATCACGATGCAGGCCACCACTGCCGACACCGCGAGAGACCGTACGCCCATGGTCGCGAGACGCTTGGGTGGCACGAACCCGGTGATCACGAACACCACGGCGCCGGCAAGCACGATGGCGGCGAGGTTGGTCGTGTACAGCAACATCGCGCCTCGGGCAAAGGTCATGTTGCCGGCTTCGAGCGAGATGCCGACGGCGCCCAGCGGCGGGACCAGGGCCACGGCGACCGCGACACCCGGCAACGATGCCGACGCGTCCTTGCGCACCGTTGCGTAGGCCCCCGCCGTTCCTGCGCCGAGCGCGACGACGAGGTCGCGGATGTCCGGAGCGACACGACTCGTGACCTCGCGTGGCAACTCGCCGTTGATGAACAGCGCAGCGAGGACGTACGACAGCAGGATCGAACCGATGGTCGCGACGACCAGGACGCCGAACGACCTCAGGGACTTGCGGAACAGCGCCATCGAGATGCAGGCGGCGGTTGCGAGGACCGGTGTCATCAGTGGCGCGAGCAGCATCGCACCGATCACGACGGCCGCAGAGTCCGCCGACAGGCCCATCACGGCGACGATCACCGACAGGGTCAACATCGTCGAGAAGCGAAACAACCAGTGTTCCTGCCGCTTGATCTGCAATTCGGCCATCACACGCTGGCGTTCTTCGGAGTCGAGGTGACGATGCCACCAGACGCGAGGTCGTTTGAGCGTCGTCAGCGACGGATCCTTCGTCTCACTCGACGTGGCGCCCGTGCCACCCGACCCGTCTGCCATCCGCTGCAGAATAGGGCCTCGGGCTCATGGATCATCGCCACGACGATCTCGGACAGAGCCAGCCCCTAACCTGGCGTGATGTCCGGGGAACTCATCTATGCATTCCGCGTTCTGCGTCTTCCCCTGCTCGACGCCGGTGGGGCACCGATCGGACGGATCGAGGATCTCGTCGCGATTCCCGGGCGACCGGGTACCGCAGGCGAACCCGACGTGCCACCCAAGATCGTCGGCTTCGTGGCGTCCAGTCAGCGCCGACGGATCTTCGTCAACGCCAATCGCGTCGGCGAACTCAACGGCGACGGCGTCCGGCTCAAGAGCTGGGACGTCGACCTCAACCCGTTCAAGCCCCGTCCCGGCGAAGTGTTGATCGACGCCGAACTCATCGATCGCCGAGTCGGCAACGAGACCGTCAGTGACATCGCGATCGAACCGAAGTCCGATGGTCGGTCGACCTGGTGGGAGATCGAGAAGGTGCGGCTTGCGTCACGGAACTCACTGCGTCGTCGGCCCTCCTACCGCCTCGTCGATTTCGAGCAGGTCCCGGCGCTCTTCGACAAGCCGACCGAGATGGAGGCCGAAGCCGCCCGCCTCCGCGACTTCCACCCCGCCGAAGTCGCAGCGTTCGTGCGCGCCCTGAGCAACGAGCAGCGCAGACAGATCGCTGAGGCAATGGACGACGAGCGCCTCGCCGACGTCCTCGAAGAACTGCCGGAAGAAGAGCAGGTACGCATCGTCGAGAGCCTGGATCGGGACCGCCTCGAAGGCGTCTTCGACGAGATGGACTTCGACGACCTCGCCGACCTCCTCGGCCAGATGTCGAAGCCACAGCAGGAGCAGATGCTCGACGTCATGGACGACGAGGATGCCGAGACGGTGCGGCGCCTTCTGTCCTACGAGGAGGGCACTGCTGGCGGTCTGATGACTCCCGAGGTGATCATTCTCGGCCCGACGGCAACCGTGGCCGAGGCGCTCGCCCAGATGCGCAACTCGGACTGGGTGGTCAGCATCGCTGCACAGGTCTTCGTGTGCAACGCACCCTTCAAGGCACCGACCGGCAAGTTCCTCGGGATCGCGCACGTGCAACGCCTGCTGCGCGAGCCACCGAACATGGAAATCGGTCGACTCCTCGACGATGTCCCGATCGTCAGTCCCGACCTCCGGGACCGCGACGTCGCCGAGCGCCTTGCGAGCTACGACATGCTCGCTGTTGCGGTGTGCGACCCGGCCGGCCGACTCCTCGGCGCGGTCACCGTCGACGACGTGATCGACCGCATGCTCGGCCCTGCCTGGCGCAAGCGCCAGCGTCCGTCGCGAACCCCTGAGGTGAGCGCGTCGTGAAGCGTCGCGAGGACCTCACCTCACCGCGCTCGCGACGCAAGTTCGGGGTGCAATACGACTCCGACGCCTTCGGTGCCTTCAGTGAGTCGATCGCGAACTTTCTCGGGACCGCACGGTTCCTGGTGTTCCAGTCGATCGTCATCGTCTTCTGGATCATCCACAACGTCGCCGCACCCGACAGCCTGATCTTCGACTCGTGGGACCGCGGTTTCGTCCTGCTGACACTCCTGCTGTCAGTGCAGGCGTCCTATGCCGCGCCGTTGATCCTCCTCGCCCAGTCCCGCCAGGAACGGCGCGACCGGATCACGTCGGAGAACGATCGTGAGGTCGCCGAGCGCACCCAGAGCGACACCGAGTTCCTCGCCCGCGAGATCGCCAGTGTCCGGGTGACGATGAGTGACATGGTCACCGGTGAAGATTTTGGCGACCGACTCGATCAGCTCAACGAGATGATCGAGGGGCTGTCACGTCAGGTGACCGAGCTGTCGGCGGGCACCGCGTCGCCCGCCGGTGCCGTTCCGAGTGGCGACACGAGCGACAGCAGCTCGATCGTCGCCGACGAGAACTGATCCGGCTGCTCCCACGGACCGAGGTGATCGGTCGCGATCTCACGCACCTCGGCACCGAGGGCCTTGGCGAGCGCACGCTGCTTGCGTGGCTTGACCAGCCGGTCCTTGGTCGTCACCAGCATGCCGGCGGGAATGTCGAGCGTTCCGGCCCAGTCGGTCGCGTCGTAGCTACCCAGGGCCTTGCCGGCCTCCTGGACGCTGGCGATGTCGGCGCGTTGGGATTCGCCGCGCAGCCACGGAATGTACTGCTCGAGTGCATGGCCATCGGCAAGCATCTTCTCGAGGAATCGCTTCATGAACCGGCCTGCGACTCGTGACCGCAGGGCGGCGCCCATGATGGGCAGCCAACGCCACTGCATCCGCTCACGCAATGTGCCGTTCCATTCGAGTGCGGTGGCCTGTGTGATCAGCCCGGCCACGAGGTCGGGGTGGCGGCGTGCGAGCAGCATGGAGATCGGACCGCCCATCGAGTAGCCGATGGCGACGACGCTCGTGATTCCCAGATGACGAAGCACTGCGGCCGCGTCATCAGCGGCATCTTCGAGGGTGAACTCGGTGGTGCTGCGCAGACCGCGCCCGTGACCGCGGTGGTCGATGCCGATGAAGGAGCACTGGTCCGCAAGCGCCTCGTAGGCGGTGAAGAACTGCAGATCGCTCGAGGCAGTCCACCCGTGCAGCAGGATCACCGTCGGTACCATCGGGTCGGGGTGTCGATGCTCGCGAATGAAGAACTCACCGCGCCCGTCGAGGTTGACGACGCGTCCAGCCGGAAGCCACGGCACGGCGAGGCCGCTCGCCGGCGCAGGGGGCTCCGGTGCTGTGCTCGCAGATGCGGCATTCGCAGAAGGTGTCGTGGCATCACCGGTCAGGGTGCCGGGGTAGTGGTTGATGTTGGTCATGCGTTGTCCTCGTGGGCGTGGGTCGGCGCGCTACTGGTCGGTACGGGGTGTGCTGGGTGCGCAGGATGGGGAACACCGGTGAACTCCTGCAGGCGCACGCCGAGTCGTTCGATGTCGTGCAAGAGTCCGACCGTGTCGAGTGATGCGTCCCCGGCAACGATCACGCCGGGCGACAGATCGCCTCGGACGATCGCCGCAGCGAATGCCACAGCAGTGGCTGCGGCACACGTCGCCACCAACTCGGCCACGCCGACGATCAGGGTCGACCGACTGCCCGAGGCATCAGCGCCCCGAGCTTCGACACGGACCGCACCGACACCGCCCTCGCGGTGCGGTGGACTGAGCATCGGCAGGCGTGCCGTCAGACGGTCACGCCGGTTTGCCGACATGCGGGCACTGAGGCGCTGGACGTCGGGAAACAGGTCCACGAGCAGCATCGGTGAGGCCATCTCGGCTCGGTAACAGTCGTAGGCGCCGACCGGTTCGGGGAACCAGCAGAGTTCACGGCCAGAGCCTGCCGTCCGGCTGATCTGTTCGCCGTCGTGTAGTCCCATCGCACGTCCGGCGAGGGCCCGGTGATGCTGGCGCGCACAGGCCGGACCGGCCGTGCCATGAACGGCGATGTGGATCTCGTCGCACCGCTCCAGCTGGTTGGCGAGATAGCGGGCCAGCAGTCCGGTCAGACCGGGCGACATCCCGGCCCCGGCAACGAGTTGCACGTCCTGCTGTGCAGCGACATCGTGCAGTTCGACGAGCGACTGGACGTCGTCGACGTTGTCGGAGGTCGACACCACCGGAACGCCCATCGTGATGAGCTTCGAGACGGACCGGACCTGACGGCCACCGTGCGCCAGGATCGCAACGTCACAACCGACGGCCTCACGGAGCTCGCCGCGCGGGTCACACACCACGACCGTGCAGCCCGGCATCAACACATCGAGCCGCTTCGCGATCCGATCCCCGGTGACGCCAGTGCCGACAAGTGCGACGGTGGTCATCAGCGGTCCGGCAGTTCGAGCGGCCGCCAGCCACCATGCTGGGGTGGTGTGCCACCGGTGCCTCGAACACGCAATACCGAGGCAAAGGTGGCCGCCAAGAGCAGCGCAGAAATGGCACCTCGGATGAGTTTCATCACCTGAGCATGTTCGTTCGGCGTGCCGTTCGCAACCTGCGACACTGCGACGACGAGGATCCGGGCCGAAAACCGAACGAGACCCACCGCACGTGCGAGGGGTCTCGTTGCTGGGTGGGGCTACCTGGAATCGAACCAGGGACCTCATCCTTATCAGGGATGCGCTCTAACCGACTGAGCTATAGCCCCAGCGAGT
>RCMY010002458.1_pt1 | contig 16829 bp, 11 predicted proteins | sample 2041341 | NCBI WGS metagenome assembly RCMY01 (sample SAMN09708234, study PRJNA481090) | Marine sediment metagenome, whole genome shotgun sequencing project. | reverse complement strand
TAGATGGCGGGAATGGCCGATGACGCAAGCAGGGCGGTGGTGAGGCAGCCGGCGGTGAGGAGTAGCGTTTCACCCGAACGTGCGTCGGTGGCGGTGACGCCGATCGGCAGCGCGAGATCTTCGAGATTGACGGCTGGTTTGTGCGCATCGATGAGGTCGCGTAGTCCGTCCGATTGGCACAGGTAGCGCCGAGTCCGCACCACGATCGCCAGCTGTCGCAAACCGCCCGGGAAGATGCGCTCGCGGGTGACCTCGCGCCAGAGGTTCGTCAAACGCTCGACGCCGTCATACGGATGGCCGGCCATGATGACTGCGTTCAGCGAACCGGCCGAGGTGCCCACCACGATGTCGGGAAACACGCCGGCCTCCGTCAAGGCCCGAAGCATGCCGACCTGCGTGGCGGCGCCGCTTGCTCCGCCCGACAGTACGAACGCGATTGGCCGCGGTAGGCCGGCAACGTCGAAGTGCGTCGGTGCCGTCTGGCCAACAAGGGCCTCGGGTGCACGGAAGTCAGGCATGAGAGTTCAGACCAGTAGTATCGGATGCCTGATCCCTCCGCCTGAGGCAAACGAACCACGAAGATCACGGCGCCCGGGCGACCCGCTGGTTTACGCCTGGCGCTTGAGGAAGCCGCCGGGGTTGAAGGTGAACCCGTACCGCTCGGCCGCCGGATCGGCGACGAACTCACGGTTCTCGTGACAGATCGTCACCGCAGCCTCGGTGGGGCCCGGACCGTGCTCGGGCCAGATGGGATTGCCGTTGACGATGGTCATCTCGACGACGGCGTAGGAGCCGATGCGCACGAAATCCCGGTAGGCCTGAAACGCCTTGATGGTCTTGCCGGGTCGTTCGCGTTCGCCCAGCACGACAAACCCATCGGTGGTGTCGGAGGTGATGTCTCGAACCCGATCCACCATCGCAGGTTGGAACCCGGTGCCGTGGACCGTGGTGAGCCGATCGTGGGTGGGCCGGTTGGTCGCATCTGGCGCGATGACCGACACGACCTGTCCATGACCCAGAAGGTCACAGATCGAGGCGAAGAAGAATGCCCGGCCACCGTCTTGGCCCGACAGGTCGATGATCCAGGACGGCCGCACGTGATGCAGCAGCGCTTGATACGCCAGCAGATCTGGCGGCGCCATCGGAACGGTTTCGCCCAGCCAGGTGGTGTGCTGCCAATCCAAGCTGTGCCAGTAGGCGTCGGTGAACTCGGCCACCGTGTCCTGCGGTATCGGGCTCGGCTTTTCCGGCAACCCGTGTTCGAGTTGATTGCGGGCGGTCCGAAACGCGATGGCGGTGCGGTGGCGCGGCCGGATGAGGCGGGCTGCCGGCGGGAGCGAGCCGAGGTAGTGGGCATCGCGGCCGCCGCCACGAAACAACTTGCCGCGCACCTCCTCGTACCGCTCCTGAAAGCGGGCGATGTCGCGGCCGCGTTCGTTCGCGTCGAACGAGTTGGTGGTGGTCCCCCCATGCACCTGGTGGAACGAACCCTCGCCGAGGAGGGTGACGACCTGGAGGTCGGGGCTGGCGACCAACCGCTCGAACATGTCGAGGTTCATGAACCCGCCGCCGGGTTCGTCGAAGCTGTCGTCGAAGCCGCCGATCTGCTCGAAGGCCGAGCGCGGCGCAGCGACGCAATTGGACTCGCCCATGCCATCGAACCAGTCGCGGTTGCCGATGAAGTGACCGATTCTGAAGAGGCTGTATCCATCGGACGGCCACTCGATGGTGTCGAAGAGTCGGTCCTCGGCCTCCTGGTCGTACCCGCGTGCGCCGACCGACGGCTGCTGGCCGGGGCCGACATACCACTGCTGTACTGCGACGACCGATGGGCCGTAGGTCTCCTGTGCGGCGATCACGTATCGCACAACCCCGGGGGTCACGACGTGCGCGCCGTCGACCATCAGGAGAAGTACGTCGCCCTTGGCCTGCGCCATGCCGTGATTCATGGCGGTCGTGGGCGATGACGTTGCGACCCCGGCGAGATCGTGAAAGCGGAACTCGGGGCCGAAGCTCTCGACGAACTCCCGGTCGAGTCGTTCGCCTTCCGGTGATCCGTTTTCGACCACGATGACTTCGTAGTCGATGCCTTCGGTGTCGCGTTGATAGGCCCGGGAGAGCGAGCGCAATGTCCGAGCGGCCTCGCGACGCATCCGGTAGAACGCGACCACGATCGACAAGGCGATCTTGGGCGGGGCGATCTTGGGGACCAGCGGCGGACGGTAGGCGAACGATGCAGCTGCCGGTGAGGCAGCGTGGGCGCTGCTCTTTCGCCAGCTGATGGCGAAGTCGTCGAGAGCGATGATCTGGTCGTCGATGCCGTGCTCGGCCCGGAACGCGTCGACGGCGTGACGCGCCAGCGATTGGTTTTCGATGACCACGACGCCACCGGGTTGCACCCGGTTGTACAACGCTCGGAGTGTTGCGGCGGCATCGCGGGCCCCGCCGGGACCGATGTGCAGGAACGCGATGTGTTCGAGCTCTGCCGGTGGCAGGGTCTGGGAGACGTCGCCCTGCAAGAAGCGCACCTGATCATCGAGCAGCCCGAGATTGGCGATGACGTCGCGGACGTTGTTCAGGTCGCTGCCGAGTTCCGTGTAGGCCATTCCGGGCTGGTCGGTCTCATTGGTGGATGGGCGCGAACCGAGGAAGGAGTCGGCCAACCAGACCGTGCGGTTGTCGATCGTGTGGGCCTCGAGGTAGCCCCGCAGGAACGCGCTGAAACCGCCGCGATCCACCGCCACATCGACCAGGTCGCCGGCGATGTCGTCGGCTCGGAGCTCGTCGAGGATGCGGTGGAGGGCATCGAGGCGAACTCGACCCATCGCGGTGAGCGGGAACATCCGGTGGAACGGTTGGTCTCCCGGACTGTCATCGGCTGCGGAGGCGGGATCGATCTGCTGGCCATGGAGCAAGGTGGCACGGCGCATACGGGCCGGCCCGACGCGGAACCGGCTGGGATCGCGCAGGATGTTGAGGTCCGGAGCGGCGCCGGTGGTGGTGGCGTTCTCGATGAGGTAGTCGAGGCGCAGCTCGTTGTCGGCATCGTGCTCACCCAACAAGGCGACCTTGAGGAGCGCGAGATAGCGCTCGACGCTTTCATCGTGGCGACGGGTCGTGTAGACGCCGAGATTCTCTTCCCAGACCTTGTCCTTGAGCCGAATCCGTTCGCCGAGTTCGATCAGCTGGCGTTGTCCCGCTGCCGACTCGAGCCGATCGAACTCGGCCGCCAGGGCGGGGTTGGCGGCCAGCTGCGCTTCTTCGGCGATGATGGCCAGGCCGAAGTACAGCGGCAGATGGACCATTCGGATCGGCCGGTCGTACTCGGCGATGAAGTCTTCCAACCCGGTCATCACGCCATTGCGCGGGCCGCCCGATTCGAGCGCATTGTGGAGCACGCGGTTCATACCACCGGGCACCAGCGACACCTTGTTGAGCGCGATGCCTTTGCGCGCATGCGGGTGCTTGAACTCGTCGGGAATGTTGGACGGGTCGTAGTAGAGGTCGCGTCGGCCGTACGGCCAGTCGACGTCGTGGAGGATCATCAACGGCATCGGTTGCCCGGCGTCGCGAGCATTCTTCGCGAGGAGGCGACATTCGTTGTAGACGGTGTACCAATTATGATCACCGTCGATGATCGCCGCGTCCATCGGCGCGAGATCGGGCAAAACGTTGACGCTCAGGTCGCGGTAGAAGATGTATTGGCCGCCAAAGCGCTGCTTGTGCGCTTCGGGGTCGAAGTCGGGTACCGGATCGATGACGTGCAGTTCGGTATCCGGGCCGAGCTCGTCGAGCATCTGCTTGGTGTTGTCGCCGCGCAGGGCGCCGATTTCGACGATCCGTCGCGCGCCGGTGGACTGCAGCACGGGAGCGACGACGAGGTTCCAGAAGGGAAACAAGGGTGCTACTCGGCCTGGGTTGGTTCTCGGAAGCTGACCGAGAACAGGCGCCGGCGAATTCCGCCGTGGAAGCTGGCGTGGATGGTGCGGTAGTTCCACATCACAAGGTCACCCGGCGTGGTTTCGAGTGGGACGGACGGAATATTGCGATCGGACACCCCGAACCGGTCGAAAATCGTGGTGGTGTCCTCGATGTCGCGCCGCAGATACCGGGCGAATTCGGAGGTCTGATGGCTCGTGCCGGGAATCACTCGGATGGCGCCGGTGTCGGAAAGCAGCGGCTCGAGGTAGAACGACAGTTTGATGTGGAGTTGGCTGAGCGGCGCCCCGTAGATGTCGGCGTGCCAACTGCTTTCGCAATCGAAGAGGTTGCCGTCGCTCTCGGCGTACTCGAACTCGTCGCCGATGATCTGCCGAACGATGGTGGTGACCCTCGGGTCGTCGCGCAGCCAGACGAGGTCGGGGCTGCGATCGATGAACTTGGGAATGATGACCCGTTTTTGATTGCGGTGGAGATCGACAAAGGTCTCCATGCGTTCGTTGTCGTCGTTGGCGAATACTTCTTCGAAACCGGCGTCGAGGCGGCCGATGTCGTCGGCGAACAGCCCCGGGAGCTGGAGAAAGCCGAAGGTTTGAAAGAAGTGCAGTTGCTGGTCGCTCAGTGCGAAGGATGCAGGTTCGATGAGGGTGGAGAGTACCACTGACATTCCCGGAGCAAAAAGGGGGCGGAGCGGTGTGTCAGAAATGATGAAATACGGCAAGCGGTATCGACGTTGGGTCAGTGAACCTGCATACTGGGTGCACGGCGCTTTCAAGGGTTTGACCATGCTCCATGTGACTATTGACATCGAAGTGACAAACCGCTGCAACGCGGACTGCTACTTCTGCCCCCGCGACGAGACGCCCCACGAGGGGCTCATGTCCTGGGAGGTCTTCGAGAAAGGCCTCGAGCGGGCCATCGAGGCGCGCGAGCTGATGGAGAAGGAAGGGTCCGAGGTGCGCATCAGTTTGTGCGGCCTGGGCGAGCCACTGCTCAACCCGCGAGTGTTCGACATGGCCAAGGCGGTCAAGGACGCGGGTTTCTTCTGCCACCTGTCGTCCAATGGCGCAATGCTCAACGAACGCCGCCGGAAGAAGCTCATCGAATCCGGTATCGACGAGATCAACATCAACATCGGCGATATCGGCGAAGACTACGAGAACGTCTACCACCTGCCCTTCGAGAAGACGCAGGAACGCATCGTGGCGTTCGCCCAAGAAGCCGAAGGCGTCACGCAGGTCAACATCGTGTTGGTCGACTACAAGGTCGATGTCGACCATCGCAAGGCGATGATGAAGCACTGGCGCGACCTCGGCATCAACAACTTCGTGCACTTCGACGTGCAGAATCGCGGCGGAGCGCTCGTCGTCGACGAGATGCAATATGGCGCCTACCCCGAAGAAGCCGAAGCGATCGAGACGCTCACGGTCGATGGCCAAGCCGCCTACTGCGGCGCGCCTTTCTTCTTCCTGTTCATCGGCTACGACGGGCAGTACTACCTGTGCTGCTCGGACTGGCGGAAACAAGCAGCCTTCGGGAGCGTGTTCGAGACCTCGTTCTTGGCGATCATGGAGAACAAGCAGAAGTACGTGATGGGCCGCACCGACGTCTGCAAGCAGTGCAACCTCGACCCGGTCAACCAGTACACCTCCGAGTTGCGGGCCGTGAAGGCCGGCCGTTCAACCGAAGAAGAGCTCGAGAAACTGCGCGAGAAGCTGCTCACCTCCACCGTCGGTATCGAAACGATGATGCGGCACTTCTCGCCGTACATGGCAGGCCTGCCCATCGAAGAAGTCAAGGCTGCCAAGCGCCGGCTTCCATTCACCGTCGTGTAGCGACGCCGGCCGTGGCGCCCTACGACATGTCGTAGCCGTACGCCGCCAGATCGATGCCGGCGACCGACTGCACGCACTGCTGTTGCAGCACTGCGTTTCCCGTGGCGAACACGCCCGCGGTGAGCTGGTCGACCCGCCGGGCAAAGCGTTGCTCGAGCCGCCGATTGAGCGCGTTGTCGTCGCGTGGCTGATTGATGCGCTTGAGTCGAGCGGTCATACGGGCGTTGGTCGGTTCGCGCAGCCCGAGGTAGTTGAAGGGACCTCCTTCGAGGACCATGTTGCCGATGCGCTCGCGTTGGATGTCGAGGATGCGCGAGCCGGCGTTGACGACCTGATCACTCGGCGGTTTCGTCGTACTGACCGCTCCGGTTTTGGCGGTGATGGCCGTGAGGAAAGCCTCGGCATCGGCGTTGAACAGCTCGTAGGGCAATACGACGACGCGATCGGCCCCCCAGATGCGCTGGTACATCGCTACCGCTTGGGGGTATTGGAGGAAGTCGGTGGAGAACTGCGGCACGGCGAACCGGTCGCGTGGCTCGAGTAACCGGTCGATGGCATGCGGGAACCCCAGAAACCCCACCAGGGTCTTGTAGAGGGACCGAATCATGGCGCGTTGCTCGCGCACGACAACGAGCACGGTGGCATCCGGAGCGAGATCGTGCAACCGGCGCGCCAAGAGTTCGGCGTCGGCGCCGCCGGTGGCGGGATTGCCGATGAGCGACTCTGAGGTGATCACCGGGACGAGGGAGTCGTCGCTCGACGCCAGCCTGTCGTCCATCACGGCCCGGACGGCAGACTCGTCGTAGCCGAACGGTGGGGTGGAGATGAGGTTGAGTTTGGTGTGCAGCGGATCGAGCGCCGTGATGTAACCCTGCGGCGGCTGGAAGAGGTGCTTTTGCATCCAGGACGACAACGCCTTCGGGTAGCCGAGGTGTATCAAGGGGCGCGGATGGTCGCGCAGCTCAGCCATTCGCCTGGTTCCGAGCTGGCCGGGGACTGCTGTCGGCGAACTCGCTGCGTCGCCGGATGAAGAAACCGACGAGGTGAGAACGCAACCGGGCAGCCGGCTCGTCGCCGCCGGGCCGTCCGATGAGATTGCGCTGTTCGTCGGGGTCGTGGAGGCGGTCGAAGAGCACCGAATTTTCTCCGACCTCGTTCACCATCAGCTTGTAGCGGCTGGTCATGATCATCGTTTCGCCCCGGTACTGGCTGATGACGAAGCCCCGGGTGTTTTCTCGAGTGCCATCGACGATGTCTCGCAAGCTGATGCCGAAGTGGCGCGTGGTCAGTTTGGCGCCGGCGTAGTCGGCGATGGTCTTGCCGACATCGAGCAGCTCGACGAGTGCTTCGCTGCTGGACCCGCGTTGGGCCACGTCGGGAGCGCGCAGCACGAGCGGAATCAGCAGCGCGCCATCGAGGAAGTTGTTCTTGTACACCAGGCGATGGTCGCCGTTCATCTCACCGTGATCGGAGGTGACGATGATGACCGTGTTGTCCATCTCGCCTCGGCGTTCGACCTCGTCGAGGATCTCGCCGATCTGATCGTCGATCAGCTTCACGCCCGCCGCGTAGTTGGCGCGCATGACCGAGTGGCCATAGCGAGTGATGTAAGGCGAGCGTTCGAACCACCCGTTGAGCGATGAGGGGGGAGCGTCGCCGAGATCGGATTGGGGCAACGACGGGGCCATGTCGGCGGGGTCGAACTGGCTGGCATAGGGCTCGGGCGTATCCCAGGGTTCGTGGGGGCCGGGAAAGCTGACCTTGCAGAACCACGGTTGATTCGCCGGTAGGCCGGCGATGTGGGCTTTGGCCTGTTGGCCGACGTAGGTGTCGTAGTACAACTCGAGCGGCAGCGGCGACGGGTAGACGGCGCACCCGTTGTTTTGCCATCGGTGGGCGGTGTCGTCGACCGTCGCCTGGTAGACGCCCGCCTCCTTCCACTTGTCGGTGAGATAGCTCTCGGTGTTGGCAGAGCCGCGGGCGTCGAGGACCTCGTGCACATAGTCGAAGCCGAGCCGGTGCAGATAGGGCTCGCGTTCGCGCACGTGAGTGATGGGCCGGCCGCCCTCCAAATGGTGTTTGCCGATGAGTGCGGTGTGGTAGCCGGCATCGCGGACGTCGTTCACCCAGATGCGTCGACCCTCGGAAATGCTGAAGCGGCCGTTGCGCCACAGCCCAAAATTGTGGGGGTATTGACCCAGCGCCAGTGCGAGGCGGGCCGGCATGCATACCGGTGAGTTGGTGACCGCCGAGTCGAAGCGAACGCCTTCGGCGGCGATGCGGTCGATGTTCGGCGTGCTCGCCCACGGGCTGACAGAACCCAAGGAGTCGGCTCGTTGCTGATCGGTCATCAGCAACAAGATGTTGGGTTTGGAGGTCATGGTCGGGCAATCAGCGGCTGACTACTTGCTACTTGGCGTTCTTGGGTGGGAACTTCTCTTTGCGACGCAACAGAACGTACCGGCTGAGGTTCACGTAGAACTCTCGCAGGTCGGCTTTGCCCCGGTCGCTGGATTCGAACAGCGCCTTCACCAGTGGGGCGTCGTTGCTGCGGTCGCCGCCGGGCTTGCGCAGCACACCCAAGCCGAACCCGTGGTTGAACGTGAACGTGTCGGGGTGACTCGCTGCGGTCTCCTCCCAGAACTTCCAGGTTCCGTACCCTTCCATGCGGGCTTGCACATCGTGGAACAAGATGATGCCGCCGGGCTTCACCTTGGGGTACCACGTGGCCATGTCCTCGGACACCGCGTCGTAGGTGTGCAGTCCGTCGATGTGGCACAGGTCGATGGTCTCGTCGGTGAAGTGGGCGGCGGCCTCGTTGAACAGCATCCGCATCATGTAGGTGAATCCCCAGTACTCCTGGCGGAGGTGGTCCCGTACTGCGTCGTGTACCTCGTCGCCGTAGGCGCCGGTGTGCTCGTCGCCGGCCCACGTGTCGATCGCATAGCAGCTGCCGTCGACATTGTTCTCCTGCATCGATTGGCTGAAGGCGAAAAAGGACATGCCCTGGTGGCTGCCGAGTTCGACGAGGATTTCGGGTTTGACCGCCTCGACGATGTCGTAGGCGAACGGGATGTGATCGACCCACGTGCTCATGACCATCTTGCGAGGTACGAAGCGGGCCATTGCTGGCGACATGTAGATCATGGGATCTCCTGGATCAGCCGTGGGGCTGGGGGTTGTTGCGAAGCGTGAATTCGGCGGAGTGCTTGATGAATGGTTGCGCAGATTCGGGCACCGTGCCGAGAAAGATCGTGCGTTTGGCCGGGGGGCGGGAGCGGAATCCTCGGATGGCGATGTACTCGTCGATGAAGTCGTCGAGGTGCGATTGGCGTTCGGCTTCGACGGTGCCGCCGGTGGTGGCGCCACCGTGGAACTGGTGAAATGTCCCCTCGCCGGGGAGGGTGACGAGTTGTGTGCGTGGGTCTTCGACGACTCGGTAGTAGAGGTCGAGGTTGCACAGTCCGCCACCATGCCCCCGAAACGCTGTGTCGTAGCCGCCCAGGTCGTTCCAGATGTGCGTAGGAACAGCGAAGCAGTTGCTCTCCTGCATGGGCAGGAACGGACCGCGGACGCTGGTGCCGGACTGCGTGCTGATCTCGAACAGCCGATAGCCGTCGTCGGGCCACGAGATGCCGGCCAGCAGCTCGGCCTCGGCCGCTTCGTCGTAACCCTGCGCTGCAGCTTCTTGTTGCAGGACCTCGCCGAGGTGATAGCCCGGCACCGCAACCACCGTGTCGGGTCCGAACCGCCGGGCGGCGAGGATGTAGCTGGTGACGCCGGGCGTCATCATGCGGGCCCCATCGATCACCATGCCGATCATCGGGGCCCGAGCCTTGGACGCACCGAAGTTCGCGGCGTGAATGGGCGTCGGCTCGATCTCGGCGCGCGGGAAGTATCGGATGTTGGGACCGAGGGCCAGCATCTGGTTCGGGTCCACCATCGAGTCGGATTCATTTTCGACCACGATGACCTCGAAGTCGTCCGGCGAGACGCCTCGTTGGTAGTCGGCCATGAGCGATTGCACGGTGCGGAGTGCCTGCTGGGCCATTTTGTACACCACCACGACGTACGAAATCTGCGGAACGCCCGGGGTGACCGGTGCCGCTGGGGTTGCACTGTTGACCATCGGCATTTCGGGGGCAAATACCTTGACGGGTACCCGTGGTGGACGAGCGGCGTCGCGTCGCTCGCGTTCGGTTTGTGGTGGTTCGTCCTGTGCGGGAAGTGCGGCATCGGGAGCGGCTGGGTCGAGAGGTGCGGGGTCGGCACGCGCCGAGAGCGGCGGTGGCGGCGGGGGCCGATCGGTCCTCGGCGTCGGCGGCGGTGGCGGGGGAGGCGCGTCGGTCAAAGCGCGATCTCTTGGAGTCGGGCGTAGAGCTCGGCGGTGTCGGGGGGAAGCGGTGTGGCGTCGACGATCTTCGCCGCGTTCCGGCTGCGGAGGTCCGGCGTGAAGAAGGGGTTGTCGGCGGGAATCGGCTGGAGACCTATGGCCACCGCGGCCTCGTTCACCTTGATCTGGTAGTCGTCCACCGGGAGGTCGAAGCTGACGATCGGAAACGGCTCAGCGTCGTACAGCGCGATGAGCCGGCGGTTGTATTCGTTCCAGAGTTGCATCGGGAACCTGGGATCGAGGGCATGGTCTCGTGCGGTCAACGACTCGACCACCGAGTTCGGGTGGCGGAAGGTGCCCACGAAGTGGATGGGCGTGAGCGCCAGCCAGCCCTTGATCGTCAGGAGGCTCCGGGGGTCCTTGAAGCCCCAGGTGTCGTGATCGGCGTACGACTTGAGGATGGCACGGCCCTGGGCCTGCCGTTCTTCGGACCAGATCACGGGCTCGACCGGTTCGTTCCATGCTCCACCGTTGTCGGCGAGCACGGCGTCGTTGAGTTCTACGACGTCGGGGTTCTCCCGGTTGCCCTTGTGGTTGTGGCGATTCCAGGTGTGGGCTTTCCCGAGAAAGAGGCCGGCGGTTTGCATCGAGCCGGCCAGGCTGGATGTACCGCTGCGGTGCATGCCGACGATGGCAACGACCCGTTTGGGCGCGTCGGGGGTCGAAGATGTGTCCTCGCCTACTGATTGATCCACGTGGTTCACAAATTTCTGTCGTGCGGGTAGCTACTGAGAGTGCCACCATCGCCCCGTCTGAGCAATACGGCGGCCATTCTGGGCGCGCCTGTCGACATCGCGCGTAGCGCGCGCCTTATTACCACACAGCGTGTGGACATCCCTGTGGATAAGGTCACACCGTGCCGGGTGTGGACAAGTCTCAGCAGCTGACCGTGTAGCCCGAAGCCTTGGTACGAGGGTCTTGCACGAAGGCGTGCTCGAAGTCGGTGTAGAGGTTGTTGGTGTCGATGCAGCCTCCGAACCGGCGCTGGTAGCTGTGGTGCAGTCGGCCACCGAGGGGTGGCAGCTCGGGGCTGGATGATCCGAAGCGGATTTGGTCGATCACGAGGCCTGTCGCCACGACGCGTAGCTCAAGGCCGCCGCCGTTCTTGACCCCGTTGTCCTGGTACGACTCGTCGGAGGGGCCGTCGTAGGTACTCCCGCCGATGACGAAGAAGCCGCGGGCGTTGATGACCTCGGTGGTGAAGAGGTATTCGACGTCGCCGTCTTCGTCGACGAGTGCGAGACCGGCGAGTGACCGGGGCGCCGCCGACGGGTTGAAGAGCTCGACGAACTCGTTCTCGCCCGACCCGGGACCGTCGGTTCGGATTTCGGAGATGACCACGTTGGTGGGTGCGCCCGGCGAGGTGCCGGCGCTGCCGCATCCGCTGGGGCCGGCACTTCGGCCCCGCGGGGTGACCTGGCTGGCCGAGAATGCACGGATCCAATCGTTGGAGTTGTTGTTGGTGTCGATGCAGCTCCCGCCGTTCAGTCCGTATTTGCGAACCATGCTCTGCGGGTTCGAGGTCGAGCCGGGATCAAACGGCGGAAGCCCGGTTCCCTCGGCGATCGCCGATGCGGGTACGACCACGGGCTTGTTTTCGGTTCGGGCTCGGGTACCCACGACGTCGATGTATCCCGCGCCGTTGTCCAGACCGATGCCGATCGACAGCGGGAGATTGACGGGGAACGTTGCGTCGGCGTTGCCGGCAACCGACGTTCCCTGCCGGGCGACGAGGTAGAAGGAGTTCGCCGTGACCGTGCCCGAAAGCGGCACCGAGTGGAAGACTCCCACGTTGTTCGCCAGGCGGAGGTACGAGCCATCGAGGCTGACCGTGCCGCCGGTGCCGTTGTAGAGCTCCACGAAGTCGCCCGACGGGTTGGCCCCCGCAGCGGAAAACTCGCTGATGACGAACCCGACCGGTGGCGGAGGGGGAGCGGTCGTCGTGGTTGTCGTGGAGCTGGTCGTTGTCGAGGTCGTCGTTGTCGAGGTCGTCGTCGTGGAGTTGGTCGGCGTGGTGGTCGTCGTCGAGGTGGTCGAGCTTGGCGTTGGGGATGTGGTCGTCGAGCCTGGCGTTGGCGATGTGGTGGTCGACGACCGAGGCCCCGACGTGCTGGTCGGCGAGCCCGGAGCCGAGGTGGACGACGTCGCCCCACCCGATGTGTTCGTTCCGCCGACGGTCGATTTTGTTGTCGTTGTCGTTTCCGTGTCCGATCGCGGCGGAATGGTGAGCGAAAAGACGAATTCCGTCGTCGGCGGAGTGGTGGTCGGTTCGCCGGGCGCGGGAGCGACGGTGGCAGTCGGCGGGGTCGTTGTCTCGTCGATGGTTGCAATGAATGACGTAGTGGGTGTGGTCACCGGGGCATCGGTGAAGGCGATGGCCTCAGGAGGGGGTTCTTCGTCGAAATCGGGGACCGCCGCGACCGCGCCGCCGACGACGGCAACGCTTGCCGCGCTCACCGCGGCAACGGCGGCCGGGGCGCTGACCGTGCTGAGGGAGGGCAGGCCTGCGAAGGCGCTGAACCAACTGATCGGTCCGGCGATGAAGCGCAGGCGGCTGACACCGATGCCGAGGAAGGCCCGAACGACCTCGGGGTCGAACTGGGTACTCGCGCAGCGAGCGACCTCTTCGCGAGCGGCGTTGGCGTCCATCGGCTTCTTGTATGACCGAGCCGAGGTCATGACGTCGAACGAGTCGGCGACCGCGACGATGCGGGCGCCGAGGTGGATGTCGGTCTGGGCCAACCCGTTGGGGTAGCCGCCTCCGTCCCAGCGTTCGTGGTGCTGTCCGACCGCAGCGCTCCACTCGCCCAACCAACCGGCGATCGGGGCGACGAGGCGCTCACCCTGCCAGGTGTGCGACTTCATGATCTCCCACTCTTCGTCGGTGGGCTTCTCGGGGCTGTTGAGGATCTCGGCCGGCACCATCAGCTTGCCGAGGTCGTGGAGCAGGGCCGCCCAGCGCAACTTGTTTGCCGCGGCCGTCGGGAGTTCCATCTCGTCGATGATCAGATCGGTGTAGGCACGCACTCGCTCGCAGTGGCCACGGGTCAGGCGATCGTGGGCGCTGAGCATTGCGAGCAGCTCGAGCATCTGGGCCGCATAGTCCTCGTCGGGGCTGAGGGCGATACCGGACTGTTTGACCTCTTCGATACGGTCGGCGAGCCGTTTCGACGATCCGGCTCGCAGCGCGATCTTGTAGCGCTCGGGCGCGGCGTCGGGGAACACGAGGGCCATCGTGAGAAGCGCCGGCAGGGGAGCGACCCGGCGCAGAATGCGTTCGGCGAGGAACAGTACGGCCGTCGAGACGGTCGCCACGCAGAAGAACCAGGGAATGAAGCCGATGCCAAGCCGCGATGGCGGGACGGTATTGCCGAGGAACCAGGCCAGCGCGCCGCTGGCGAGCACCGGGATGAGCAACACGACGATACGAACGACGCGGGCCAGCCCGGCGCGGGCGGTCCACACGGTCTGTTTTGCGTCGGGCGATACCCGGGTCGGGCTGTCTACTGGCACGTGTGCCCATCGACACGGCCCAGCGGTGCCTTTACGAAACAGGGGAGCCGGACCCGCCCAGCATGGCCGGTGTGCGGCCGTTCGAACGGCAGGTCATTCGAACGAGAGGCTGACCGAATCGAACTCGATCCAGCCCGACGACAAGATCAGGGAACACGAATCTTCGAAGCACTCGAAGGGTTCCTCGCCGTTCCCGAGGTCTGGCTGAGAGAAGGTGCCGTCGAGGTCGATCCGGAGTTGGTGTTCATCGCCGGGACCCGGTGACCTGCCGAGCTGTTGGCAGCCCTCGCCGGTCCGAAAGTTCCCCCCAGGGGTGCAGGCCTGAATGGCGTACTGCTGGGCCAACCCGATGCCAGCGAAGCGCACGTCGATCGGCCCGGGGTCCTCGACGGCAAGGATGTCGTCGGTGCGGACGAGCGCCCGGCCGTCGAGAAAGAACTCCATGGAGGGAAGCGGCGGTCCCGGGTCGTTGGCATCGAAGGCGAGTGGTGTCTCGACCGGCCGCTCGAATGCGGAGTTGGCGAGAAGGAAGCAGCTGGCAAACGCACAGTCGATCACCTCGTCCTGTGCCAGCAGGTAGCGCTGCATCGTGACCCGGGTCTCGATATGGACCCCGTCGAATTGCTGATAATTGGTGCACGTGAGGGCGTCGATTCTTCGAACCCGGCTCCCGTAGCTGCACTGGGCGAGGTCGAGGGTGCCGGTCCACGCCTCCGCAGTGATCTGCAGTTGCTCTCCATCGATGAGTTCGCGGTCGCCGTCGACAACGATCAGCGTCGGCGGTGCGCTGGGTTCGAACGCGAGGGCCAAGGCGCCGGAGGCAACGTCGGCCGCGCCGACGGAGAGGTTTGGAAACTCGCTGGCGGCGACGATGCACTGCTCGAGCAGGCAGTCGACGAAACCACCACCGTTCGGAAATCCATCGGCCAACTGGATCTCGGTGGTGAAGGTGCCGTCGGCCCCGACCTGCAGCTGCACCGCCAAACCGACCGCACAGTTGCCGAGCGGGTCCAGACCGTCGAGCACGCCGATCCGGCACTGGCCAACGGCGATGTCGGCACCAGGTGGGAAGTCGGCTCCCTCGACCCCGATCATCTGACGACTCGAGAACGGCCCACCGTCGAGCGGGAGGAGCGACCCGGGTCCGAGCGCGTTGAGGTCGCCGACATCGGGCAGGATCGGGACCACCGTCGTCTCGGGGGAGTCGGTCAGGGTGTGCGGCGTTGCCGCCGTGGTGGTCGAGGCGACGGGCTCGATCGTCGTTGATGGGGAGCCGGTCTGGACCTGCGCCGAACCGACGGAGGTGCACCCGAAACCCGCCGACGTCGCCAAGGCGAGGAGGGCGATGGTTCGGCGCATACCTGTTCGACGCCCGTTCGGTCGGCATCGTTCGGTCGGCACTATTCGGCCGGCACTATTCGGCCGGCTGGTTGAAGCGGCCGGGCTGTTACGCGAAGGAGATCTCTTCGAACGCCACGAGGTTGGGAGTTCCGGGGAGCACGGCGATGCCGACGTAGCAGGTGACGACCCGGCAGTCGGTGTTGCCGAACGAATCGACGACGCGGACGGTGAAGGTGCCGGTTCCGTCGGCCTCGCCGATGCCGAAGCCGAAACCGTTGCAGCGCTCGAGAAGCACACCGAGGTCGGCCGCTTCTGAAGGAAGCGTGTCGCACTGGGCGGTCGCCAAGAACTGACCGGCCGGCAGATTCTCCGCTTCGATGGTGACGAAGTCGCCCGAGGCCAGACCGACGATCGGTGAAATCGTGGCCCGTATGGCGGTACCTTCGCCGTCCACCGGTGGGGTGACGGGGAAGAGCTCGGCCAGATCCTCGGGGGTCTCGATGTCGCCGAGCGCATCGGTTATCGCGTCGGCGTTTACGGCGTCACCCCGTGGCGGCGACGTCGTCGAGGTCGAGGACGACGAGCTCGAACGTGTAATCGTCGTCGATGTGGTGGACGTGCTCGACGTAGTGGACGACGTACGGGTGTCGTCGGCGTTTGCGGTGTTCCGGCGCACGGTCGTGGACGATCCGGTTTCCTGATCTTGACCTCGACCCGCATCCGTATCGTCTGCAGCGGTCGTTGCCGATCCACCGTCGACGAAGGTGACCGGGGGCAAACCCGTGACCGGGTCAGCCGAGGCGGTGGTCGGGGTCTCGGTGATGTCGAGGACCGATGCGACGGGCACGGTCGTCTGCGCCGTGTCGGCCGGTGATGCGGCGACGTCCTGTGGCTCGTCGGCGCCGCCGCCGACCAGGATGAGCGCCGTCGCGGCGACGAGGAAACACGTGCGTTTCATCGGCTCAGTGTGCCGCACGTTGGAAGCGATGTCATGTCGCGATGTCATGTCCTTTTTTGGCCACCGCTCGGACCGGTCCGAAAATCCCTTGCGTCGGCCGGCAGGTGCCGACAGCATTGCGCCATGGATCATCTCCGCGCCGACCAGTTGACCGATCGCCAATCCGAGGTGTGGGAGTCGCCGGGCGAAGATGGGGAGCTCGTGATGCTGGTGGCTCGACCCGAGGTCGGCGAGCGCGACGTGCTTGCATCGGGCGCGTTGATTGTCGGTGAGGGATTGGGGGGCGACAACTACGTCCAGCGAGGAAACGCGAAGACCGAAGACGGGAAGGCCCACCCGGATGCGCAGCTGAACATCATGAACAGCCGAGCCATCGACCTCTGTGCCGGCGGTGATCGAGCGCGGTGGGCGCTCTCCGGCGATCAGATGTTCGTCGACTTCGATCTCTCCGTGGCCAACGCGCCGACCGGCACTCGTCTCGGGATCGGGTCGGCGGTCATCGAGGTCACCGCCAAGCCGCACACCGGGTGTGCCAAGTTCGGTGCGCGCTTCGGCATGGACGCCGCCCGCTGGGTGAACTCCGACCAGGAACGGCGCTATCGGGGCATCAACGCGGTCGTGATCGAGGCCGGGACCGTGGCGCACCCCGATCGGGTCCTGGCCGGCTTCGACGCCGTGGGCGTCGGCGGCACACTCGGCTCGTGGGGCTGGGACGTGGCGGGCGAACCGTGGGCTGGAAACGACGTTGCCGAAGTGCTCGACCGCCAGCGCCAAGTCCAACGACTCACCGCATCTCACCCGCGCGTCGACGGTTGGGTCACCCTCGTCGGACACGACCTGATGAGCGACG
>RCMY010002457.1_pt1 | contig 16830 bp, 12 predicted proteins | sample 2041341 | NCBI WGS metagenome assembly RCMY01 (sample SAMN09708234, study PRJNA481090) | Marine sediment metagenome, whole genome shotgun sequencing project. | reverse complement strand
TTTTCAGGATATTTCTTTGAATATAAAAACGGATTACGTCCGACAACTGCAAGACCTCAACAGCCCAACGTACAGGCGCGTGACGGAAGCTCTCCCCAACGGCGAAAGCCTTGCCGATTACGTTGTAAGTCTCGCCATAGTCGCACGAAAATAGGGGCATAGCATGTCTTCATCAACTTTACAGAGGCTTTCCTTCCTCGACCGCTACCTGACGCTGTGGATTTTTCTCGCTATGGCAATCGGGGTCGGTTTGGGTTGGGCTGCGCCCGGTGTGAAAAACGTCATTAACTTTTTTCAGGTCGGGACTACCAATATACCCATTGCCATAGGGTTGATACTGATGATGTATCCGCCCTTGGCAAAAGTAAAATACGAGCAGTTGGGGCAGGTCTTCCGCAACAAGAAAGTATTGTTCCTCTCGCTCATGCAGAACTGGATAATCGGCCCGGTGCTGATGTTCCTGCTGGCGATTACATTCCTTTCGGGGAACAACAGTTACATGGTCGGCTTGATTCTTATCGGCCTTGCACGCTGCATTGCTATGGTCATTGTCTGGAACGACCTTGCCGGAGGTGATCGTGAATATGCCGCCGGTCTGGTGGCGTTCAACTCCATCTTTCAGGTGCTTTTTTTCTCGGTGTACGCCTATGTGTTCATTACCGTGCTTCCCGGCTGGCTCGGCCTTTCCGGGGCGGTGGTCGAGATAAGTATGGGGCAGATTGCCGAGAGCGTGTTCATTTACCTCGGCATACCGTTTATCGCGGGTGTTGCCTCGCGGATTTACGGCCTCAAGGTCAAAGGGCTGGATTGGTACGAGAATGTTTTCATTCCGAAAATCAGCCCTTGGACGTTGCGGGCCTTGCTGTTCACCATCGTTGTGATGTTCTCCCTCAAGGGCGACTACATAGTGCAACTGCCGTTCGACGTGTTGCGAATCGCGTTGCCGCTGCTGATTTACTTTGTGGTCATGTTCCTGATTTCGTTCTTTATCGCAAAGCGCATCGGGGCGAACTACGAACAGTCGGTGACGCTGGCCTTTACCGCCGCCTCCAACAACTTCGAGCTTGCGATTGCCGTTGCCATTGCCGTATTCGGTCTGAACTCCGGCGAGGCGTTTGTGGCGGTCATTGGGCCGTTGGTGGAAGTGCCGGTACTTATCGGCCTTGTAAACGTGGCACTGTGGTTGAAAAAACGCTGGTTTCCAGCATCTGCGTAACTAATGGCGGCTCCGCACTCATGCGGAGCCGCCTTCAATTTTGCCCGATTCGGAGAAAACATGAAAAAAATCTTGCTGCCCTTGCTGTTGCTCTTGTTCGCTTTTACCGGAACCGCCTTTGCGGAGAACGCTTTGCCAAGGCCGAATACGGTAACAATGATAGACCTTGGGGCAAAATCGTGCATCCCCTGCAAAATGATGGCTCCGATACTGGAAAAGCTGGAAGCGGAATATCGCGGCAAGGCTGACGTGGTTTTTATTGATGTGTGGCAAAAACCGGACGAAGGCAAAAAATACGGCATAAGTGCTATTCCCACACAAATTTTCTTCAACAAAAAGGGAGAAGAAGTGGGAAGGCATGTGGGCTTTTTGGATGAAAAATCTATTCGTGATGCTTTGGATAAGCTTCTTGCGGAATAGCTATGTTCGACCAGTTCCTTTTGACCATAAATGAATGGATGATGGGCGGCTTTGAATTGGCCGTAGCCGGTTGCTTTCTGTGGGGGCTGGTGAGCGTTTTATTTAGCCCCTGCCATCTGGCTTCCATCCCGCTTATGGTCGGCTACGTTGCGGGGCAAGGGACGCTCGTTCAGGGCCGACAAGCGGCGGGGTATGCTCTGCTGTTCAGCACGGGGCTGTTTGTGTCCATTGCCCTTGTCGGCATGGTCTGCTCCTTGCTCGGCAGGATGCTCGGGGATATTTCGCCTCTTTGGAGTATCCCCATAGGCGGCTTGTTCATCTGGCTCGGCCTGAACCTCATGGGCGTTAAAGCGTGCAAACTCCCTTCCGGCAGTCTCGGCAATCTGAAAATGCGGGGCTACGGCGGGGCGCTGTTTCTTGGCCTTGCCTATGGTGTTCTTTCAGGCGCATGCACATTCGGGTTCATAGCGCCCATTCTGGCAATCATCACGGTTCAGGCGGAAGTCGCCAAAGGGCTTTCCCTCATACTCTTTTTCGCCTTGGGGCATTGTCTGCCGATTGTGGTTGCGGGCAGTTCCGCAGCCCTCGCGCAAAGGGTGCTGGCGGGCAAGGGCATGCAGAAAGCTACGGTTTGGGGGAGAAGAATTGCTGGCGGGCTGGTCGCAGTTATCGGCTTTTACTTCATTTACACCGGCCTGACCACGTAAGAGGAGGCATTTTATGTCGGAGCGGTGGTCACCAACGATTACCAACTACGCGCTTTGCAGCGAATGCAGGCGCGTAACCTCTATCCGCACCGCATTGTCAACTGCGGAGTTAGCGTGGGCATCGGCATGGGCAGCACTTCCCCGTCCAGAGAAATTTTCGGCTCCCAGGTAGAAATATAGTCCGAGTCATCCTGCATACGTTGCAGTTCCCGGATAATCGCGCCGTGGTTTTCGCGCACCAGGGCCAGCTCGTCTTTTTGGGGAAACTCTTTTCCCAATGCCGCCTGGACGGTTTTCAACTCGGCAGTTTCGCGCCGGGCGTTCTCCTTGGCGGCTTCCACCGCCTCATCCAACCCTTTTGCCAAAAAGTTATCCATGCGTTGAAACAGCCCGGACAAGCTGAGTTTTTCGTCAGAGCTGTACGTCAGGTTATCCGGTTTGTATTTCTGGTCGCCCGCGCCTTCGAGGACAAACCGGAACCCATCCTTGCCTAAAATGCGCGTTACACGCTCAATATACATATCAAAGCCGCGATATGAGCCGAAAAACGGTCTTTTGGTAAAATTCCGGCTAACTTCTTCCACCCCGTTCAACAGCCTTTCTTTCATGCGCTCACTGTCCTTTTCTCCAAGACTCTTCCCGTCAACCACAAGTGCGACCTGGATTTTCTCTTTGCCCTCTTTGTCTTTGATAATGCGGGTGTTGGCATCCCTGCGGCTGATATTTTCGGTATAAACGGCTTCCGCTGCGGCCAGGCGCTTGTCGATAGTGCCGAGAGTTTTCAGGCGGTCCCGCAAGCGGTGCTGGCTGCGCTGATGTTGGGAGTGCAGGGCTTCCAGCTTTCGGAGGTCGCTGGCCAGCTTCACTTGCATGAGTATCAGCGGATTGCCTGAAGCTGCCGCTTTCATATCCGCCGCGTTCGCCGCCTCGCTGGCCACATCATCAATTTTGCGTTGCAGGAGGTCGCCTTTCCGGAATTGCTCGATTGCCGCCGCCTTGTATTCTATGGTCTGCCACATGCGGGCGTCGTAGGTCTGTTTTGTGGCGTAATAGAAAATACCGACCGAAAAATTGTCCGGATCGCGCTCGTAGAGCATATTGCCCTGGCGGACGATGCGGCCGTTCCGCTGTTCCAGATCGGACGGGCGCCACGGCGCATCCAGATGATGTGCGGCCACCAGGCGTCTTTGAGCATTCATGCCCGCACCCATCTTGGCCGTGGAACCAAACAAAACCCGGACACGCCCGCTATTCATGTCGCTGAACAGCTTTGCCTTGCGAATATCCGTATTGGCGCCATGGATAAAGGCAATTTCATCGGCGGGGATACCCCGCGCAATGAGTTTTTGCCGCATGTCGTCATAGACGGAAAACTTTGACGAAGACAGCGCAATGACGGCATCCATGTCAGCGGCCACGGAGGTATCCTCGCCGCTGTCGTCGTCGCCAGCTTCCACCAGGTCGCTGTCGGAGTCGGCCACATCCCCTTTTTCTTCGTCGGCGTCATCCGGCACTAGCGCAAAGCCCTCCACCTCAAACACATTCTCCTGCCTGGCCTGCGGAGTCGGGCCAGCCGAACCCTTGCCTTTCGGCGTGCTCAAATCGCAGAACACAAGCTGCGTTCCCCGATCTTCCGCCGTGTCGCGCCAGATTTCGTAGATGCGCTCGACCGCCGCGTTGATTTTGGAGCCGGGGGCATCCTCTGCTTCCGGTTCTATCAGCCGGAAGTCCAAACCGGCTTTACGGGCGTCATTGGTGATTTTGAGCGGATTATCCTCGCGTGGGTCGGACGGCAGATTTTCCATGCGGTGGATGATGTCGCCCATGTACACGGCCTGGTCCGCTGAACGCTCAACGATATGGTTATACGGCTTTCCGTCCGTCACCGGAGGCGTGAGAGGCCGCAGACCAGCCTGTATCGCCTGCTCGTCAAGGTCGTTTTTCGTCACCACGTCCGCGAATGTCCGGTACATGGAAAGCAGTTCCGGAACATTCTGGAAGCTGGCGAAGCGGCTTTTGAGTTTATAGCCCACGCCCGTCGCGTCCAGCTCCCACCCGTTGGTTATCTGCCCAAAGGTGGAGGCCCAGGAATCAAAATGCTCAATATCCTTGGCCTGCAATTCCTCATACTGCATATACCGTTGCAGGGTGTACACTTCCGCAATGGTGTTGCTGATGGGGGTGCCTGTCATAAAATACACGCCCCGCCCGTCATTCTGGCGCTGCAAGTACCGGCATTTTATGAAGAGGTCCAATGCTTTGGCGCTGCCGGTAATATTCCCCAGGCCGGACACGTTCATTGTCGTCTGGTAGGCCAGATTCTTGAACTCATGGCTTTCGTCAATAAATAAGGCATCCACGCCAAGGTCGCTGAAATCCACGGAGCGGTCTTTGGCTCCCGTACCGGCCAGCAGCTTTTCGTAGCGGGCATCCATTTTTTCCCGCTGCTTTTCCAGTTGCTTGACTGTGGCCCGTCCGCCCTCGTTTTCCTTGGCAGTCTCTATAGCGTCAATAACCGCGTCAATCTGCTCCTGAAGAATTTCTTCCTGCACGTCGGCGGGCATGTCTATTTTTTTGAAAGAACTGTGCGCGACAATGACGGCATCCCAATCACCGGTCGCAATCCGGCTGAAAAGCCGTTCCCGATTCTGTTTCGTGAAATCGGTCTTGTCGGCAACCAAAAGATTCGCACCCGGGTAAAGCCGGTAAAATTCATCCCGCCACTGGTGCAACAAGTGGTTCGGCACAACAACCATGGGCTTTGAGACAAAGCCCATGCGTTTGCTTTCCATGATGGAAGCGATGCAGGCCAGCGTCTTGCCTGCGCCTACAACATGATCAAAAAGAGCTGTCCCCTCCTGAATGCTTCTCCAAACCACATCTTTTTGGTGCGGCCTGAGAGTGACATCCGAGGAAGATCCCACAAGCTCAATATGTGAACCGTCATAGCTGGGAGGAACATGGGTGTTGAAGCGCTCGTTATACATCTTGGTCAGCATGTCGCGCCGGTCGTCGTCGGTCCAGACCCAATCGAGAAACGCCTGGCGGATTTCGTCGGCTTTCGCCATAGCCGCCGCCGTCAACTCCTGGTCAATGACCATAACCGGCTTATTCTGCTGGTCCCGCTCCCCGCTGTCCTTTTGCACCTTGATGGGCCTGTTCGTCAGCAAGGACTCAATAATATCGCCAGCCGGGTACTCAGGGATGCCCCAAACCTCCGTACTGAGCGCCGAATCCCATATTTTAACGGTTGCATCCCACCGGCCCAGGGTTGGGAAGTATCTGACGCTCTGCCTGCCCTTGCCGGAATGAAGCTGTTCTATGAAATCTGAAAATACCTGGCCCGGCACCCAGGTAGAGCCGAAGCGTATACCGATGTCCACGGCTTCAATGTCCGGGGGCATGGCGGCGGTCAGCGCTTCCACGTTGGCCATGTACCGCTCGTCCTGTTCTGCCGCCTCCCGCGCCTTGTAGAGCTTGCCCCGCACGTTGCCGGTCAGGTATTTATCCCGTATTTCCCATTCTTCATTGGCGGGGTTGAGAAAAATCAGCCCTTGCTCCTGCAATTCTTGCTGAATGGCATCGGCAGGACGGCGCAGCAGCCTGTCCATGCGCGAAAAGTCCACCTTTCCGGTTTCTCGCAAGGAAATAACCAGGGCGTCCTTGACCGTTTCGGCCTGTTCCGCCGCCTGCGCCGGTTTGAGCACCCGTTGCCGGAAAATGGCGGCTTTCCGCGCTGATGCGGGCCGGGCCGTCCGGCCCTGTTTTTTGGCGACTTCCTTGGAAATGCCCTTGTCGTAATCCATTTCCAGAGACTCCAGCAGGGAGTGTTCCGGATCGTCACGCATGAGGGAGCGGTTTATCTGTGAGTTGAGGTGGCCATAGCGTTTGGCAAAGGTGTCGTACTGGCGGCCCAACTGGCCGCGCAAAATTTCCATCTGGCTCTCTTCGCCATCGGATTTTTCCGCATTTATCAACTCCCGCAAGGTATCACGAACTTGAATCATAGACACCAGGCGTTGACGGGCTGTATCATTTTTAACCGGATGAACGTCATACGAGCCGCTGCCAAAATCACCGGCAGTCTTGAATACGACTTTCCGGCTTTGCGGCTCAACGCAGAGCGCCCCCATTTTCAACGACTGAAAATAGGCCGAACTGATAAATTCCTCATTGAGCGCAGCCGTGGCCTCGTTTTCCACGGTTTCGGTGCGAGGAACGTAGAGATTGCCCGGCAGCGCTTCCAGGCGCTTTGCGATTTCATGGCCCAAATCCATGAGCGGCGCGTCGGCAACACAATTCAGCGCGTCGTGGAACATTCCCCCGGAGTGGGCCATTTTCCCTATTATCTGGCCGGGATTTGCCGCGAAGTAGCTGTTGACGGTCGCGGGCTTCGTGCCGCCGTCTTTATGGTCCTCCGCGACGATGGAGGCGGTACGGGTCCAATCCTTGCTGCGCTTGTTCTCGCTGGAATTTTTCTGGAAAAAGACAATATCCGTGGTGACATCGGTCAAAGCGTTTTGCCGGAACGCGGTTTCCGGCAGACGGACAGCGCCTAGGAAGTCGGCATATTGCGAAATGTGCTCCCGCACGGACGGGTCCACGGCATCCAGAAAGAAACGGCTGACCACAAAAGCGCCAACGCCGCCCTCCCGCAACAGGTCCAGGGACTTGGAGATAAAATAGTTGTGGATGGAGAATTTTTTCAGTTCCGGATAATCCGGGTCGTACAGCGATTGGTTGCCGAAAGGCGGGTTTCCCACAACGGCGTCGAAGAAATCTTTATTCAGGGGGGTGTTTTGAAAGCCGTTATTCGTGTGCCTGGCTTTCGGGTAGAGATATTTCGACATGGCCGCAGTAGTCGGGTCCAGTTCCACGGCCAGAAACTGCGCGTCGAAATTTTCCGGGCAGAGGCCCATGAAATTGCCGATACCCGCCGATGGCTCCAGAATGCGGAGCTTCCCGCTTTCTCCCATGCCCAAAGCCGATAAGCCCTGATATATGCCCTTGATAACAGTCTCGGAAGTAAAGTGGGCATCCTGGGTGGAGCGGCGGGCTTTGGCGTATTCATCAGGGGCAAGCAGCCCTTGCAACTCCTGATATTCAGCGGTCCATTTTTCGTTTTTCGCGTCAAATGCCTGCGGCAGACCGCCCCATCCGACATAACGCACCAGAATCTTTTTTTCTTCCGGGCTGGCCTGGTCCGCGCCTGCTTCCTGAAGCTGCTTCAGCAGACGAATGGCGGCGATATTATCAGCATATTTCGTTTTCGCGCCGCCAACACCAAGCTGGTCATCCGGGGTTATGCGGTAATTCTCAACAAGACTATCTGCACGAACAGGGACAGTATCTAGTGATACCGTCCCCGCATCCGTGTCAAAATCGTTTTTCTCTGTTACCTGAGTAGTGTCCGGGCTATCCGCGTAGCTGACTTGTATCTTGTCTCTATCGCCACCCACATACCCGAAAACAATTCTCTTTTCCGCAAACTCCCCGTAGCTGTCTGTGACTTCGGAACGGAAAGCGGCTTCCTGGCTTACTCGGTTATCGCCAGTTTCGTGTCTATCCCGACCAGTTCCAAAATCTCCTGATCGCTCATGCCCTGGAGCTTCGCTTGCCGGGCTGATTCGCTGCCGAGCGCCCGCGCTTCCGTCTGCTGCTGGCCGTACAGCTTCATCATGAACGCTATCTCGCCTTGCTGTTCCAGCTTCTTCAACTCGTCCGGGCTGTTCAGCGCCCACCTGTCCAGAATCAAATAGGCTGAATTGGTGTACTTGCCGTTTCGGACCTCCATTATCGTTTCGGGCTTGAGAACGGTCGCGGCGATTTCCAGCGGGTTTGTCTGTCTGTCGAACATCTTGAACCTCCAATGTAGGTGCATTGCCCTTGGTGAATGCCGCAACTTCGTCCACCGTCAGGTATTGGGATTTTCCTCTGGCAAAGAGGTTTTCCGGCGTATCCTTATCTCCATCAATCGACTGCATGATCTCCGGATTCCGGCTGACCATGCGGCCTCCATCATTCAGTGCATAAACAGTCGCGCCTTCGCTGTTCAGGCCAAGACGGACGTAGGGGGGCGACAACTCTTGCTGCACAGTGTCATTTACCGGCGTTCCCAATGCGGCTACGTTTTTTTGCCCGGTATGACTTTTTTCTTCCTCAAGGTCGGCCTGAATATTTTCAGTCCGGATGTGTTCAATCTGGTCCGCCATAATATCCATCATAAAAGACAGTTGGCGGGGGTCGTATGTCTGCTTGCGTCGTCTTGCCATTCTTACGCCTTTTCGACGTGTGCGCCTCCCTCCCCGTGTAAGTTCCGAGTGGATGCTTTGAACATCCGGAAGCCCTCACCGTCTTCGATAAAAAGAATTTTATCGCCTTCTTTTAGGTCCAATTTTTTACGAATGGCAGCGGGAATAGTGATTTGTCCCTTGGGCAAAACTTTTGCCAATTCCATAGAAGCTCCTTTTCCCTACTTCTCCTACTTTTCCGACAAAAAAGCAAGAAAGAAAAAAAGCCCCTTAGTCGCTGCCATGCCCGTCAATCTTCACTCTTAACTTGACGCGCTAGGGTTGTTGCCGTATATGTCTTTCCTGTTTTGCGGGAGTGGCGCAATGGTAGCGCGCAACCTTCCCAAGGTTGATGCTGCGGGTTCAAATCCCGTCTCCCGCTCCACTGAAATACATAAGGCAACGTGAAAACCACGTTGCCTTTTTCCGTACTAAAGCATCGTTTCATTCATCAGACCATTGGTGATGATTTTGATAATGCGTTCTTTCGCGTCTTCGTCACCCTTGCGGGCTTTCTTCGCCAGTTCCAGAGCCGAGGGCAGCTCGGACGCTTTGAAGTCACAGGCGGTGAACCGTATACCCGCAAGGATATAGGTAGGCGTTGAAGAAATACGCGCTTGCGCCGCCAGAACATCTTGGCTCACCAACTCGGAGGCGTCTTTGGTCAGCGTTTCAGTGAACTTCTCCGGAGAAATGGCCGCTTCCTGAAAGGCCAGCAACAAAGCAGCCTCATACGGAACCGGAATGCCGAGCGTGGTTTTCGGCACGACCGAATCCCAAAAAAGATTGGCCGCGTTGACAGAAAACTGCTTTAACGCTTCGTAGCTCAAGGCTTTTTTCATGGAATCACCATACTGGTTGGCCGGAATATGGCGCACGACGATGCACATACCAGGGTTGTTCCGCTGCGCCTGCACCGGCTCTTGAATGCCGCAGTATGAGCACTCAAGATTGGCCCAATATTCCACAATATCGCCCTGGAAATCAGCGACGGGCCGACCGTCAAGGCACGTTCTGCCTGAAAGACCGTCCAGGGGATTGTACGGTACGGCCAGGTCTTTCGTGACTTCGGTTTTTACCCCCGCTTCCACGGCAATCCGTTCCGTGATGGGAGTTCCGGCGTGTACCGGAGCCAACATGACAAACAGACAGTAAAACGAAACCGCCAGAGCCGAAAAAATTCTATGCTGCCATACCATGAGAAGCCTCCTGATTAAGTTGCAATAATTGCGGCACACGGAGCTGCGCCTTTTTCAAAGAAGGATTGGCGAAAAACATATCGCCCCGGACGACCTGGCCGGAAAAAATGAAATGCGCCTCGCCCTCTATCTGTTCCTGTAAATCGCGCAACACAACGCGATCTTCTTTATCCACCGTGGTACTCATCGTGTCCCTGTACTCGGAACTAAATTTTTCGTTGATTGTGTAGCCTGTAGTGCGGAGAACCGTACTTTGCCCGGCCTGACCGCGTATCAGCTCCCAGGTCTTTTCCGCATCCTGCATTTTCATAAAAATTTTGATTGATGTATTCGCCACCATCTGTTGCGCCCCTTTCTTGTCCGCTTCCAGAATACCGGCGTAATCCTGGCTGGCGACGATGGCGGCAATGCCCAGACCGCGCCCTTGGGTCAGCACGACTTCAAAACCGGGTGTAACAATGGCCGCGTATTCGTCCACGATGCAGAGATACGGGCCGATGCCCACGGCATCCGTGGGCAGGGCTTCCAGCACGTCCACCGCATCGCCCTCTATCTGCGCTCCAAGGCCGACCGCGCAGGCGTTACGGATTGCGCTCAAACTGATTTTGCCAAGGCTGGCGAGTTCGGCAGGCGCTTTTTCCAATGACGGCAAAAGCACCACCAGAATGCGGCGCTGCATGATAGCGTCCGCGAAATCCACTTCGCCATCCTCCGCGCCGTAAATATGGGAATAGGTATCCGTCAGGCTGGAAAGCGCCTTGCCGAAATAGCTTTGGGCATAGCCGAATTGTTCCGCGAATGATGGCGGCTGATCTTTCATTTCTCGCCCGGCGATCCACCCGGAAGTGCCAAGCGCCGCCTGAATGGAGGCGCGGCTTTCTTCGTCCAGTTCCGGACGTAAGGCCAGCGCAACGCATTTTTCCAAGGCAAGGGATTCGCGAATTACACTGGTGGACAGTTTTAGAACTCCCTTGTCTCGCAAGTCCACCAGGGCGTACATAACGCCGGAAATCAGCGCCTGCGCCTTGTCCGCGAAAATGCTGTTCGCACCGTCAGAAACGGGCATCAGCGACACCAGGAGTTGCGTCAGGGCTTCCGCGCTGCCGAAAGTAAACGGATTGTTGGTGTTGGACAGGCGGCGCGGGGATTTTCCCTTGACCTTGCCGGATGTGCCGTAATTGAGCACCCGGAAATCATCGTCGCGGCCAAGATATCGCGCCATCTGCCATATCTGGACGGCCAGCTTGGGCGAGGCTTTGGGGTCGATGTAAAACAGCCCGCTCCCGGTAGCCAGGGAATTGTAGGAAAGCGAAACAAGTGTTTCGGTTTTACCAGAGCCGGTCGTGCCGAAAAGCAGGGTGTGCGTCAGAATATCCTTACCTTTCAGCCACAGTTCTTGCTTGTCCTGCAAGCGATTGCCGAGAAAAAACAATCCCTCCGGCTTGGCGAAACCGCTACGGCCCGGTAAAGGGTCGCCCTTGTCCGTTCCGGACAGGCCGAGGGGCATTCTGAACGGCAGGCGTTCATTACTGACACAGACGCAGCGCAGGAAAAACAGCATGGCCCCGGCTCCAAAAAACAGCACGGCGCACATGGGGAATATGAACAGACACACCCCCGCCGCGAAAATTCCCCCGGTTTGCACCTGACCGAGCTTGAGTGCATCCCCAAGGCGTTGCACCGGAGAGCGCACGTCACGAAGAAGCGGCTTACGCTCTTGTGTTTCCTGGTCCTCAAGACCTCTAAGATGTCTTTCCATAATCGTTCACCTCAATATTGTTCTTGCGCCAAATGCGGGTCGGAATTGGCGTCGTACATTTCCGGATCGTCCTCCGCGTCGGCGAGCACAAAATCGGGCATCGGCTCAATGGCGGCGGCTCCGGACCCGGCAGAAACTATCGTGGAGTCGTCGCCGGAATCCGGCGCGGTCTGCGGCGCGGCATCTGGAGTGTCAACAGGCATACCAGCGGCGCGGGGTGTGTCTGCCAGCCAGCCTTGGCCGGATAGGGAATCGCGCAGGCTCACGACCGCAGGCGCTACATGCGGTTCATGCAGCGCCTGTCCCGCCTTTTCTTCCGCGACGTAATGCGCCCAGGCCGCAAACGCTTCCGCCCAGGCTGCGCGGCCCCCGCACTGATTGAGCGCGTACCAGAGAGAACGATCCAGTGGACGGAGCCACAAAAACTGCGAGCTGGCCAACACACCTTTCTGCCGCGCACGGGTCAGTAAGGCCATGAACCACGGCAATTCATACGAAGTGTGCCGGGTGAGAGACTTTTCCGACAACACCACCTGATGCCGCTCCCAAGGCTTTGCCAGTCGCTTGGCGAAGTCACTGCGCTCCAATACGGGACATGCCGCTTTCCCACCAGTTTCAGTGTAGGAGCTGGCGACGGCATCCAAGATGCCGACACACTCTTTTTTCTCCCCGGCTGCATAGGACAAAAACGCGGCAGCCAAGGCTCGGCGACCGGGATAAAGCGCCTCAAAACCGGAAAACACCGGGCCAAGCTGCTCTTGCAGCACGACAAGAGCTTTTTCCTCATCCAGCCGGGCGCGGCCATAAGTGGGAAGCTCCACGGAAGCCAGACCGTTGCGTAGCGCTTGGTCCAACGTAAACGGCATCCCGTTTTCATCCAGCAACAGGCCATGCTCCAGGGCGAATTGAACCGGGCTGCGGGCAATGCGCCACAGGCCGGAATCGTAGGATTCAGGGGAAAGCAGATACTTGCCGCGCCCGGCGATTGGGCGCAGGCAGGCGAAAGACTCCGCATTGTGCTGCAACAGGCTTTCCATGTTCAAACGGCGGACGAGCCCGCGCGTTCTGCCCATGTAAATAGAAGCGGCGCCGATCATTCCGAGTAGCAGCGCAAACGGCCAGCGAACCCACTTTCCGGTATAGGTTAAAACCCCCTGCATCCGCTCCCAGGTCAACGTATCCGGGTCCAGACCGGAGATATGCGCCCAAGCTGTTTGCGCCTCTTCGGAGAACGGCACAAACGCCTTGAGCTGCGTTTTCGACAGGGAAAGCAGCCAGCCGTTGATATAACCGGCCTTGGCAACGTAAATCGCGGGTATCACGACCAGGATGATGAGCAGGAGTACAACCCACAAAAACATATGGTCGTCCAAATCTTCCCGGTTCTGACTCATTATTCGCCCTCCCTGCCGGAAGCCGAATCGGGCGCGAGAAGAGGCAGCGCAAAAATCCCGGAACGCCCCAATCTCGCCAGATGGAATTTTACCTGTGCGATATAGGCGTCACGCCGATGGGGAGTGCGGGAGTGATACGCGCCTATGGCCTGCCAGATGTCGCCTGTACGGTTGTATTCCTTGCGAAGCAGCCAGGCAGCGGCATAGGCATTGACGCAGCCGTCGCGCAAAACGTCCTCCGGAGCTACCCCCATTTCAGCCAACTCGTTGACATGCGTGGTATTGATTTGAAACGGCCCCATGTCCCAGGTGCCGTTGTCATTCTGCAATGCCTCCCCCGTCCGACCGTTTTCCGTTGCCAGAATACCTATAAACGCGGCCACCGGCAGGCCACTGGCGCTGGCGGCATCGACAACGCAGACGGTCGTTAGGGGGGCTGTCTGCGGCAGAGCGACCTTTGCCCGCGCAAAGGCCGCACCCGGCAGCAGGCACAGAGCGGCACACATATACATGATGATATACGCCGCGCTCATTTTATCTTGTCCTTTATCTTGATGACGTAATTGCCGCTCGTACCGTAGACTTTGTACAGATTGTTCCCACCGATATCGTTGACGGTACTGAGCACTTGATTGTGCGCCTCGTTGATTTTCTGCTGAATCATCGAATCGACCTGGTTGCACAGACCGGCGACAATCTGGTCCATACTCGGCAGCGTCACGCCGAGGCTGAAAGCGCCGCCGATATTATTGATGACACTCAGGCAGTTGGAGAGCGGCCCCCGATCCGACTCCGGATCGGGAATCAGCACGTTATGGCTGTTCGTGACGCGCCCGCTGCGCTCAAGGATGGCCGCGCTCACGGCTTCCTGTGTGTCCTGGCAGGAACCGGCGAAACACGGCGTTGCGAAAACCGTCAGCAGCATAATGACAGCAAAAAATGTCCTCATTTTTTCCCTCCGAAATCAGGTTCGCCGTTCCCGGCCACCTGGTATGTTCGTTTGCAGCCCGGATACCCGGAGCAGCCGAAAAAAGCGCCCTTGGCACTTTGGCGTTCAATAAGCGGCTTACCGCACGTCTTGCAGGCATGTTTGGAGAGAGCTGGCGCTTGCCGGGCTTTACCCGGGTGGCCGTTGTCGTCAGGCATGGTCGTTTTGCAGGCGGGAAACGCGGAACAGCCCCAAAACCATGTACCGACCTTTTTGCCCTTGCGCCGGTATAGCGCTGCGCCGCAATCAGGGCAGGAGTTAGCGGGCTGCCTCCCACTTCCCAAAATCGGGGCCAGCAGATCCGGCAGGATTTTTGTTTGTTCCGCCATGAAGCCCGCCAGCGTTTCCTTGCCTTGGGCAATGGCTTCCAGCCTGCTTTCCCAGGAGGCAGTCGTCACCGGGTCTTTCAACGCTGCTGGCGTCAATTCGATAATGTCCTGGCCGAGCTGCGTGGATACAATGGCTTTCTTGTCGGCTATCAGGTACTGGCGCTGCTTCAAGGTTTCAATGACCCCGGCGCGGGTGGCCTCGGTGCCGATGCCCTCATTTTCTTTGAGCACGGACTTTGCCGCAGTGTCGGCCACAAAGCGGTGGACGTTGGCCATAGCCTCAATAAGCGTTCCCTCGGTGAACCGGGAAGGCGGCGAAGTCTTTTTCTTCAACGTCCGCACGTCACGGCAATGAACGGTATCGCCTTTTTCGACCAGAGGCAGCGCCTGCTCCTGTTCGCCGTCCTGTGTGCCGGAATCGTCATTGTCACTGGCAATGACCGACCAACCGGCTTCAAGAATAAGCCGCCCCCTGGCTTCCCACCGTGTTTCGCCCCATTGCGCGTCCGTAAAGACGAGCGTGATTTTTTGCGCCTCGTACCGCATGACCGGATAGAATTGCAGGCAATACGCGGACACAATCAAGGAGTACAGGGCGCGTTCCGTGTTGGTGAGGCTCCCCGGCGTTTCGCCGGTAGGAATAATGGCATGGTGGGCCGTGATTTTTTTTGTGTTCCAGACGCTGCTTTTCAGCTTGGCGTCCGCTTTTCCCGCCATGTGTTCCATGCCGGGAACCGTTGCGATAGCGGCCAGAATCCGACCGGCAGCGTCAAATTGTTCTTCCGGAAGATAGCGGCAGTCCGTGCGCGGGTATGTCGTCAACTTCTTCTCATACAGCGACTGCGCGGTATCCAGAACTTGCTTGGCAGTCATGGAGCATTTGGCGGAAGCTTCTTTTTGCAGCGACGAAAGGCAATGTGGGAGCGGTGCCGCCTTGCTCTTGTTTTCCCGCACGGACTCGGTGATTACGCCGTCCGCGCCTTTCGCGCTTTCGGCCAGGGCATTGGCGACGGCGGCGTCGGTCAGGCGTCCACTGCCGTCAAGCCCGGCCTGCGTTTCGCCGGGAACGAACATGGCCGCAAATTCCCCCCCGGCCCGATTTGCCTGGGGAGTAAGATAGGCCCGCAGCACAAAATAATCAGAAGAAACAAACGAGGCGATTTCCCTGTCGCGGGCCACCACCAGAGCCAGAGTGGGCGTCTGGACCCGGCCAAGGGATAGAACTTCGCCTCCCCGCCCGGTTTCCCGGCCCATGATAGTCATGGCTCTTGTGGCGTTCATGCCGATGAGCCAATCGGCCTGCGACCTGGCGCGGGCGGCATCACGCAACGGCGCGTGTTTCGTATTGTCCGTGATGCCATTCAAGGCTTTTAGCACGGAGCGCTCATCCAGGGAGGCCAGCCAGATACGGGATACCGGCCCTTTGTACGAGAAATGTTCCAAAACTTCGTCAACGAGCAGTTGGCCCTCCCGGTCAGGATCGCCAGCGTTGACAACCGATGTTGCTTCTTTCAGGAGCTTGCCGATTATCTTGAGCTGCGCTGCCGCCTTGGGCTTGGCTTTGCTTCTCCATGCCTGCGGAATGATGGGCAGATGTTCCCGCCGCCAGGAGGCGTATTCGGGTTTGTAATCTTCCGGATAGCATGGCTCCAGTAAGTGACCGAAGCACCATGTCACGGTATCGTTTCCGCAATGAATGCAGCCGTTGTCTTTACGCCCATTGCCAAGGCCATCAGCTATGGCCCTGGCGAGTGACGGTTTTTCAGCGATAAACAGTCTCATGGCCTACGCCCTCATGCGCGGCGCAGGCGCGGTCTGTTGTTCGGGAGCGCGGTGGGCAGCCGATTCTGTACGGGATTTTTCGTCCAGTTCCATGTGCAGCGTCTGCGAAAGCGTATCGCAGAGCGAAGCCAAGTCACGCACGGCATTGGGGTCTTGCTTGAGCGCCATATCCAGAAAATCGGGGTTCTGGAGCATCAGGCGGGCTTTGGTAATGGGGTCGTCCGTTTCGTTAAAAGCGGCAACGGAGTCAACCAGAGCGGGACGCTCAGAACGCTGTGCGGGGTCGTTTTTCGCGGCGGTTTTACCCACAGGCAGAGAAAACACACCCTTGGCAGCGTACCGATCCAACTGCTTATCTTCCAAGCCCCGCCATTCTTCGGTTTTCGGGAACCACCATGTTTTCGGCGTTTCGCCAGCTTCAAACTGGCGCATGGTCGTCACCATTTTTGCGGCATCGGCTGCGGCCCGGAAAACTTCATTCACATCTCCACCGGAAAACTTCTGACTCCAGTTGGCGATTTGGGCGGAAGCGCTGTTTTCCGGCATGGATAAATTGAGCTTGGCCCCGGCCAGCATGGAGAACATTTCCGCCCGCATTTCTTCAAAAGCCTGGCTTTTGAGCGTTTGCGGCTCTCTCTGCCGGTTTTCCCGCGAGCTATGGCCGGTCGCGGAATAAAATTCACGCAGTTTGACCGCGTAATAATCATCCGAGTTGGCGAAACTGTCCGGAAACGGCATTTTTACAA
>RCMY010002456.1_pt1 | contig 16832 bp, 12 predicted proteins | sample 2041341 | NCBI WGS metagenome assembly RCMY01 (sample SAMN09708234, study PRJNA481090) | Marine sediment metagenome, whole genome shotgun sequencing project. | reverse complement strand
TCGATGACGTCACCTCATGGTTCGAAGAGCGCGACTACATCTCGACGAATCAGGCTCGAGGCAGTCTCAGCCAGCGCTCGATCCCGAACCCCGACGCTTTCGAACGATGGAACTACGCCCAGACCCTCGCGTCATATCCACGACCGCTCTAGGAGCGGTCAACGCACCGCGATGCTGAGGTACTCGGTAGCGCTGCCGCCATCGTGTGCTTCGAACCACTCGTTCAAGGCATGCTCTTCGGCTTCGGTGGGATTGCGCTGCTCGGCGTCGAAAGCAAGGAGTTCGGCCGGGGGTTCGGTCCACGTCGACACCGCCATGATTATCTCATCGTCGCCGACGGCGATGACCCGAACGTCACCCCGTTGCAGATCGACGTCGAGCCGGGAATCGGTGATGGGCGCCCACGTCTGGCCGTCTGTCGAGAACGCGATCTCCACGCCCTCGACATAGTCCGACGCTGGGTTCCCTGGCTCGCCTTCGGAATAGTACTCCTCGAAGTCTTTCCCCGTGAAGGAAACCAAATCCTCACCAGTGACGGGATCGAGGAAGGTTTGTGTGCCACTGAAACGCCCGATGCGAACGATCCGCTCGGCGGCCTCACCGTACAACTCGGCGCTGTTCAGCGAATAGATCTCGTCACCACTAGGGCCGACGAGTGTCACGTGTGATTCCTCATTCGAGAAGGTCATCGTGAGTGTGAACCCATCCCTCGAAATGATCTGGTCAGGAGGGCTCGAGTACTCCGGCATCGGCATCGTGGACCCACGCAAGACAACGGCGATACCTGCGGGGCCGTACGTCGCCTGCGGGTAGCCGCCGAACAACTGAGTGGTCAGCGCTCCCGGTGACCACGACGCACCGAGGTCGGTGGAGATGAATGAGGAGAGCTGGTTGTTTTGGCCGCTACCCAACGCGACGAGGTTCGAACCTGCGACCATGAGCCGCTCGAATCCGCCAGCGGGCAGCGTCCCGACCTGCGCCCAGTCAGCGCCATTCATCGAGCGGATCACCACGGTCGTCGCGCGTCCGTCGGTGAACGATTCGTCCCAGCGCTGGAGCATGCCAACAAACGAATCGTCGAGTGCGATCAGGCTGCTCGGATAACCACTCATCGGAAGTGATGTCACGGCCCATGGCCCCGTGACAGGTCCCGAGAGAACGGTGTTCTCCGGAAGCTCCGGATTGCCGTTGTAGATCGACGACAGTCGTTCGTAAAGTGGGTCGGCAGAAGTGATCGTGGCAACGATCTCCGGTATTGGCTCGACATATGTGTCATCGAAATTGCGCTCGATCGCCGCACGCTCCTCGTCGGACTCGGCAGCATTGATCGCCTCCTCGAACTCGAGCCACACGCGTTCGTCCTCGTCGAAGGTGCACAGCTGGACGTCGATGTCACCAGCCTGGTTGAACACGAGGCCGCAGTACCGCTCGATGGAAGTCGTGTCGAGCACGCCTGCGTCGAACAACAGTCGCAACTCGTTCTCGCCCTGCGGCTGCGATTGCAAGAACATCACGACGCCCGACTCGCCAAGCGCCAAACCGGTGATGTTGCGGTACGCACCTTGGTCGGACTGATCGTCTTCGGGGATCTCGGTGTAGGTCCACGTCGCGAGGTCGGACGAACTCGCCAAGAAGTGGGTCGGACCCTCCGAAGGACCGAAGAACTCGACCATCGAGCCGTCCTCCCCGACGAAGTCCTGCCATTGTTCGACCAGGGCGACGACTACCCCACCATGTTCAGCGAGCCGGTACACGTTCGCGTGCTCGGGCAAACCTGGAAAGGCGCGCTCATCCCACTCGATGCCATCGAGCGATGTGCGAAGGGTCTGACCCGATTCGTCATACCCGATCGAGATGTACTTCGTGCCGTCGAACAGCACATTGTCGGAATCACCTCCGTAGTACGCCGAATCCGCAGCCGACTCTGAATCGGACATTGCTTCTCCATCGTCGCCAACGACTTGTACCGGCTCGTCGGGAGCGACCGGCAGGTCCGCATCGTTCGCGTGATCCTCGATCGTCGAATCGACGTCGTCGGAAGGTTCGATGTCGTTCTTCGTGTCGTTCAGGTCCGCAGCGATGTCGACCTGGCTGTCTCCGTCGCTCGTCGCCACATAGGCACCGCCCACCAGCACCGCGACCAGGGCACAACCACCAATGACCGCGCCGAGTCGGCGGCGCGAAAGTCGAGTGGACGTCGAGGTCAATTCGACGTCGACCAGCTCTGCCATGTCGTCCATGCGGTTTCCTTTTGGTCGCCTACTCCGTAGACGCACAGCTGAGCGATTTGGTTCCCTATTTCGGAATATTTTGTCGAGGTCTCACTCGGAGGATTCGCGACGTTCTCGACGGCGACCGAGGGGCACTGCTGAATTGGTGGTGAGAGAGGCCACGAGCGCGGTCCAACCCGTCTGGTGACTTGCCCCGAGTCCGCGGCCGGTGTCGCCATCGAAGTACTCGTGGAACAACAAACGGTCGTACCACGCGCCGCCCGGCTGATAAATGGCATGGTCGGGCATTGCGGCGCGAGAGCCGTCGTGAGCATCAATCTCGAACAGGCGGAGGAGCCGATCGCCGAGTTTGTCGGCCACCTCGCCGAGACTCATCTTCTTGCCGGAGCCTTTGGGAAATTCGACGGTGAGCTCGCCACTCGCCCAGAAGTCGAATCGCCGCAATGACTCGATGAGCAGATAGTTGAGGGGAAACCACACAGGCCCACGCCAGTTCGAATTGCCACCGAACAGATCGCTCGGCGATTCGCCGGGCTCGTAGCCAACCGAGAAGTCTTGTCCGTCGATCGACAGACTGTACGGCTCGTCGAGGTGCCGCTTCGACAACCCGCGCAGGCCGTGCTCCGACAAGAACTCATCTTCATCGAGCACGGACTGGAGCAGTCGACACAGTCGATCCGGGCTGACGAGCGATAACAACACATCGCCGTTCTCGTTGTCGTGCATGTGCGTGGAGAACTCCGCCTTGTTCTCTCGGAACCATCGAAGGTGCCCGGCGAAAGCGGGGAGTCGCTCGAGGTTGCCGGCCGACACGATTCGGGTCGCAAAGATCGGGATCAACCCCACCATCGACCGAACGGAAATCGGAATCGACTCGTCACCAATTCGGAGTTTGTCGTAGTAGAACTCGTCCTCCTCGTGCCAGAGTTCGTGCTCGTTCATGGCGGTCGAAATATACGCAAAGTGTTCGGCGTACTTCGTCGCAAGGTCCTCGTACGACGGCCGGTCGACGCTCAACCGAAAAGACATGTCCAACAGATCGAGTGAATACATTGCCATCCATGCAGTGGCATCGGCCTGCTCGAGGCGCCCGGATCCCAGCCCTTCAGATCGGTTGAACGGACCGATGTTGTCGAGACCGAGAAAACCGCCATCGAAAAGGTTGTTGCCATCGACATCGCGTCGGTTCACCCACCAGGTGAAATTGAGCATCAGCTTGTGGAGAACCCGTTCGAGAAAGTGGGTGTCCCAGCCACCGTCGAGTTCGAAGACCCGAAGCGCCGCCCAGGCATGCACCGGTGGGTTCACATCACCGAAACTCCACTCGTACGCCGGTAGCTGACCGTTGGGATGTTGGTACCACTCTCGCCCGAGAAGGATCAGTTGGTCCTTGGCGAACGTCGGGTCCACCAGAGTGAGCGGCAAGCAGTGGAATGCGGTGTCCCACGCCGCGTACCAGGGGTATTCCCACGTATCGGGCATTGCGATGACATCTGCATTGTTCAAATGTCGCCACCGAGTGTTTCGCCCATAGTGCCTCGATTCGGGGGGTGGTTCCGAGCCCGGGTCCCCTTCGATCCACTGGTCGACGTCGAAGTGGTACCACTGCTTGGAGAACAACAATCCAGCCAATGCCTGACGAGTGATCGCGCGACGTTCGTCGGAGATGTCCGATGGCACGACGTCGTCGTGAAACTGGTCGGCTTCTTCTTTGCGAGCGCGAAGAACCTCGTCGAATTCGCCCTCGACCGATCGAGCCGTTGGCGCCAATCTGACTCGGACTTGCGCACTCTGGCCGGGCTCGACGTCGAATCGAAACCACAATGAACCCTTGGTGCCGCGCTGCTCGGGGTTGACCGTGGCGGCGCCTCGTACGACGTGGTCGTTGATGCCATCCTTTGGAAACTTCGTCGTCGGTGGCTCGCCGTGGACCAGCGGCTTGTTCGTCTCATTTTCGCAGACGAGAATCTTGGCGCCCGGCGTACACGTCAGTTCGAGCCGGCCGGTGTCGACCTCGTCGAGGATCAGGCCACCGTGATCGGCTGCGCACAGCTCCGGAGCCGCTTCTCTCGGCACACCCCCATCCACGCTTCTTCCCCAACTCCATCGGTTGCGAAACCATGCGGTCGGAAGAATGTGGATCGTGTCCTTCACCAACGACGTGTTCGTGACGGTGATTTGCACGCACAGATCATCGGGAGCGTTCTTCGCATGGACGACGTCGACGTCCCACCAACCATCGTCGAACACTCCGGTGTCGAGTAGCTCGTACTCGGGGGCCAAACGATCGAGTTCGGCGTTGTGTTGCCGCAGCTCGTCATAGGGAAAGGCTGACCGCGGGTAGGCGTACACCGCCTGTCCCCACGAATGCGTCGGGGTCGCGTCGAGGTACCACCACTCTTCCTTGACGTCCTCGGCGTGATTGCCCTCGTGCCCGCTGAGACCGAAGAGGCGCTCCTTCAGATGCGAATCGCGACCGTTCCAGAGGGCAAGCGCCAGACACCACCGCTGATCACGATCGGAGAAGCCGAGCAACCCATCCTCGTTCCAGCGGTACGCGCGGCTTCGAGAATCTTCGTAGGTGAACGAGTTCCAGGCGTCACCATTGGCGCTGTAGTCCTCGCGCACCGTTCCCCAGGCGCGTTCGGCGAGGTAGGGCCCCCACGCAGTCCAAGAGTCATAGTCATCGATGAGCCGGCGGTGTTCTGGAAGGCTCATGCCGATGTGGGGGGTCGCTTGTGCACGTCGGAAACCGTACCGTTTGAACCGCCCGCTGATGGTGTTCGAGAGGACTGATCGAGGCGGCGATCTTCTCGATAGCGCAGCAACGACCCCGGATCGTCCTAGTCGGGCGCGACGAGGTGCTCGATATCGGGCGCTGCAAGTTGTTCGAGTACCACCGTGCTGGGATCGGCTCCCGAGCTCGTCGCCGAGTCGCAGGTATCGAGCATCTCATCGAGCGCAGACCGCTCGGAGTCGGTGACGGCGAGTTGCCAATGTGTCTTCACCGAGATCCAATCGACGGCGTACGCGCACCAGATGTCTGGCGAACTCGGCCTCCAAGCAGAGGGATCTTGTCCTCGCGGATTGTGACCTGCACCGGCAGAGACGATCTGCAGGGTCGCTGGGTGGTTCTGGTCGGCCACATACGCCTGACGCGTGGCGGGCGACCAGGTGCTCCCGCCTGATGCATGGACGACCGCAGGTGGAATGAGGGTCACGACGTTGGCCTCGAGTGTTCGAGTGAGCGTCGCCTCGAGGTACCGATCGTTCCATTCGCCACGATCCGGCACGCACTCGAGCTGATCTGCCCAGACAACCGGGACGTTCGATCGCGCAATCAACACGGACTCGGCAAGTCCGAGGCAACCCTCTTCGACAGGGGCCCAGGCCACAGGATCGAAATCTGCGGGGTCAATGGCCTCTGTGGCAGACAACAGGCGAAGATTCTGTCTCGCTATCTCCGGAGCCTCGAGCGCCATCGCACGTTGTCGATCGATGAGATCCTGGTCGTTCTCGGAAGCAAAAACCACATCGGGTTCGTCGGGTTTCGGTTCGCCGTTGCTGACTGCGCCGGCCTGGGTGATCACGATGAGTGCAGCCGCCAAGAGCAAACACGCTCCACCGACGACACCAGCAACCGTGTACATGGCGCGTCGATCGGCTTGCGCTTGACGAGACACGGTGGGCATCCGAACAGGCTCGGTCTTCGGCTCGATCGAGCGAACACCAACGAGCTGGTCGGACGCGGCGCACGAGTCACCAGGTGGACTCCACTGGCCGAGGTCGTTTCGGAGCCAACCATCGAGTGGCGGATAGTCCTCGGGCCACTCGCTTGGTGCACGCCAGACTCCGTCGAGGTCCATCCACCATCCAGGGCCGCCGCGTCGATTTTTTTCGTCGGGCAGTTCGCCTCGTAGCACCACGTTCTCGTTGTCTCCAGTGCCGCCATACGAAACAGCGGATCGCTGCTGCGAGGATTCTCCCACTCTCGGGCGTTTCGACACAACCCCAGTTGAGACACCAATCACCACCCGTGACCATGAAGGGAATCAGGGTGACGCTGTGTCGCATTTTCGACAACACGAGACACGTGTCACACGGACCGACGTTCACCCACGCGCTCTGGGCGCGAACCGCGCGAACCCTCGTGTATCTCGTCGATGTGAGAGGCTTTGACCCATGAGCCACGCCGTCGACCCCGCCGATCTCGCCAGTGCCTCCGAGCCATACGGAACGACACCTTTTCTGCTGTACAGCACAGAGGATGGTTCGGCTCGGGTCAACCACGTCGTTGCCGAGGTTGCAGACGGTCAGCCCGTCGTGATCGTCAAAGGTTTCGGTCGAGGGGTTCAGCGCCGCGTCGAGGCGGGTGCACCCCTGTCGCTCCTCTGGCCCGCCTCCGACGCCCACGGTTTCAGCCTGATCGCCGACGGCCTCGGGACCATTGGTGACCCCTCCGACATCTCATCGGGCAGCGACGGCGATTCGGTACTCACAATTCACATCAGCGCTGCGGTGCTTCATCGACCTGCTCCAGTCGATGGCAACGCCACATGCTGAGATTGCGGTGGTCGATCTACTTTCTCGCTGCAGGACTTGCGCTGTCGATTGCGGGCTGCACATCTTCGACCGCATCAACGAGCCCGATCACGGTTGACCCGGCAACCGCTGCCGGAGCCGCTGGAGTGATGACCGTAAAGGTCGGAGCCATCGTGAACACGGACGCGCCGACCGCCGAACGAGATGAACGCCTGGTCGAGGTACTCACCGAAGCAACGACCACCTCAGCCCCCGGCGCAGCGGTGTCGATCGAGGTCATGCGAATCGACGAGGTCGGCGACGTCGAGTCGGCCGTGTCTTCTCTCGCAGGGCGCGGCGTGACGGTGATCGCGGCGCTTTGCGACGACGCGAGCGTCCCACCAACCGTTGATGCAGCCATCGCCAGCGGCATGCTCGCCATCACCGCATGCGTGACTCTTCCAACCCCGACGCTGACGTCGACCTCACCGATGTTCATCGATCTGGCCGGGATGCACGATGCGCCAGCGGCGATCGCTGCGTGGTCGCACGAGCTTGGAGCGCAGCGGGTGGCAACCATCCGTTCAGACTTGGTCGACGATGTCGAGGCGACATGTCTCGATGTCGAGGCGTCATTCGCCGATCTCGACCTGGCGCTCGACGCGTCGGTCACATTCACCGAACTCGTGGACGAGCCTGCCCTCGTCGTCAGCTCTGCCTCGCCACTCCTCAACGAGGCCGATGTCATCGTCTTGTGTGCCCTCCCGCCAACGACAGGAGACATCGTCACCGCACTTCGGTTCGCCGGACACGACCAGCCGATCGTCGTTCCATGGTTTGCCGATAGCCAGGTCTGGCCATCCTCGATCGATGGCGTTTCAGTGGTTTCGCCGGCGAGCCGACATGGCGATGACCCCGACGAGCAGGTGACGGTGCTACTCGATGAATTGGGACCCAAGGCCGAGGCGGTCGATGTGGTGGCCGCGGACTCTATTTGGATGCTGTCGCTTGCTGCAGAACGCGCTGGTTCGGTCGGCTCGATGCGGATTGCCGACGCGATGAGACAGGGACCAACTGCTGTTCTCAGCGGATCGCTGTCACTCGTCGAGGGTGGATCTCAGACCGAGGGCCGCACGTACCGGGCGATCACCGTCACCAGCGGTAGCGCCCACTTCGACTCGATTGTCACCGCAGCACGCTGAACGCGGGCTGATCATGCCGAGGCGAACTCGTCGATGATCTCATCGACGAACGCTGCAGCATCCTCCTCGAGCTTGTCTCTGTGCAACGATCCCGAACCCAGGTTCACCGCACCCTTGGCCTCGAGAATCTCGCCGAGCTTGTGTGCGGCATTTCCCGGGTTGTGTGCGTAGGTGACGAATGAGTAGGTCGCTTTGTCCCACAGGTCGGGCAGTTCGCCGGCGATCTTGCCACCACCGCCAGGATGTTGCCCGAAGAAGAACAACCCGCCACACCAAGTGCCGACGACAACAAGATCTGCTCGGGCCAGTTCGCCCAAACCCACCGAATCGATGGGTGCGATCGTGACGTCGGCTCCGGCACTGCGAAGCCCGCCAGCAACCAGCTGGGCGGCGCGTCGAGTGTTTCCAGTTCGCGACTCGTAGGTGACAACTACCTGCATGGCTACTTTTCTAGCAGCGATCAGGTGCCGGAGGGATCCTCGGGCCAATCGTGTTTTGGATACCGACCGGCCATGTCTTTGCGAACCTCTGACCAGCTGCCTTTCCAAAAGGCTCCGAGGTCGGCGGTGATCTGAATCGGGCGACTCGCCGGTGACAGGAGTTCGACCGTGACGGGCACGATGCCGTCTATCACCGACGGCGTTTCAATCGTCCCGTACGCGTCCTGCGCTCGGATGGAGACTCGGGGAGATTCTGCGAGATAGTCGATCGGGGCACGACGACCACGCGCAAATGTGATGTGTGTCGGCGTCAGACGTTCGATCAGCTCGACGTGTGCCCACCCAACTTCGGACTTCAAAATAGTGAGCAGGTCGAGTCGGTCGATGTCGTGCTTGCCTGTCGCTCCTGTCAACCACTGCCCGAAAACCTGATGGGCCCGATCGAGCAGTCCGGCGTCGTCGACTCGGACGCCGTCGAGTTCGGATCGGTGGACGGCGACCAACACTGCGCGAGCCTGAAACGTCCTGGCAGCCGCTGTCCAGGGTAACGATTGAAGTTTTGTCGCCACGAGGTGATCGATTAGCGCATCGACGACTTCCGGCGACGGTTCGATCGGTTGATTGTGTGTCCCGAAATCGAGAGCGCCGAGTCGCCGCTCGACCCGTTGAACGAGATCGTCTCGTTCGTCGTCCCAGCCGAAGAAGGTTCGTTCGGTCATGTCGGCCCCGAAACCGAGCTCGACGTCGAGCGCATCGATACCTGCGGCCAGTCGGACACGGACATTTCGCTTGTTGCCCGCCAGTTCGGCCACGACGATCATGTCCTCGTGGGCCAGCGGGTCGGTCAATCCCACCTCCGCCCCCATTCCGTTTCGTAGCCGGAATCGTCCCCCCTGGCCAGCTCGTTTCTGTGCGATCCGATCGGGATAGGCGAGGGACAGAGAGCGCCCGATGTCGTCGACCGACACGGCGGTCTCTCGAGCCTTAGTTCGTTTGATCAGCTGCCTCGACCTCTGGCGGACGGACCGCACTGCGCGACGATCGGCGTCGACGTGGTGAGCCGACTCATCGACGATGAGTTGGACCCGCGTCCAGAGATCGACCGGCCGCTCCGACGGCCGTCCCGTGATCACGTCACGCTCCTCGAGAAGCGATGCAAGTACTGCTGCGGGCCAGCCGAGTGGGCCATCGCCAACGGCGGCCACCATTGCCGCCAGCCTGGGATGAAGCGGGAGGGCGAGCATCGCTCGACCATCTGCGGTGATGCGGTTGTCGTCAGCATCGACCGCGCCGAGCATCACGAGGACATCGGTCGCCTCCGAGATTGCTGCAGCTGAGGGCTGATCGAGGAGGCGTAGTGCCTCGGGACCACCAGCGCCCCACGCAAGCGACTCGAGTACGACGTTCGCAAGGTCGATCTGCAAGATTTCGGGTTGATCGTGGGAGGGACGACCAGCGTGTTCCATCTTGGACCACATTCGAAAGGCAACCCCGGGCCCGAGTCGTCCGGCACGGCCTGCTCGCTGGTCGGCCGAAGCCTTCGAATGGCTCACCGTGACAAGCTTGGACAAACCCGACGCAGGGTCGTACCGTGGCCGGCGCGCCAGACCTGCGTCGACGACCGAGCCAATCCCGTCGACGGTGAGCGAGGTCTCCGCAACGTCGGTGGAGACCACGACCCGGCGTTGGCCCGGAATCGACCGCAATGCCGCATCTTGTTCGTCGGGAGGCAACGCACCGTAGAGCGGCAGCACGCGGGCATCGACGCGACGGTGAAGCTCTGCCACCGTCCGACGGATCTCGCCGACGCCTGGCAGGAACACGAGGACATCACCGGGCTCCTCGAGCGCATCTTCGACGACAGCGGCGACCGATCGTTCGAGTTTGTCTCGAGGTTTTCGCGGTCGCCACCGAACATCGATTGGGTAGGTGCGTCCAGCGCACTCGATGATCGGTGCTGGCTCGTCGGGCCCCAACAGCGCAGCGACGGCGTCCGCATCGATCGTTGCCGACATGACGAGCACTCGAAGGTCTGGACGGATCGATTCGACGACCTCAAGCGCGAGCGCCAGCCCGAGGTCGGCGTGCACCGATCGTTCGTGGAACTCGTCGAAGATCACCAACGAGACACCCGGCAGATTCGGATCGCGTTGCAGGCGACGGGTCAGGATGCCCTCTGTGATTACTTCGATTCGTGTCGCTGCGCTGACTCTGGTGTCGTCTCGCGTGCGCCAACCCACCGTTTCCCCGACCTGTTCTCCGAGCAGTTCGGCCATACGGCGAGCGACCGCCCGAGCCGCGACACGTCGGGGTTCGAGCACCAAGATCGTGCCGGTCATCCACGGTTCGTGCAACAACCGCAACGGAACGACGGTGGTCTTGCCAGCGCCGGGTTCTGCGGTCAAGACGCCCAGGCCTCGGTCGGCCAAGGCACCCCGTACCTCTCCGATCACCTCTTCGATCGGTAACCCCGTATCGCGCACACCCAAGTATGGGGTGCCTAGGGTTTCGCCGTGCCTCATGTGTCGAACGAATCCCTTCACGAACGGGTCCTCGATCATGTTGAGAACATCTGGGGAGCGCGCGATGTCGACGTCGCGACCCAGTTCATCGACGCGATCGGCATCGACCTGTCGAGACAAGCTCCAGGTCCGGCCGAACGCTGGAGCGAACGTGACGTCACGCTGATCACCTACGGCGACTCGATCGTCTCGGGCACGGCCCCGCCACTGCAGGCACTCACCTCATTGGTGAGCGACCAGCTGGTTGATGCCATCTCGGTCGTACACGTCCTTCCGTTCAGCCCGTACAGCTCGGACCGGGGGTTCTCGGTCATCGACTACTCCGCCGTCGACCCGAACCTCGGCACGTGGAACGACATGGACGCGCTGAGCAGTCATGTGCCGCTGATGTTCGACCTCGTGCTCAACCACTGCTCGGTGAAGTCGGAGTGGTTCCAACAATTCCTCGCCGATGAGGAACCGGGTCGATCATTCATCAGAACGAGCGACCCCGACGCCGACCTTTCTGACGTCGTGAGGCCCCGAAGCACACCTCTGCTGACACCATTCGAGACCGCGGCGGGCATCAAACACGTCTGGACGACATTCAGCGACGACCAGGTCGACCTCGATTGGAGCAACCCCGACCTCGTGGCCGAGATGTTCCGCATCGTCGATCTCTACATTCAACACGGCGCCCGCCTGTTGCGACTCGACGCCGTTGCCTACATCTGGAAAGTACCGGGAACTGCGAGCATTCACCTGCCCGAGACTCACGAGATGGTCAAACTTCTGCACACACTGCTCGCCGTACGAGCGCCAGAGGTATCGATCATCACCGAAACCAACGTGCCGGATCGCGAGAACCGCACATACTTCGGCGACAGCGACGAAGCACACCTGATCTACAACTTCACGCTGCCACCTTTGGTGATCGACGGAGTGTTGAATGGCCGAGCAGACCGCCTCGTCGAGTGGATGGACGCCGCGTCTCCACCGCCACCGGGGACCACGCTCTTCAACTTCTTGGCGTCGCACGACGGCATCGGTGTGCGACCCGCCGAGGGTTTCCTGACGAACGAAGAGATCGACGGTCTGGTTCGACTCGCGCACGAGCGCGGCGGACTTCATGGCACCTACAACCGCAACGGAGTGCCACTCCCCTACGAACTCAACGTGTCATTTCCTGATCTGTTCGGTGGCGCCGACGACCCGCTGATGGTTTCACGGATCCTGCTCCTCCACACGATCGTTCTCGCGCTCGCAGGGGTTCCCGCGATCTACATCAACTCGCTCATGGCCACCACCAATGACATCGCGGGCTACGAGGCCGATGGCATCAGACGGTCGATCAACCGGGGCAGGGTCGACCTGGCCGATGTTCCCGACCCTTCAGCAGGCACCTGGCAAGGACGCATCTATGGCGGGCTCATCGAACGAGCTGCGCTTCGGCGCCGACACCGGGCATTCCATCCCGATGGTGCGCAGGTACTTCGCGACCTCGACGGGATACTGGCGATCGATCGTGAATCACCCGACGGGAGCGAGTCGATCACCGTCTTGTGCAACATGACCGATGCGGTGAAAGTGATCGACGTCTCCAACCCGACGACATGTTTGCTGTCGAACAGGTCGATCGAACCAGGTGATGCCCTCGCCCCGTATCAGTCGGTCTGGTTCACGACGAGCTGAGGGCTTCGGCCATGGCAGCGCGCATGGCACAAGCCTGCGAAGCTACGGCATGGCAACTGATGAACACGAACCTCGAATTGCGGTGTACCTCGACTACGAGAACCTGGCGATTGGTGCGCGCGAGAACCTCGGGAAACCCTTCGATTTCGGGCCTGTCGCCGACGCGCTCGCTGAACGAGGGCGCGTCATCACCCGCAAGGCGTACGCCGACTGGTCGTACTTCGACAGCGACCGCCGCATGCTCACCCGCCACCAGGTGGAGCTGATCGACATTCCGCAAAAGATGGGCGGAAGCCGGAAGAATGCTGCCGACATAAAGATGGCCATCGACGCAATCGAGCTGGCGCTCGAGCGTGAGTACATCTCGACCTTCGTCATCTGCACCGGCGACAGTGACCTCAGTCCGTTGGTGCAAAAGCTCCGCGAGCTCGACCGCCAGGTAATCGGCGTGGGGGTTCGCCAGTCGACCTCGAAGCTGTTGCCACCTGCGTGCGACGAGTTCATGTTCTACGACAATCTGGTTTCCGACACCGACGATGCCGACGACCAAGGGTCGTCCGCGACCAACGACAACGAAGGCCGCTCCCGATCCAAGTCCGGCATCGAAATCGTCACCAGCACGCTGGCCGGCCTGTCATCGAGCTCGAACACCGTCCGATCGTCCACGCTCAAGCGGGCGCTGTTGCGCAAGGACCCAACATTCTCCGAGGCCGAGCTCGGTTTCCGGAACTTCACGGGGCTTCTGGCTGACCTCGCCGACAAGGGTTTGGTCGAGCTGACCGGCACCGGCGACCCTGAAGTCTCGCTCAGCGGAACGGGCGCAACAGAAGTCGACGAGCTGCTGCGAACGCTCGTCACGCAGGAGGGGCCGATCGCCCTCAGCGGGCTGAAGACCGCACTTCGTAAACGAGACCCCGACTTTTCCGAGCGCAACCTCGGCTACCGCAACTTCGGTAGCTTCGTCACCGCAGCCGAGGCCCGTGGCGTCATCAAGATCACCGGCAAGTCCGACGGCAGAATGGTCACCGTCCCCGAAAAACGCCGCAGCCGATAGCACTCTCGGGCGGAAGTCCCGACGGCGTCGCCTGCGGGGAGCGGAGCTCGCGTAGCGACCATGTCCGTGTCCGCGGATGTCGGGCGGGAGTCCCGACTAGTGGTTATCTGCGTCGACGGCCGCGCTCAGGCGTTCGAAGACGTCAGGCATGGCACTCATGACACGAGCCCAGCTGGCGATGAATGGTGTTTCCATCGGGTTGTTCAAGAAGTGATCGCCCGCGTCCATGATCGTCTGGGCGAACATCTCGACCATCGTCTCTTCGGCATGGCGATACGACTGGAAGCCGTTGATCACTGCGTCGTTGTGATATCGGTCGACGTGATCGAGAGCCGTGCGGTAGTAGCTGGCTTTGATCGTTCGGAACGTTTCAGGCGTGAGGATCTCGCCGTCGATGGCGAGCTTTCTGAACAACGCTTTGGCGATGTCGACCGCCATCTTGTGCAGGCCATGTTCGGCATCCTCGGGTGAAACGCTCTGGTGTTTGTGATCGTAGGCGCCGGCGATGTCCACCTGACAGATTCGCTGCGGGGTGTAGCGGCGATAAAGCTCGCTGAGCACGCCGATCTCGAGTCCCCAATCACTTGGGAATCGCATGTTTCGCACCACGTTCTGGTGCATGGCGAACTCGCCGGCGAGTGGATAACGAAAACTCTGAAGGAATTCGAGGTATTCGTCGCTGTGATCGAGCGTGACTCGCAGCGCCTGCAGCAGCGGTGCAACCATGAGCCGTGAGACTCGACCGTTGAGCTTCTCGCCATCGGAGCGGAAGTAATACCCCTTCGAGAACGCATACCCGAACGTGGGATGGGCGACCGGGTACAGCAGTCTCGCCAACATCTCGCGTTTGTAGGTGATGACATCGGCATCGTGCAGGGCAACCGATGTAGCGCGCCCCGACGCGAGGTAATAACCCATGCAGTACCAGACGTTGCGGCCCTTGCCTGGCTGGTTGGGCGCAATGCCGAGGGCGTCGAACTCTTCATCGAGCTCGAGAAGACGGGGGCCGTCGTTCCACAACAAACGGGTCCGTTGTGGCAAGCGGCTGAAAAACTCTTTGGCGTGCTCGAACTGGTTTTCGTCGGCCTGGTCGATGCCGATGATGATCTCGCTCAGGTAGGGCACCTGCGACAGCTCATCGACGATGTTGGACAGTGCCGGCCCTTCGAGCTCGCTAAACAACGCGGGGATGACGAGCGCCATCGGCCGAGTCGACGACCACGAAACGAGGTCGGCCTCGAGGCTCTCGATACTTCTCGCCGACAACTTGTGCAGGGTGGTGATCGGTCCGAACTGGTGATAGTCGCCCATGTACGTCCGATCCTAGCGGACGGGTCCTACGTCGCTGATTGCCGCGGCGGGCCGAAAACGTCAGTATCCGGCCTCGACGTCGACGAGACCGATCAGCTCATCGCCAGCAATCCACCGCACGACATTTTGTCGAACACGTTCGGCAATCAGCGGCAGCCCCATCTCGGGGGTATTGCCCACGTGGGGCGTGATGATACAACGATCGATCTCCCAGAGCGGGTGTCCATCGGGCAACGGTTCGGGTTCGGTCACGTCAAGCGCCGCACCGCCGATTCGCCCCTCGGTCAACGCCGCAACGAGTGCATCGGTGTCGACCAGACCGCCACGGGCCACGTTGACGAGCCATCCCTCATCATTCATTGCGTCGAGGAATTCTGCATCGACGAGGTTGTGTGTGTCCGCGGTCAGCGCAGCAGCGAGCACCACCACATCGGCATCGCGAATCGCTTCGTGCACGTCTGCGATCAGCACCGTGCGGTCGGCGCCAAGCATCGGCGCAGCCGAACGGCGAACAACCGTCGTCGTCGTGTTCCACGGTTCAAGAAGCCGAAGGAGAGCTTCGGCTATTCCACCGGCACCGATGATGGCCACCTTTGCTCCGAGCAGGTTGCGTCCACGTTGGGCCGGCCATGAGGTTGCTGGAATCGACGTGTACAGGTCGCGGAACCCTGCGAGCGTGAGGGCGACGACGTGTTCGGCAACGGGTTCGGCGTACACACCCTTGCCACACGTCCAGATGAGCGCTGGGTCGAGATTGGCGGCGAATTTCTCGATGCCGGCGTACGGCAGCTGCACCCATTCGAGGCCTGGCGCTTCGGCGACGACCAGTGGGAACTCGGTCGCCGCTGCCGGATCGGCCCACATGAGCGCGGAGGCCTCAGCGATCGGGGCAGGCTCGCCTCCCCCAGCGAGCACTGCTTCCACCATCGCCTCGAACATCGCTGGTAGCGAAACGGGCGAAACGGCAATTCGACGTCGATCCATGCTTGTCATCGTAGAACTCGGGGTCCGGTCGGGTCCGTCCTGACCCGAAACGATTACTCAGATCTCGTTTGGCCCTTCGAGCACGAGCCATTCGTTCCCTGGTTTCACCGGTTGCCCGCCGGGTGATCCACAGGCGATCGTCGGAACCTCTCTTCCAACCCCAACGATCACCTCGAATGCGGTGTCACCAACTTCGACGATCACCCGGGATGGTGGACCGGCGTTGACGACGCCAACAGCCCGGTCGGCCGAGTCAATCGAGAAATCGGACAATGCAAAGACGGCTCGCTCGGCGATCTGTGCTGGTCCTGCTGCAGCTCCCCACCAACCTCGACACTGGGGGGCGAGCAGGGCGGGCTCCATCGTTCGGTCGAGAATGCCGTTGGTCGTCTCTGGTGTGAGATAGGCCCACATACGTCCGTCCGGCAGCGTCATCGCAGTTGGCGCGAAGCGATGACCACCCGTGTGGCTGACTCGGAACAACTCGACATCGGGACGCTGCTCCTCCACCCAATCGGCAAGAAACGCACCATCGGTCCCGCAACACTGGTCGTGGGAACCCTGGGTGCAGACGAGCATCGTGCGAGGAGCATCGTCACCGGACTCGACGCGAATCGGGGCTTCATGAGACAACGCAGCGAGCATTGCCGCCGCGGCATCGTCACCGAGTGGGATCTCGGCGCGCATCATGGCGCCCGGGCTGCGCCGAAATACGATGACGCGTGGCGCTGCGACGTCGTGTGGCACTGCGGCCAGAACACGGATCTGCTCCGGGCGCGCCTGCGCCATGGTGAAGAGCGCCTTCAGCGAAGAATGGTTGGCCACGGGTTTGGGCCACGGTTCGGCGACCTCCACGAGCACGATCACCTCGGGGGCAAGTGAGGTGCCGCCCGGAT
>RCMY010002455.1_pt1 | contig 16833 bp, 15 predicted proteins | sample 2041341 | NCBI WGS metagenome assembly RCMY01 (sample SAMN09708234, study PRJNA481090) | Marine sediment metagenome, whole genome shotgun sequencing project. | reverse complement strand
CCCAGTTCCTCCTGCAGGTCAGCCGCCACCTGCGGTGCGGCAAACAGGTCCTGCAGGCGCAGGCGAATGCCATCGACTGCATTGTTTACGCTAAAAAGTTTTGCCGCATCGGTCATATGTATGTGTACCGAGGTGGCGTCTACCTGGGCCCCTACCTCAGAAATGCCGACCACGGTAAAGCGCTTGACCCGTGGAAACACTCCCAGCGGTGTAATGACAATCTTTGGCAAAGTCAGGGTCACTTTATCGCCAACCTGCAAACGCAGCTGGCTGGCAAGCAACGACCCGAGTACCGCACCGTAGTCACCGCCATGCAGCGCATCAATGCTGCCCGCGAGCATATGTGAACCGAGATTCGCTACCTGCCCCTCCTTCTCAGGCAGCACGCCGGTAATACTGACGCCACGTACTGACCCCGGCACACTGGCCATGCCCTTGCCGCCGATATACGGTGCCGCGCCGATAACCTCGGCATGCTGCGACAGCTGGCTGGCAAATTGTTCCGCATTGTCAATTTTTGCACTGTCGCCGGTCACGTAAACGTGCGGCAGTGCATCCAGAATTCGACCACGAATTTCGCTTTCAAAGCCGTTCATCACCGATATCACAATTATCAGCACGGCCACGCCTAATATCATGCCAAGTAGCGACACCATTGATACGAAGGATACAAATTGGTTACGGCGCTTTGCGCGCGTATAACGTGCGCCAATAAATACTGGGAGGGGTCTGAACATCGGCGCTATTTAAGCATACAAGTTGCGGAGCCAAAAGAACTACCTGAATTCGCGCAGCGCCAAAGCAGCAACTATACTCAATTTGAGTTTACACAGAAGCTGGTCAAAGCATATGGGCAAGGAACGACGCGAGTACTTTCGAATTAGTGATACGGCAGCTGTGGAATATGTCGCCGTGACCGAAGCCGATTTAAGCGGCAAGCAGGCTGATGATTTTTTTTCAGTAACGCCAAGCTTTCAACTGCTGTCGCGACTGCAGGAAATTGACCACGAAGCCAACAAAATACTCAACGCACTGCGCGATTCGCAGCGCGAACTCGTTGGCTACTTGAAACTGGTCAATAAAAAAACCGACCTGCTGGCAGCCGCCGTATTACAGCTTGGCGGTAAGGCACAGCATCGACCGCAACCGGTGTCGCTCAGCGCGGGCGGCATGTCTTTCGCCACCCAGAAAAAATTCGTTGAAGGTGACCTGCTCGCGTTGCGCATTCAACTGGTCAATGATGCATTATTTCTTTGCTGCTTTGGCTGCGTCATATGTGCGGATGCTAACGATAATGGCCACGGCCCGTTCACCGTCGCGGTGGCATTCAAGCACATGCCAGACGCCTCGCAAACGCTACTAGCGCGCCATATCATGCGCTGCGAACAGGCGCTGCAGCGACATAAATTGAAGCGCAGCCGCCCGGCTGGAAAGGTGGTGTAGCGGCATGGGCATTTTTAGAATCCTGACTGCGTTGCTACTGTTTTGCCCTGTGCTTGCAGGTGCCGACATCATCCGCGTGCCTATCGCCCAGCAAGGCAGCGATATTGACCACATCGCGCGACCGGCGAAGGGTGAGAGCCAAACGAACGTGCTGCAGCAGTTCGGTGAACCGCAACAGCGCATCGCAGCGCGTGGCCAGCCGCCTATCTCAAGCTGGAAATATGCTGAATTTACCGTGTATTTCGAGTATGAGCATGTGATTCACTCGGTGTTGATTCACCGTCCAACAAATCTTCCAGAAACCGCAGCAGCCCCCGAACAATGAATTCACAGATTTGCAAAAAAGACACTTTTTTGTAATAACTACAAATTAAAGTAACCGCAAACGCTGCACACAGCTGACAGCATCAGCAAAAAAACTACTCGTGTATTGGCAAAAAAAGGACACATGGACGCTCGCGAGCTGTATGTCTGTTTGTTTACCACACGCAAAAGCCCGACAAGTCATTGAAAGCACTGAGCGCGATCAAAATTCCAGCACTTCGGACTGCGCACACAACAATTTTTGTTGTTCTGGCCCGCGTTTTGCTACTCATACGTCACCATAAGCGACACTCACCGAGTTGCAGTGGATTTCATCAACGGTGGATTTTAATTGGAGACGCAATATGTCATCTACATCAGACAAGGTCGAAGGCAAAGCCGATCAGGCGATGGGAAAAATTAAGGAAAAAACTGGTCAGGCAATAGACAACAAGGAAATGGAAGCAAAAGGTAAGGCTCAAAACGCGAAAGGCCATGCCGAAGAAGCAAAAGGCGATATCAAAGATAAAGTGAAAGACGCTATCGATTAATCGATTGTACGCCAGGCTCGAAACCGGCAGGCCACGTGTCTGTCGGCTCCCCTCAGTTATTCGCTGCTCATCAAGAAAATGCGGCACAAAATACCAAATTAACGACCAACTTTGTCTACCCGTACTCGCCACAACCCACGCTATTTATGCAATACTTCCGCTTTAACAACGGAGAAATACATGTCGTCTACAGCAGATAAAATCAAAGGCAAAGCCGATCAGATCGCGGGCAAGATTAGAGAACAAGCTGGCGACGCGATCGACAATAAAGAAATGCAAACCAAGGGCAAAGCGCAGCAGACCAAAGGTGAAGCTCGCGAGGCATTAGGTAACGTTAAAGATAAAGTGAAAGACGTTATCGATAAGTTATAGCGCCTGGCTACGTTATGTCACCTGCAAGGGACTATAGGCCAGGGATAGGCTGATTTACGTGGTATACGCTGTAGACCCAGCCGCCCGGCACGTCGCATAATACGGGAAATAGTTAAAGAGGTTTACCGTGTTACTGATTCTCCATCCAAATACCAAAGACAGCGATCCAGACTACCAGGAAACAATGGTTTTCCTGCACGCCCTGCCGGGAATTACCCACCGTGTGCATAAAGTGCAGGGGCAACAGCAGCAACTCACCGAGATATACCTCATCGGTGACACCCATACCCTCGAGAAAGATCAAATTGAAGCCCTGCCTGCGGTGGAGCGCGTGGTTCGCATCGCCGATGAATATCGGGTACTGGGGCGGCACAAAGATTCTGAACTGGTTACCGGTTTTACCTACAACGGCGTCGACTTTACGCAAGACTCGTTTCATTTGTTCGCCGGTCTGTGCGCGGTAGACAACCCAAAACACGTTGAAGACATGTTACGGGTGCTGCAAGACAACGGCCAACAGTGCACGCGCATGGGCGCGTACAAGCCGCGTACCAATCCCTACTCGTTTCAAGGCCACGGCAGCGACTGTCTGCCTTACGTGTTTGAGCTGGCCGGCAAGTACGGCATTAAAGTCATCGCGATGGAGGTTACCCACGAAGCGCATATCGAGCAAATCGATGCGGCATTGGAGCAAACGGGGCGCCCCACCGGCGTTATGCTACAGATTGGCACGCGCAATACGCAGAACTTTGAGTTGTTAAAATCAATCGGCAAACAACAAACCTACCCGGCACTGTTGAAGCGCGGCTTTGGTATTACTTTGAACGAATCGCTCAACGCGGCCGAGTATCTGGCGAGCGAGGGAAATTCGCAGGTTATATTCTGCCTGCGGGGCATGAAATCTTCGTTCGGCGCACCGCATCGCAACATGGTTGACTTTTCTCACGTGCCAGTAGTCAAGCGCATGACGCGCATGCCAGTGTGTATTGATCCATCCCACTCGGTAGGCACACGTGAGGTGGCCCCGGACAATATTATGGATGTGGCGCATGCTACCGCGCAGGGCATTATTGCCGGCGCCAATATGGTGTTAGTGGATTTTCATCCTGATCCACCGAAGGCGCTGGTGGACGGACCGCAGGCCTTGCTGCTGGAAGAATTGCCGGCGTTTTTGGAAGATGTGCGGCTGGTGCGTGAAACGTATTTGCAGCGCGGGGCGATCTGGCGCAAACAGAATTAGCGCTTTGACTTGCATTCGTCACCACTAAGGCGTCTAGTTGTCGAGCGACGCGGGGTAATATATTAGCCGTGGGTTGTTACTGTCGGCACCATCGAGAATTATTTTGTATTTTCCAGCGCTTGAGTCGATTGACGGCGGTTGCTGCCAATTGATGGAGTCCACTAAAAAAATAAACTCGCCAGCACGTAAGCTGGCCTTGCCGCGATATTGATTATGGCCCAGTGCGCGAAGTTTGCTAGGTCTTGAGGGTCTCTTTATTTTGCCATTAGCGGTAACCGCCTGCGTGAAGAGAGCTTTGTCTCGGTATAAATTTTTCCTCGCCCCGGGTTTGTCGAGTAGTTCTTGCAGACGCTGTTTTTCAGCCCTAACTTCTTCTTTTGTCGTCAGCAGCACGGCGAAGCTGTTGTCGGGACTAGCGTCAACAGTCTTTCCTCCGTTTTGCACACGCTTGGCGGCCGGTGTACGCTTGGCGCGGCCAGACGTTGCGATTTTTGGCGTAGACGCGAGCGCGCCGGACGACTTCGGCACAGCAGTTTGAGTCGATCCGGTTTTGGCCCTTGCAGCCGCTACAGCTCCGGCCTGCTTGTCTCTCTCCAGCTGTTCGAGCTGAGCTTTTAGTCGGGCTGTTTCTGCTGTATCGTCCTTAGCTTGCTGTTGCCTGCGAGCCTGTTTCTGTGCTTTTGCAAGGCGGTTGCGCTCCCTTGCTTGCTGCTGCGACCGGGATTTGGCAACGGCCTGCCGTTGCTCGACAATACGCTTTGTCAGCACGGAGACTTCGCTATCCAAAGCCGTCAGTTGGTCTGAGGCATCCTTTATCTTCCGCTCCAGTGTAAAGCGCTCAGCGTTCGCTTTCCTGAATTTTCTTTGCGCCAATGCATATTTGAACTCAGCGTTTTTACGTATCGATTTGTTTGCCGACGTGCGTTCCGCTTTGTAGCTGGCATCGGCTGCGTCGCGGATTTTACGGGCGTGGTCCAATCTATCTTTCCCCGGCGGAGCTTTTTTAAGCAAGGGTTGTAATTGAACTTTCTTTTTACTCACTGCAGACCGCAGTTGCTGTTGGCGAGCTTGCAGCTCTGCGCGTTGCTGCTCCAGGCTGGCTAATTCAGCTTGCTCTTTTTTAGTCGATTGTGCGGTCGATGTCGTACAAAAGAATATTGAGATGAGTAACAGAGAAACTGTGGATAAGCGCCGAGAATTCATGTGCTTCTACTGCCAAGTCAGACATATTAAAAAAGTACCTTGAGCACGACTCAACCGGTTCGAATCATCGCAATCGTAGACACTGAAAAAGTATAGACCGTTTTACAGCGCTGGCACTGTTATGTGCTTGCTTTGAATGCATGCCCAGCGAATTGATATTCGTTGGATATGATCCATTCAACACTGCAGCTACTAGCATATAAAGAATTTGATTGCTGCTCGCTGAAAGCAGCGGCGGAGAATGTAACGAGCCTGAGTTTACAGTGAAACGAAAGTTCTTTGGCCCGATTGGTATACACACAGGCAGGCTGCGTGAACGAGTGCGACTTATCTGCTTATGTTAGCGATTTTACTCGATCGTTATGGGCGTCTTGCAGGCCTTCGCAGCTTAAAACGCCGACTCAGTCGGCGGCATTTCAGTCGGCGGCATTTCGGTCGGCGGCATTGTAGAAGCTTGCTTTTCCGTTGCCCTGCTCTGGCTTGTCGGAATCGCACTTTGCGCGATCGCCACCGCAGATCTCACAATCGCTGACCATGCCTAGCGCAGCCATACCACCGCAGGAACCAGCAATCGGCTTGCGCCCCATGATCGCGCCAATGGCCATTGCGCCGATAATGAGTAAAAAAGCGAAAAATGTGACAATTAACGTGGTCATAATATTTCTCCAAATAAGCTACTCGGCAGTATACGCACTGAACTCCGTCGTTTCACGACTAATGAACTGCTCACCGTCGCGAACGATAAAGTAAGCAGCTAAACCAAGCTGTTCAGCCAAATGCAAACCTTTAGGCACGCCTAGCACGTCCAATGCGGTTGCCCAGGCGTCGGCCGAAGCTGCAGAGCTGTGTATCACGGTCACCGAGGCGACATCGTGGACAACTGGCCTGCCGGTGCGCGGGTCAATTGTGTGTGAGTAGCGCTCGCCTTCAAGCATGACATAGTTGCGATAGTCGCCGGATGTGGCAACCGCCCCATCGGCCAGCGGTATGGCTGTGAAGGCGTCGCCACGCGCCAGCATCGGTGTTTCGATGCCAACACGCCATATTTGGGCTTTGCTGTTGTGGCCGAGGCCGCGCAGTTCGCCACCTACTTCCACCAAATAATTCTCTATGCCCTGCTGCTCCAGCAACTCAGCGACCAGATCAACCGCGTAACCTTTGGCAATCGCGGACAGGTCTATTTCAATACTCTTGTCTTTTGACAGCGCAGGCGGCGTTTGTTGCAGTTTAATCGCAGCAACGCTGACTTTATCTAGCGCTGCCTGAATAGCGGCTTGTGAGGGTAACCGCTTTAGCTCACGCGTGCCTGCACCAAAACCCCACAAGTCAACCAGCGGTCCAACTGTGATGTCAAACGCTCCCTGACTTTGTTTGTGCACCGCCAAAGCTAGCTCAACAACCTGCAAGGTATTGGCACTCACTGCGATATTCTCGCCAGCGACCGCTTTGTTGAAGCGGCTAACTTCTGAGTCGGGTTTGTAGGTCGACATGGCGCTGTCCACCCCGTTAAGCACGGCTGCTATGCTACTGTCGAGCCTGGTGCCATCGACTTCAGATGGCACGTCGACCACCTGCACAGAATAGGTCGTGCCCATCACCTGGCCGGAGAAGACATCGGCTTTTTGCGGGCTATCGCATGCGACCAGAATTAAAATAAGAACCAGAGCGAGAAATCGCTCTGGCTTACACCACATAACGGACTTAGCCGAATTCATCCAGCATAATGTTCTCTTTCTCAACACCCAGCTCTTCCAGCATACCCACCACGGCCTTGTTCATCATTGGTGGTCCACACATGTAGAACTCGCAGTCTTCCGGCGCAGGATGATCCTTCAAATACTTGTCCAACACTACCTGGTGGATGAAACCAGTGTCACCCTCCCAGTTATCTTCCGGCATCGGGTCTGACAACGCGACATGCCATTCAAAATTATCGAACTCTTCGGCCAACGCGTCGAAATCTTCAACATAAAACATTTCACGCAGGCTTCTAGCACCATACCAATACGAAATTTTTCGTTTGGAATTCAAACGTTTTAATTGATCGAAGATATGTGAGCGCAGCGGAGCCATACCAGCACCACCACCGATGAAGACCATTTCGGCGTCGGTTTCCTTCGCAAAAAACTCTCCATAAGGACCAAAGACGTTCACTTTGTCGCCCGGCTTTAAGCCAAACACCCAAGACGACATTTGACCCGGCGGAATTCCCGTGCTGCCCGGCGGGGGCGACGCTACCCGAATGTTAAATTTAATGACACCTTTTTCTTCGGGATAGTTCGCCATCGAATAGGCGCGAACAATAGGTTCTTTGACAGTGGAGACATTGTCGAAGATCTTAAACTTATCCCAATCGCCGCGATATTCCTCGGGAATATCGAAATCACGATAGTCTACTGTATGGGGCGGTGCTTCGAGCTGCACATAGCCCCCGGCGCGGAAGTCGACACTCTCGCCCTCCGGAATTTCCAGCACCAACTCTTTGATGAAGGTAGCCATATTGTCGTTCGAAAGTACGGTGGTTTCCCAACGCTTGACGCCGAAAAACTCGGGGTCAACCTGAATTTTCATGTCTTGCTTAACGCTGACCTGACATGACAAGCGCCAATGGTCTCGTGCCTCGCCGCGCGTGAATTGGCCCTCTTCTGTCGGCAACATCGAGCCGCCGCCGTCAATAACCTGGCATTTACACTGCGCGCAGGTGCCGCCGCCGCCACAAGCCGACGACAGGAAAATGCCCTGGTCTGCTAACGTGTTCAGCAACTTGCCACCGGCGGGCACGGTGATCGCTCGCTCCGGGTCGTCGTTAATTTCAATCGTTACGTCGCCGGAGCTGACAAGACGTGAGCGGGCGAATAAAATCACCAGAACCAACGACATCACCATAATGGTAAACATCGCGACACCGCTGACGATCGTACCTGTATCGAGCATAACTACGCTCCCGTGAAAATTCTAAAGAGAGATGCCGCCGAACGACATAAAGCCTAACGACATTAAACCGACTGTGATAAACGTAATGCCCAGGCCTTGCAGGCCATCGGGTACGTCGCTGTATTTCATTTTTTCCCGAATACCGGCCAATACTGTGATTGCCAGCGCCCAGCCGATACCGGCACCCGCTCCGTAAATCACGCTTTCACCGAACGCGTAATCACGCTCAACCATAAAGAGCGATGCACCCAAAATCGCGCAATTTACCGTAATCAGCGGCAAAAACACACCCAGAGCGTTATAGAGTGCCGGCACAAACTTATCCAGAAACATTTCCAGAATCTGGACGATGGCTGCAATCACACCGATGTAGCTGAGAAACCCCAGAAAGCTAAGGTCCATGTCGGGCAACCCGGCCCAGGCCAGTGCGCCGTCTTTCAACAAATACTGATAAATCAGATTGTTCACCGGTACGGTAACTGTCAGCACTACCACCACCGCAATACCAAGCCCAATAGAGGTCTGGATTTTTTTGGAGATGGCTATAAAGGTACACATGCCCAAAAAGTAAGCCAGAGCCATATTCTCTATGAAGACGGCCTTAACGAACAAGCTCAGATACTGCTCAAGCATGATGCGCCCCCTTCCCTGCAACCTGCGGTGCCAGTTCGAATTCGCGTTCTTCTACCTGATCTGTCTTCCAACTACGCAGCAGCCAGATGAATAGACCAATAATGAAAAATGCGCTGGGGGCCAGCAGCAACAGACCATTCGCCTGATACCAACCGCCGTTCTCAACCAGTGGTAAAATCTCAAAACCCAGTAGCTTGCCCGAGCCAAATAGCTCACGAATGATGCCAACAAAAATCAGCACTACGCTATACCCAAGTCCATTACCGATGCCGTCCAGAAAACTCAACATCGGTGGATTTTTCATCGCAAACGCTTCGGCGCGCCCCATCACAATACAGTTAGTGATAATTAGACCAACAAACACCGAAAGCTGTTTACTGATCGCGTAAGCATAGGCCTGCAACACCTGGTCGACGACGATAACCAGCGAGGCGATAATCGTCATCTGCACGATGATGCGGATACTCGATGGGATCTGATTGCGCACCATCGACACGAATAAATTCGAAAACGCCGTTACCGCAGTCAACGCCACACACATCACCAGCGTGGTTTCCAACTTGGTGGTGACCGCCAACGCCGAACAGATGCCAAGAATCTGCAGCGCGATGGGGTTGTCGTTGAAGATTGGATTTAGCAGTACTTCTTTTGCTTTCATAAGCGCTTCCTATCCCCTCAGTTTATCTAACACGGGGCCATACGCTTCCGGGCCCATCCAGTATTGCAACATATTGTCGACACCACGGCTGGTGAGCGTAGCACCTGACAGTGCGTCAATATGGTATTTGGCCTTTTCGCTGCCGGCATCCACTTTTACTTTACTCACATTCACCGCCACGTCGCCGTCCGGCGAGTAGACTTCCTTACCCACCCACTGCGCTTTCCATTTCGGATTGTCCACCTCGCCACCCAGCCCCGGGGTTTCTTTATGCTCGTAAAAACCCAAGCCCTTGATGGTGTCTAAATCGCCATCCAAAGCCAAAAAGCCGTACAACGTGCCCCAAAGGCCATAGCCGTGCACCGGCAAAATCAGCAGATCAATCTCGTCGTCTTCTTCCAGCAAAAACACTTTTGCATAGCGCGCACGACGATTGAGCCCAGCGATGTCTTTGCCCTTGGCCAGCGCCTCTGACAGCTCAGTTTGCTTGGACGCTTTGCGCTGATCATAGGTTTTTGCATTCAAATTTACTGCTTTTGCTTCGTCCGCCGACAACAAACGCTCTTCATCCAGATCAATAAATCGGACGTCGAAATCCTCCATCAGGTTCGCCACTTCCGCATTGGACGTCTCCCCTTCTTTATACAATCCCGCCGCACTCAGCATGTTCTTGTTGCGGTCCAGGGTTTTATTGGCGACTTGCGTCGGCTTCAATGCTACGGCAGCACCAGCAACGACGATCGAACAGACAATACACAGTACAAACGCCACAATCAGCGTCTGTGTCACAGATTCTTTTTTAGACGCCATAGCGGAGGGCCCTCCGTCGCATATTGGCTTGCACTACGAAGTGATCGATTAGCGGCGCGCACAAGTTGGCAAATAGAATGGCCAGCATTATCCCTTCCGGGTAAGCCGGGTTAACAACACGAATAAGCATGACCATCAGACCAATCAAAGCGCCGAATACCCACTTGCCGGCGTTTGTCATGGAGGCGGACACCGGGTCGGTTGCCATGAAAACCGTACCAAAAGCAAAACCACCCAATACAAAATGCCAGTACCACGGCATGGCAAACATGGGGTTAGTATCTGAGTCGACCGTGTTAAACAGTAGCGAGGTGGCTATCATCCCCACCATCACGCCGGCCATAATTCGCCATGACGCAATGCGCGTTAGCAGCAAAACGGCGGCACCTATGAGTATCATGAATGTCGACGTGGCACCGATACTGCCTTGAATGCTGCCGAAGAACGCGTCGCCCCAGGTGATCAACTCTCCCGATGGATGCTTTAATGCCTCAATGCCACCGGCTGCCGCCTGCGCCAGCGGTGTCGCACCGCTGAAGCCGTCAACTGCGGTCCATACCGAGTCGCCCGACAGTTGCGCAGGATAGGCGAAGAAAAGAAATGCCCGGCCTGTGAGTGCGGGGTTTAAAAAGTTTTTGCCGGTGCCGCCAAATACTTCTTTACCAATCACTACGCCGAAACTGATACCCAACGCCACCTGCCAAAGAGGTACGTCAGGCGGCATGATTAACGCAAACAATACGGAGGTGACAAAAAAACCCTCGTTAACCTCATGTCCGCGCTTCATCGCGAATAAAATTTCCCAGGCTATGCCGACCACAAATGTGACGACATAAATCGGCACGAAGTATGCGGCCCCATGCCAGAAGCAATCCCACCAACTATTGGGGTCGTAGCCCGCCAGCAGGTTGATTATCCAACCGTGCCAGCCTGGTGCCGCACTAATGCCCATATCGAGCATTGCAGTGTTGGCTTGAAAGCCGAGGTTGTACATGCCGTAAAACATAGCCGGAAACGTGGCCAGCCACACGGTGATCATGACCCGTTTTAGATCGATGCCATCGCGCACATGCGAAGAGGTATTGGTGACGTCTGGAGGGGAGTAGAAAAACGTATCGAACACTTCGTAGACAGGGTACCACTTTTCGTATTTACCGCCCTTCTCAAAATGCGGTTCGAGTGTGTTAAAAAAATTCCTAATTGGTTTCATCGCATAGCACCTTTGCTGTAACCGACTCTCATTGCTAGCCTTCTTTCTCTATGCGCGTCAAGTTGTCGCGCAAAATCGTGCCATACTCATACTTACCAACTGACACGTACGTACATAACGCTAAATCTTCTTCGTCGAGCTCCAGTGCGCCCAGGTTTTGTGCGGTTTCAAGATCACCGACAATCAGCGCGCGCAGTAATGGGCTGGGCAAAATATCCAGCGGCATCACATTTTCGTAATTACCCACCGGCACCATCGCACGCACGCTACCGTTGGTGGTTGTCGTCATGTTTAGCTTTTTGCCGCCACCGAGCCAGCGTGACAGGTAGATTGGCAACACCGAATGCTTGTTCATCCCGGGCGAAAGCCAGCCCATAAACTCGCGCTCGCGGCCCTCAGCAATGACTGAGACCTGATTGGCATAGCGACCCAGATAGATAACGGCACCTGCCGCCTTGCGGCCGGACAGCACCGAGCCGGAGATCGCCCGATATTCGCCCTGTTTAAGCTGGCCGGCGCACAGCTCGTCTATATTAGCGCCGAGCCGAGTGCGCAGCAGACGCGGCTGTTCCACCATCGGACCGCCGAGTGCCACGACACGTTCAGTGAAAAGCTGGCCGGTGGTGAACAGTTTGCCGAGCGCTATCACGTCCTGATAGCCGATAGTCCACACCACCTTCTGAAAATTAACCGGGTCTAAATGGTGAATGTGCGTACCTGCCAAGCCGGCAGGGTGTGGGCCGGCAAAGCCTTCTACATGTACCCGCTCATGCTGTAACGAAGGAGCTTTGCCATCAGCCGCCACGGCAACAAATACTTTGCCTTCGGTGAGCCTGGTAAGCAAGGTAACACCGTTGGCGAAGTCCTGCTCATGCTCGGCAATAATTATGGCGGGGTCGCCTGCTAGCGGGTTGGTATCGGTCGCGGTCACGAAAATGGAATGCGGCTGTGAATCAGGCGCTGGCACCTTACTCATAGGCCGCGTGCGCAGTGCAGTCCAGAGACCGCTGTTGATCAAATTCTCTCTCACCTGCTCGTTGCTCAGACCTTCGAGCTGGGCCACCTCATAGCTGGCGAACGTGAGCGGGTTGTCTTCCTGCAGTTCAATGACTAGCGACTCGAAGACGCGTTTGGCTCCGCGGTTGATGGCGCTAACGACGCCGCTTGCAGGTGCCGTGTACTGCACACCTTCAGTCTTTTTATCGGTAAATAGCGGCTGGCCGGTGCGTACCAGGTCGCCCTCCGCCACTAGCATGGTCGGTTTCATACCGATGTAATCGAAGCCAACTAATGCGACCGAGCGAAGTGCCGGGCCGGCGTGAATTCTTTGTTCGGGCTGCCCCGCGATGGGAAGATCGAGGCCGCGTTTAATTTTAATCATAAAGAAAGTGCCTTAACCCGCTGTGGATGGGCAATGTGCAACATTACGCAAGAGCTAACGCAGTAAATGAGTTAGCGCTGGCGCGCATGAGACAATCATTATAGGTTTTACCCGGTCGATCTGATAGAACATGCGCCTCGCGTCGCGCTCGAGAATATCTCTCTAACAATATCTCTCCCTAACAACAGTTACGCAAGACTCTATTTGCTGCAGCGCCTCAGACAGCGAGCGGTGCAATTGATCTTTTCGCCACCTGGTTAAACAGCAGACCGCATGAACGCCGCAAGTATAATAGGCCTTACGGCGAAACGCTATATTGCTGCGGCAATTGTGCCGGAAAAAATTACGCATCAGGGTAAACGGCTAACTGCACGCCGGCCATTTGCTCGAGCACCCGATACACCTGACAGGCATAGCCGAACTCATTGTCGTACCAATAGTAGGCGACAACATTTTTGCCGTTAACGATAGTTGCCTGCGCGTCGAAGATACAGGCGTGGCGTGAACCGACAAAATCGGACGACACCACTTCCGGTGACGTGGTGTAGTCAATTTGATCGCGCAGGTTGGAGTGCAGCGAGACACGGCGCATAAACTCGTTGAGCTCGGTCACGGTTGTTTCCCGGTTTAGCGTGAGATTCAGGATCGCCATTGACACATCGGGTGTTGGCACGCGAATCGCGTTGCCCGTCAACTTACCCTGCATTGCTGGCAACACTTTGGCAACGGCGTTGACCGCACCCGTTTCGGTTAACACCATGTTTAGTGGTGCACTGCGGCCTCGACGATTACCTTTGTGGAAGTTATCAATTAAATTTTGATCGTTAGTGTAGGCGTGTACTGTTTCAACATGACCGTGGTGTACGCCAAACTCGTCGTCCAGCGCCTTCAGCGGCGGCACAATCGCATTGGTAGTACAAGAAGCGGCCGACACGATGCGATCATCGCCTGTCAACTCATTGTTGTTGATGCCGTAAACAATGTTCTTAAGGTCGCCCTTACCGGGTGCGGTGAGGAGCACACTTTTCACGCCCTTGGACTTTAAATGTAGGCTAAGCCCCTGCTCGTCGCGCCACATGCCAGTGTTGTCGATGATGATCGCATCGCTAATACCATATTCGGTGTAATCGATTTCATCGGGCGAATTGGCGTGAATCAGCTTGATCTCGTTGCCGTTGGCCACGAACGAGCCACGCTCTTCGTCGACCCGGATGGTGCCGTTAAAAGTACCGTGTATAGAGTCGCGGCGCAGCAGGCTGGCACGTTTTACCAGGTCGTCATCGCTGCCCTTGCGCACGACAATGGCGCGAATGCGCAGCAAGTTGCCAGCCCCGACTTTCTCAATCAACAGGCGCGCCATCAGGCGGCCTATGCGGCCGAAGCCATACAGCACAACATCCTGTGGCTTGCTGAGCGTATGCTGGGTGCTGCCAATCAGCTCACCGAGCTTTGCTCGCAAGAATTCGTCTGGTGACCCAGCGCCCTCAGTCGACATATACTCAACCGCCAGGCGACCGACGTCGATATGCGCCGGACCGAGGTCAAGCTCCGCCAGTGCCTGCATTAACGGATAGGTTTCAAATTCAGACAGCTCGTTTTTTTCTAACTGGCGCACGAAGCGGTGCGATTTCATCAGGTTCAAAACGGAACGACCAACCAGTGAACGACCGTAGATTAATGTATTGACGTCTTTGCGATACAGTTTTCCCACCAGCGGAATCATGCCCTCCGCTAATGCTTCGCGCTCATTCCAGTCGGAAAAGTAGTCATCGGGCCGTTGCCGCTTCTGTTGAGTCACTTTATTCCCTTGCAATATGCAGTTGCTAATTAAAAAACGCGCCATTATCGGTGCTTCTGACCGGCAGTTCAATAAGTAATGGCCGCAGCTATTGGCAAATTCCGCGCTGCAGTTTATGGCGCGAATCAGTTACCATAGCGGCTTTTTTGCCAGCGAAACATGTCGTCCAGTAGTCCTTTACACCCTCCTCTGCCGCAAAACCCCGGTCAACGCATTACGTGGCCGGCGTTGCACGGTGCCGGCAACACGATCGCAATCGCCGCTGCCGCTGAGCGCCATAACGGTTTGACCGTGGTGATTTGCGTTGATAGCAGTCAAAGCCTGCAGCTTGAAGAAGAGCTGCAGTTTTTTTCCCGCGAGCCGGTGGTACACCTACCCGACTGGGAAACGCTGCCCTACGACAGCTTTTCGCCGCACCAGGACATCATCTCAGAGCGGCTGCGCACCTTCCACCGCATCGCCGAGTTACAGCGCGGCATATTGGTTGTGCCCATCACGGCACTAATGCAGTGTACGGTAGCGCCGCATTACATCGCACAAAACAGCCTGGTGTTAGGCAAAGGCGAGACCCTTTCCATCGCCAATTTTCGCGCCAAGCTACAAAGCAGCGGCTACCGGAATGTAGAAACGGTGTTTGAGCACGGCGAATTTGCCGTACGCGGCGCTATCATCGATGTGTTTCCAATGGGCAGCAAATTGCCGATTCGCATCGAACTGTTTGACGACGAAATCGATTCACTGCGCAGCTTCGATACCGAAACCCAGCGCACCAATGATCGCCTGGACAGCATCAATATGCTGCCAGCCAAGGAATTTCCGCTCGACAGCGACGGCATAAAAGCGTTTCGCCATAACTGGCACGCCAGCTTTGATGTTAACCATTCGGCCTGCCCGATTTATCAAGACATCAGCAGCGGCGTCGCCAGCCCCGGTATTGAATATTACCTGCCCCTGTTTTTTGGGCACCGCTGCACCCTATTGGACCATTTACCCGCCACCGCGCTCATTATTCAATCCCCTGGAGTACACCCGGCGGCGGAGCATTTTTGGCGAGAGATAGTCAGCCGGCATAGCGAATACGGAGTAGACCCGTTACGCCCACTGCTGCCACCGCAGCATGTGTTTTTACGCGTCGATGAGCTGTTCGCGGAACTCAAGCTGTTTGCCGGTGTGCAGCAACTGGACAGCGGCGATGGGCCCGCAGACATTAATACGCAAGGTTCAATGCCGTTGCCCGCCATCGACGTTAACAGTCAGTTGGCGCAACCACTGCAAAAATTGCAGCTGCTATTGGCTGATAGCAGCGCACGCGTGCTGTTCTGCTGCGAGTCCGCCGGCCGCCGCGAAACCATGCTGGAGCATTTGCAAAGCATCGGTGTTAAGCCCACCCAGGTTGCGCACTGGAACGAGTTCCTCGCCGGTGACGCGCACCACAGCATAGCGGTTGCACCGGTCTATGTAGGCTGCCAACTGCCGGCCGATGAGTTGCTCATCATCAGCGAAGACCAGTTATTCGGTCATCGCGTGCGGCAACGCCGGCGGCGCGACTCCGAGCCTGGTGTCAGCGCCGACCTGATAATCAAAAATCTTACCGAACTGCGCATCGGCGCGCCGGTGGTTCACATCGAACACGGCGTGGGTCGCTATCGCGGCTTAATCACGTTGAGCGTTGATAACAACACCAGCGAATTTCTACACCTGGAATACGCCAACAACGCACAGCTGTACGTACCCGTTACCGCGCTGCATATGATCAACCGCTACAGCGGTGCCGAGGATGACCTAGCGCCGTTGCATCGACTCGGCAGCGACCACTGGCAAAAAGCACGCCGCAAGGCCGCCGAAAAAGTCGCCGACGTGGCCGCCGAACTATTGGAAATTTATGCTCAGCGGGCGGCGCGTAAAGGCTTTAAATTCAGCAATCCCGAGGCCGACTATCGGCGCTTTGCCGACATGTTTCCGTTTGAGGAAACCGCCGATCAACAGGCGACAATTAACGCCGTAATGCACGACATGCTTTCCGACACTGCCATGGACCGCCTGGTGTGCGGCGATGTCGGCTTTGGCAAAACCGAAATCGCCCTGCGCGCCGCCTTTATTGCAGCTCAAAACAGCAAACAAGTCGTCGTGTTAGTACCGACCACCCTACTTGCCGCGCAGCACTTCGACACGTTCAAAGATCGCTTCGCCGACTGGCCGGTGACGATTGAGATGTTGTCGCGCTTCAGAAGCGCCAAAGAGCAGCAGGTGATAGAAAAACGCCTGCAGGAAGGCGGCATTGATATCGTCATTGGCAC
>RCMY010002454.1_pt1 | contig 16835 bp, 9 predicted proteins | sample 2041341 | NCBI WGS metagenome assembly RCMY01 (sample SAMN09708234, study PRJNA481090) | Marine sediment metagenome, whole genome shotgun sequencing project. | reverse complement strand
ATTACAGACCATGGAAGTATGTATGGTGTTGTGGAGTTCTATAAAGCAGCAAAAAAAGCGGGCATCAAACCCATCATAGGTTGTGAAATCTATGTGGCAGCCAAAGATATGTTGATTAAACATCAAGACCCAGACAATACAACCCATCACCTTGTTCTTCTTGTGAAGAATGAAAAGGGATACGAAAATCTAATGAAAATCGTATCCGCGGCTTCCCTTGATGGGTTTTACTATAAACCTAGAGTGGATCATGATTTTATTGAAAAACATGCAGAAGGACTTGTATGCCTTTCAGCCTGCTTAGGTGGAGAGGTGCAAGAGTTCTTTAATTTAGGGATGATTGAAAGAGCGAAAGATGCTGCAAAGTTTTATAAAAGGGTCTTTAAGGATGATTACTATTTAGAACTTCAAGACCATGGATTAGAAGAACAGAAAAAAGTAAATAAGCTTAATATAGCACTTTCGAAGGAGCTGGATATACCGCTGGTTTGTACCAATGATGTTCACTACCTTAAAAAGGAAGATTCCAGAGCCCATGATATTCTTCTTTGTATCCAGACGGCAAAGACGGTGGATGAGGAAAATAGAATGCGCTATCCATCGGATCAGTTCTACTTAAAATCTTACGATGAGATGTATGAATTGTTCCAATTCGTTCCAGAAGCACTGGAAAACACAGTGAAAATTGCAGAAATGTGTAACTTTGACTATGATTTTCATGTATCAAAGCTGCCTAAATTTCCGCTACCCCAAAATACGGACCCCTACACCTATCTCATAGAAAGAACCTATGAGGGGATGGTGGAGAAGTATGATGCGTTTAAGGAATTTAGAGGAAAACCCCTTGATGTAGAAGCGCTTCGCGCTTTTGGCGGTGAGGAAGAGAAAAACATCATCAACCGTATTGAGTATGAGCTGGAAATCATGAATCAAATGGGGTATGTGGACTATTTTCTTATCGTTTGGGACTTTATTAAGTTTGCCAACGACAATGGAATAGCAACTGGAGCGGGAAGAGGTAGTGCTGCAGGTTCTTGTGTATCCTACTGCTTAAACATCACGAAAATTGATCCTATTAAATACAACCTTTTATTTGAAAGGTTTCTAAACCCAGAGCGTATCTCTATGCCAGATATCGATTCTGACTTCTGTTATGAACGAAGAGGAGAAGTCATTGATTATGTGGTTGAAAAATACGGTACGGACAACGTAGCGCAGATCATTACCTTTGGAACCATGGCAGCAAGAGCTTGCATCCGAGATGTGGGTCGCGCCATGAATTACCCTTATGGAGAAGTGGATCAAATTGCAAAAATGATTCCAGGTGTTCTTGGAATTACGTTAGATAAAGCCCTTGAAATGAATAAGGAAATGAAAAGAGTCTATGAAGAGGATGGAAGAGTCATGGAGCTTCTAGATATTTCAAGAAAGCTTGAGGGGCTCAACCGTCACTCTTCCACCCATGCAGCGGGGGTTGTAATTTCAGAGAAGCCTCTGGTGAACTATGTGCCTCTTCAAAGAAATGAGGAGTCCATCGTAACTCAGTTCACCATGAATACTTTAGAAGAGCTTGGACTTTTAAAAATGGATTTCCTAGGCCTTCGTACCCTTACTGTCATGCGAGACACAGTGGATATGGTGAAGGAAAGCAGTGGAGTCGACATTGATGTGGATGCGCTGGATTTAAAAGACCCAGAAGTCTTCAAGATGATCGGTGAAGGAAAGACGGTCGGTGTATTTCAGCTTGAATCCGCGGGGATGACGAGCTTTATGAAGGAGCTTAGGCCGGATTCTTTAGAAGACATCATTGCGGGAATTTCCTTATACAGACCGGGTCCCATGTCTGAAATACCTAGATATATTGAAAACAAGAACCATCCAGAACGGGTTACTTATCTTTGTAAAGAACTAGAACCCATCCTTTCTGTAACTTATGGAGTAATTATCTACCAAGAGCAAGTTATGCAGATTGTAAGAGATCTTGCTGGGTATTCTTTGGGTCGATCGGATCTTGTTCGTAGAGCCATGAGTAAGAAAAAACATGATGTGATGGAAGAAGAGAGAAAGAACTTTATCCATGGACTTGTGGATGAAAATGGGAAAGTTATTGTTCCAGGCTGCGTACGCAATGGAATCAGTGAGTCTGCTGCAAATACGATTTTTGATCAGATGATGGATTTTGCAAGTTATGCATTTAATAAAGCACATGCTGCAGCTTATGCAGTAATTGGATATCAGACCGCTTATCTTATGCGGTATTATCCTGCAGAGTTTACAGCTGCCATGCTGAATTCCTTTATTGGTAATGCAGATAAGTGCTTCTCTTATTTAAGATTTGCAAAGAGCCTTGGTATAGAAGTTGTGTCACCTGATATCAACAGCTCAGAGTTTAAGTATAAGGTGAGAAATGGAAACATCGTCTTTGGTCTTGGGGCCATAAAAGGTGTGGGAAAGAATTTCGCAGATGTACTTGTGGAAGAGCGAAACAAAGGTGGCGCTTATAAGAACATGATGGACTTTATCGAAAGAAATACGGCCACGGGGCTGAATAAAAGGGCGGTAGAAGCGCTGATTAAATCAGGTTCTTTTGATGGTCTTGATGGAAGCCGTGCTCAGATGCTTGCCGTGCATGATAAAATCATTGAAAGCTTTTCTAAGAAAAGTAAAAAGAATATTGATGGTCAGGTTTCTCTATTTGGAGACATACTTGAAGATGATGATACTGTGAAAGTAGAATATCCAAATCTTAAAGAGTTTGACCATATTGATCTTCTCTTCATGGAGAAGGAAATGACGGGAATGTATCTTTCGGGTCATCCTCTGGATGATTATGAGGAGATACTAAGAAAAGCAGTCAGCCATAAGGTGTCGGATGTCCTTTCAGAAAATGTGGATATTCTAGATGATGTACGAGATGATGCAGCGCTTTTTGCAGATGCAATGATGAAAAAGAGCAGTTTCAAGGATGGGGATAGGGTAATTCTTGGTGGCATGATTCGAGATATCTCGAGAAAAATCACCAGAAATAATGCCATGATGGCGTTTATGAATTTAGAGGATCTTTCCGGGGTTCTCGAATGTATCGTATTCCCGAAAACCTATGATAAGGTAGTACCTTATTTAAAAGAAGACAGTATTGTACTCATTAAGGGAAGGCTTTCAATTAAAGAGGAAGAGAATCCGAAACTGATCGTAGAGACCCTTGGAGACCTCACTTCAGAAAAGAGTGCAAAACTCTATCTTAGATTTAATAATATGAGCGATGCAAATCTAACTGTAAAAGCTTTAAAACCTGTATTTAAAACTTTTGCTGGAGAGACACCTGTTATTGTGGTAGCTACGGATAAAAGAGATGTGATGCAGCTTGCAAGAGAACTTTGGATTGATAGTGCTTCGCCGGTGATTCGGATGCTTCAGGAGAAATTGGGAGAAGAAAATGTAAAACTTGTTGAAGGCTAAGGGTTTTGAAATCAACATAGAAGTCAAATCATTTTCTTGAAATCATTTCATTTTAGAGATACAATAGTATGGGCTAAATTTTTTGTAGACGGAAGATAGACTCTTCTGCCTCTCTTTTTAGGAGGATAAGAAATGAAGAAAATAGGAATATTAACCAGTGGTGGCGATGCACCAGGAATGAACGCGGCCATCAGAGCAGTTGTAAGAACAGCGCTCGTGAATAATTTAGAAGTTATGGGGATATACAAGGGGTATATGGGTCTGTTTGAGGGAGAAATACTTCCCATGGACAGAAAATCCGTATCCGATATTATACAAAGAGGTGGTACCATCTTAAAAACTGCACGATTCCCTGAATTCAAGGATCCTGCAGTAAGAGAAAAAGCTGCCCAAGTACTAAGAATATACGGGATTGAAGGTCTTGTGGTCATCGGTGGTGATGGATCTTTCTTGGGGGCGAAGGGACTTTCAGAATTAGGCATACATACGATTTGTATACCTGGAACCATCGACAATGATATGGGTTATACCGATCGTACCATCGGGTTTGATACGGCACAAAATACTGTCATTGAAGCAATCAATAAAATCAGAGATACTTCATCTTCACATCAGAGAGTATCTGTTGTAGAAGTTATGGGTAGAGATTGTGGGGATCTAGCTCTTTATGCAGGACTTGCCGGTGGTGCAACAACTATTCTTGTTCCAGAGAGAAAATATACCAAAGAAGAAATTCTAAAAACCGTCATGGATGGAAGAAGACAGAACAAACATCATAATCTAGTAGTAATTGCTGAAGGGGTAGGAAGCTCCCATGAGATTGCAAATGAGATTGAAGAGATTTCTGGAATTGAAACAAGGGCTACGGTTCTAGGTCATATTCAAAGAGGTGGAGCGCCAACTGCATATGATAGAATTCTTGCTTCAAAAATGGGTCATCGTGCTGTGGAACTTCTACTTGAAGGAAAATCAGGACGTGTCGTTGGAACAGTGAAAGGCGATATTGTAGACCTCGATATTCATGAAGCTTTAAGCGTGGAAAGACCTTTCAATGAAAAATTATATCAAATAGCAATGGACCTCGTTTAAGAGGATTAGGAGGAAGAATATGCATAAGACTAAAATTATTTGTACCATAGGGCCGACATCGGATTCACCAGAAAAGCTAAGAGAGCTGATTCGTGCGGGTATGAACATAGCTAGATTTAACTTTTCTCATGATAGCCATGAGAATCATAAGAAGAAAATGGAAAGGGTGAGAAATGAAGCGGAAAAGCAAGATAAGCTTGTTGCGATTCTATTAGACACCAAGGGACCAGAAATCAGAACACATGATTTCAAGGATGCTCCAGTTCAGCTTCATGAAGGAAATTTCATCGATATTCATACAAAGGAAGAAGTAATGGGAGATGCGACAAAATTCTCCTTATCTTATGAAAAACTGGTTGAAGACGTACATATTGGTTCTAAAATACTAGTGGATGATGGACTGATTGCGTTAGAAGTTACAGCAATGAATGAAGGCACTGGTGTCATCACATGTAAGATACTAAACTCTGGAACCATATCCAACCATAAGGGGATTAATCTTCCTGGTATTAAGACTCAGCTACCTGCTCTTACTGAAAAAGATCTAGATGACCTTCGTTTTGGTGTAGAAATGGGCGTAGACATCGTTGCTGCTTCTTTCATTAGAAAAGCTGAAGACGTTCTTGCGATTCGTAAGGTTTTAAGAAACCTTGGTGGAGAAGAAATCTTCCTTATGTCTAAGATTGAGAATCAGGAAGGTGTGGACAATGTAGAAGAAATCATCAAATACTCTGATGGAATCATGGTAGCCAGAGGAGATATGGGTGTTGAAATTCCACTAGAACAGGTTCCTGGAATCCAGAAGAAGATCATCGAGATGTGTAACATTGCAGGTAAGCCTGTTGTAACAGCAACGCAGATGTTAGAGTCCATGGGTAAATTCCCAAGACCTACTAGAGCAGAAGTATCTGACGTTGCCAATGCTATTTTTGATGGTTCAGACTGTATCATGCTTTCAGGAGAAACAGCTAATGGTAAATATCCTGTAGAATCTGTAGAAACCATGGTAAAGATAGCAGAAGACGCTGAATCTGGAATCAAACATGATAAAATCATTGCTAAGATGATGCTAAACCATGCTTCTTCAGTACCAATAGCAATCAGTCTTGCCAGTGTTACTACAGCTTATGAACTAGGGGCTGCAGCGATTATTTCTGCAACTGTTTCTGGTAGTACTGCGAAGAACGTGTCAAGATTCAGACCTGAGTGTCCGATTCTTGCGATCACACCAAGTAAGTCAGTGGCAAGAAAGCTTCTATTATATTGGGGTGTATATCCTATCGTTGCAGAGCTTTACAACTCTACAGATGAAATGATTGAAGTTACTACTGAAATTGCGAAGGAACGTGGATTTGTGCATGATGGAGAACTGGTTGTTATTACAGCAGGACTTCCAATTAACTTCGTAGGTTCAACAAATATGATTAAGGTTCATCTAATTGGAGAAGTACTTCTTCAAGGAAAGAGAAACCATGAAACAAAGCAGATTGTAAGTGGTGTTGTGAAGAAAGCTACATCTGTAGAAGTAGCTGAAGAGAAGATTCAGGCAGGAGATATTCTGGTTGTCAATTCACTAAACAATACTTATATGGATATCATTCATAAGGTTTCAGGTGTAATCGTAGAGACAAACCAGATAACACCTGACATTTCAGTGGAAGCTATGAAGCATGATATACCGGTCATTGCGGAAGCACTTAATGCCATGTCAGTTCTAACTGAAGGAACCCTTGTGACCATAGATGGGAAGAGAAGTCTTGTAATCAACGGACGTACAGTCTTAAAGTCATAAAATACTTAGGAGCCGAAAGGCTCCTTTTTTTAAAAGAATTGTTGTGACAATAAAAATTAACATTTTATACACAATTACGATTAGTGTTGAGGTTCTAAAGGTTTTGGGGTAATTGGTAAAAAATATAATAAAATTAACGAAAAGTTTACAATTTAGACTCATAAAATTTACATTTAGAACAAAGGCTAGTGATATAGTAATACATGTAAAAAAACGAATTATTGGCAACTAATTCAAGAACTTCAGCACCCTGCAAATGGGTGCATTTTTTTTGGGGATTTATCCAATAATAGATTATAATGAGATAAAAGATAAAAGATATATTAGATAAAATAAAGTAGATGAATGAGGAAAAAATGATGAATAAAAATGATGAGATTAGTGTAAAAATAGTAGACCAAGGGCATACTGGAGAAGGTATTGGTAAAGTAGATGGGTATCCATTATTCGTTGAATTTGCGTTGCCTGAAGAAGAAGTGAAAATAAGGGTCTTAAAGACAAACAAGAATTATGGATTTGGTAAAATGCTTGAGATTGAAACTGAAAGTGAGGAAAGAGTAGAGCCGCCATGCCCTTATTACTATAGATGTGGTGGATGTCATATTATGCACAGCTCTTATAAGGGGCAGCTACAGTTTAAAAGAAAGAGAGTAAAGGATTCACTGGAGCGGATTGGAAAGATAGAGGCTGTGGATGTGGATGAAACCATTGGCATGGAGAATCCTTATCGGTATAGAAATAAGGTGCAGATCCCACTGGGAAGAGTGGATGGAAAATTCGTTGCTGGTTTTTATGCCAGACGATCACATCGAATTGTAGATATTGATAATTGTATCGTTCAGCATGAAGATGGAGATGGGGTCCTAGGGATTCTTAGAGCATGGGCAGAAGAGTTTAAGGTGTCCACTTATCATAATGACCTTACAACAGATTCTAAGGGGATTTTGAGGCACCTTATGGTGCGTAAAGGCTTTACTACAGGCGATCTTATGGTAGTTCTTGTGGTTACGGATAAAAAAGTCCCTCATTTAGAAGTGCTCCTTGAAAGGTTAAAGAATCTAGATGGTTTCCAGTCTCTTCTTCTTAATATTAATAGTGAGGATACAAATCTTGTGTTAGGGAAAGAGAACGTTTTAATCTACGGTAAAGAGTACATTGAAGACTATATCGGCTCATTTAAATTTAAGATTTCTCCTCATTCCTTCTTCCAAGTGAATCCCATTCAGACAGAAGTTATGTATGAAAAAGCTTTGGAGTATGCAGAGCTTACGGGTGAAGAAACGGTATTTGATTGCTACTGCGGTGCTGGAACCATCTCTCTTTTTCTTTCTCAGAAAGCAAAGAAAGTATATGGCATCGAAGTAGTTCCACAGGCGATTTTTGATGCAGAAGCTAATGCTCTGGAGAATCATGTGGATAACGTTGAATTTCTTGTGGGTAAATCTGAAGAAGTGATTGTGGATCTAATTAATAAAGGAATTAAAGCAGATGTAGTTGTCGTGGATCCGCCAAGGAAGGGGTGTGACATTAAACTTCTAGAAGCGATCAGAGATATTGCGCCAGAGAAGATTGTTTATGTTTCCTGCGATCCAGGTTCTTTAGGGAGAGATTTAGGGATTCTTGAATCCTTTGGGTTCAAAACAAGGAAAGTGACTCCGGTAGATAATTTCCCGCAGTCCTATCATGTTGAGACGGTAGTATTGATGTCAAGAGTTGAGAAATAGAAGGGCAGAAAGTGGCTACAAATAAAGGGTTTCCGAACATTGAACTATTCTCGCGGCTATGCTGCTGGAGGTTACAATGCAAGGAAACCCTTATTTTTATTGTTCGTGGTAACATATCAACGGCCCTGAAAGGAATAGGGTTGAGTTGACAGCTTAGATAACGCCTATTTTTATAGGGGTTGAGGAGACAGAGTAGATGTATAGTTTAGTCTTCACGCACAGCATCAGTATCGAAAATTCTATCAAGCTCCTCGTTTGATATTATGCCACGAACCTTATTCCTAACTGTCGTTTTTTCCATGTCTAATCGATAGAAATGTTCGCGACCATCTACACCTTTTTTTAGACGAATGAGCTGAATCCTACCAAATTTATCCCAGTGCTTCTCTGCAAATTTAGCTAATCCTACTGCCTTGGGATAATTGTCCTTGCGACTAGGGTCATGCGGTTCTAGAATATCGAAAATGTAACCCTGTGCATCGGCGCGGACAATCACTAAATCTGGGAACATAGAAGTGGTTACACCGCTGATTTCATAAGGTATTTCAAGAGACCACTTTTTACGGTCGAGATTGCGTAACCAGCAGACAGCACCGTTATTAAGTTCTTCTACAATGACTCCGCTTTCCCACGAGTTCAGTGATGTTTGGAATATTCCGTCCTCAGAACAATAGAGGTGCTGTTCAAACTTCACGCTATCATCCGGCACAGAAAAATCGATTGAACGTGGCAATACCCACGGTACAGATATCGGTTGCGCTGAAGCATTTATTAATCTTTCATAGACATTCTTTCGTGCCTCGTTCAGTCTCGAAATGGATCGCTTGTTGTTCTCGTAGAGCGTAATGAACTCTTTCTCTGCATAGGAGTTTATCCTCTCAATAGAGTCCGTATCACTCGTGAGAACGATGACTTCAATTTTTACATCAATATGGTCACGAGTACTATTCCGAATCCAATACTCCTTATGCAAGCCTTCTCCTAATAGCTTTCCGGCTTGCTCAAAATATCGAGAAATATCAAACTCTGATACAGTCATAGTCTGTGATGTCTCATCAAAGGAATAGGCATTGTCTCCGTAGTCAAATGTCAGTGTGCCAAGAGCAAATCCAGTGATTGCGGCCGCTCGTCTTTCAAAGTCTCCTGATTCTTTTATCCGCGCAATTTCTTCATCCATTTTTGACAAAACGGTACTTTTGACCGACTTTTGCGCTCCTAATTCAATGCCATCCATCGTCAGCGCGCGAGAAAGTTGTATTAACAACTTGAGTGGTGCCTGCTTGCGGGATGAATCTATCCGATAGGTGATGAGGTTATCCATAGCCTCAAACACATCAGAATAGGCAAGATTGCGCCCAAGTGTAACAAGTTCTTTACTTGTTCCAGTTTCAGTAGGCATGGCCGCGTCACTGTCACGCAGAGCATTAACAACATTTTTCACTGTTTCTGCATCAAAATATGGAAGGAAAAGACTAACACTGTTAAGCTCGGCGTCAGAGGAAATTCTTCTAGCCAAAGGAGTTCGAATCATACGTCCCAGGAGCTGAGCAATATAAGTATAGTCATGCGCACTTCGGAATGACATCATGGTTTCAGCACGTGGGCAGTCCCAGCCCGTGGAAAGGTTCATTTTGAAAAACACGATCATGACATTATTATCGTCCTCAATTCGAGAAGCATCTATTTGCTGAAGTTCAACATCACGCACTTTAAGTGTACCGTGGTCATTGAATGTATGTACTGCTTCCCCGGGCTGTAACTTGCGTCCCAGTGTTTCCTCCAGCAAATCAATGCAAGCACCCAAATCAGTATGGGTTGCTTCGCGCCCACTACCGTCCTCAACCTGAACAACCAGAATGGGATTTACCATTTTCTCGTTTTCGTGATCACAGTAGGATTCCCAGTGAGCGCATTTTTTGCGCCAATTTTCCACTGCGCCTTTGAACATGGTCATATCGGCACCCAATTGAATATCTGGGTAATGAATGATGATTCTGTCTTTCAGAAGCCCAGACTCACGCACATGTTCAGGTGGAACGATAACTTTTTGAACAGTAGATACCGTTCCAGCAATCAAGTTATCAAATCTATGAGGTGTCGCGGTTATACCGATAACCAGAGGCATGACGCAAAGGCCATCGCTTTTACTGCCTTTGATGAATTTCTGCATGATGGACTGTGCCTTGTTCTCGGCTTGAACGGACGTGAAAGTGCCTCTGTGTGCCTCGTCAATCACCACATAAAATTGCTTTGGATTGCGTTTGGCAGTGTTCGTTAGAGTTTCCCATATAGGATATTGCCTTGTATCAGACATTCCTGTCAGCAACTTATCAGAACCGAGTTTTTGAGTGTTTAAAAAATAAATGCAGCCACTCTCGAAGTACTCAGCATTAAAGGTTGAATCAATGGTCACCAAATCGCGCGCACGGATTTTATCAGACTTGCTTTCGATTTTCAGCCGTGTCTGCTCATTGAGTTCCGGAGAATCGGAAAGCCAAATAAACACTGAATCCAGTTCTCCGATGTTGTTTGCACTTCCATACAGAATTTCCTCGAAAAGAGTGGTCATAATGATTGTTTTCCCCGAACCCGTAGGCGAGGAAAACGAAATTACCTGTGGGTCGCGTTCACTCCACATTAAGTGTGCCTTGGTTATTTTCTCATGCAGTTCGGCAAGAGCCGTTTCTTGAAACGGAAATAGTATATCTCTCATTTATGAATCCCTCCTGCTTCCCAACACAAAGTTATCGATATAATCGCGATATAGTTGGTATGTGTTATTTACTTTTACTCCAGCAGTCATTTCACGGAAAGCCGCTTCAGAGTTAGATACAAAATAGACCACTCTGATATTAACTGCTTCCGAAAGCTTTTCAGTAAATTCGGCGTACTTCGTTTCATCAACTAGAATGGCAAAGCCGTTTTCAGGAAGTATCAGCATCTCCGGTTCATCGTCAGTGTTTATCTCTGGCCTCCGGCCAAGCGCCCCGGATTTTAGCCACAGTAATGGTAGTATTTCACGAAACTGTCGACCAAGTGACACGCTGTTTTTATCCAAAAAGCCTAACTTAAAGTATTCGACGTTGGCAGGTAAGCCTTCGCTCATAGGACGTTTAATTAGTGATTTAACGGTAATGGTTCCAAGTAATTCGGAAACACGTGCTTTAATTGCATTGAATACAGCTGTTTCCGTTACCACTATATAAAAGTCTGTGATGTGGTCTTGATCTTCCAGTGCGTGCAGCCACTCATCAGCGGCATCTACATTAAACAAAATGGATGTTGAGTGTTTCTCTGAAACAATAAACTTACTGTCAGACTTGACTAATGTTTGAGGTAGTTGAGTCTTGCCATCCTTGCCACGAAGTACAGCAACTATTTGTTTTTTTGCATTGTGTGTTAACTCTGCAGGGTTATCAACGAAGCCAAGATGATAGAATGAGCGGCTTTCTTCTTTTGTGACGGTTTGATTAGTAAAGTATTCTCCAGTGAGCGGAGAGCCATCATTACGCTTGCCCATTATACTGAATTGTGTCCTCGGCCAAGTTACTGCACGGCAAATTCCGTGCTCTTCCCATTCAGTGTCGCCAGGTTGATAGCCGTTCCTCTGTAGGTCCCGGGCCTCGTCAACTGAGACCTCGTTATTGGTAACTAGTATGCACCGTCTGTTACCGCAATCCTCGGCATTCAACAGATTCACGGCGTGGAGAGTTGTACCACTTCCGGCAAAGAAATCGGCAATGAGAGCATTTTTATTATTTCGAACCACTGCCATAATTGCATCTTTAGTAGAGTAAAGTGATTTAGGAAAAGAAAACGCTCTTGACTGACCAATGATACTCGAAACCAAATTAGATCCATAAGCTCCTGCGTCATGCAAACTCCTATGCCATATAGTTTTAATTGCCCTATTGTTGCTATCATTATATTCAATAGATACAACCCCAGTTTTAGGATCCTTATCTACAATTCTAATATGTCCATCATCTATCATTTTTTGGTTTGGTAGGCTAATATATGAAATCCCCCATGTTTTACGGTTTGAGTCATACTTTCCAAGAGAAACATATCCTTTATTAATTAATGTTCGTAAAGTTTCATATCCAACCCCCCAATTTCCTAAAGATCCATCTGTTCTTATAGGCCACGCGACATCATAGCCCTCAATTTTCAAATCAAAATTTGGATATTCATTAAAAGGTAAACTTTCACCAGTACCAACAACTTTACCAAGTTTAGTATCAATTAAAACAGGATAGAACATATTTTTTCTATCTTCACGTCGTGCATTTGTTCCTGAACGTAAGAGACCTTTCCAACGTGGTTTTCTGTTAGAAACAGGCGGATTCAGAAGATTATCGTCACTGGCATCAATAAATGCGTTAGGAGCAAAGCAATAAACAATATACTCCTCTACCCGCGAAAAACGGCCCTGAGTTACTCCTTTTGGGTTTATTACAGTAGTCACCATTTGTATATAAAATTCAGGAAGTAACTGTTCTAATAATACTCTTAGGTGATGCACTTCGTGTTCGTCTATGGTGACTATTAGCACACCTGTATCAGGATTAAGTAAACGACGAGCAAGCTTTAACCTTTTTTGCATCATGGAAAGCCACTTACTGTGGCGCCAATTATCAGAAGAATCTACATAATCGTTATTGTATTTCCAGTCCTTGGCGCCAGTGTTATATGGTGGATCAATATAAATACAATCCATTTGTTTTGGGTAAAGATACTCAAGAAGCTGCAGCGCGTGGTAGTTATCTGCTTCAATGAGAGTATGCCATAAACTACTATCAGGCGAATTCTCTATAGAATCAATCGGCTGGAGCATGGGAAAAATAGGTTCACCAAACTGAGCAACCGAAACAAGCTCCGTAAGCGGGATGGTTACAATGTCACCCGTCGCCTTGTGACGACAAAGGGCTGTTTCGTTGTTCAGCTTTATCACTGAATAAACGTCATTGATGTGTCCCGTTTTGCAGGCAATGGTCGAACCTCGTTTGACAGCAACATCGTAAAGCGGAGTGCATTCAGGTATATGTTCCTCGAATACAAGCCCAAATTTTTTATTTTTAGATATGCGAGCAAATTCCTGTTCCAAGCGACTACGCAAGGATGTATCGGGGATTTGCCGTAATAAATCAGTAATTGCAGCCATAAATTAGATCCTCCTATATTTACTCGTTCGATTCGAACTTGCTCCACGAACGACCAAATAGTTTATTTCCGTCCGATAAGTGCAAAATTGATGTATCTTCTAAAATTTTATGTGCCTTCTCAGTAGTTGAATCAGCTTTATCAAATGCAATAAAAATCTGTCGTCCACTGCCCTGATAACGTTCCAGGATATGCTCTAAATGAGTATCCTCAATACGTTTGAGAATATTGGAATCGTGAATGAGCGCAGGAATTGAACATAATTCAAGTATGCTCAAATCGTATACCACAAGGCCCTTGAACGCAGTACCTTCACTGGTGTTACCTGGCGTTTCAAAGATAATTTCCTTTTGGGGAGTGATTTGCAGTAGGGGCGATGTTTCCTGTTGTTCGGTCACTACGCCGTTTATTATTTCAATACGCAGATTGATTTTATTTTGTATCTCTTCCAGTTTTTCGGTTTGTTGTTGTATCAGTTTTTCCAGTTTTTGCTCTGCGTCTAAGCGGGCTTCCTGCAATTCTTTTTGGTGAATCAACTCAGCTGTTTCTTCTTCAAGCCTATCAATGCTTTTAGACACGTTGACACACTGGGAGAGCACTCGCTCTGTCATCTCTTTTGCCAGACCAGACTCTTCGATTTTTTGATAAAGCCGTTTAATTTCCTTGTCGCATTGGTCGATGAGTGGTTGTAAACGTTCGATTTCCTGATCCATCTCTTCACCCAGGATTTCTCTGATTTTTTTGTGAAAATATTCAATCTCCTTGAACGCTTTTAGATCAGCATTCGGGAAGAAATGTACCAAGGAATCAAATTCACTGGCGGTCTCTGGGTTGCTTTCAGCGATATTGCCCTTAATAGCATTAAGCTGCGATTGGAGACGATTGCGCTTGCGGATGAAACTGTTCAAATCTTTTTGAGCAGCTGTTATTCGTTCAAATGTCTGTGTGTCAAACCCAAACATTGCTAACTGGGCTTCTTCATTGTTTTTCATTAAGGTTTGGAGTCTTTTCTTCAGTGAATCTATAGACTTTCGATTCGTTTCGATTCTCTCAGTGTCTACCTTCTGACGCTGGCGCGATTTGAGCTGCGAATATTTGATGCCAAGTTCTTCCTCCATGCTCTTGATGGCAGCGAGAATTTTATAGTGACCGAATAGTTTCATCAGAAAATCGACGGCCTTTTCATCCTGTTCGCGAGGCTTTATTAGTAGAGGATACTTTTCCAGTGTATTTTCACGTCCATAGATACGGAAATACCGCTCTGCGATTTCCGAAAATGTGAGTGCAGGAAGTTCAACTTTGTATTCCTGGAAGAGAAAGCTTCGAAATTCGTCCAGTGTCAATTTCGTAATAAAATGGTATTCCTTATCACAGCGATATACATTTTTAGGATCATCGGTACTTCGGTAGAAATAATGCGGTTGTCCTTGGAATTGGAAAGTGAAATAGATGGTATGGGGACCTATTTCCTTTTTAATATCATTTGACAGGGAGTAGTAGCTTTCGCCACCGAATGCATAATCGATAATCCATAGAAATGTTGATTTGCCAATAGCATTGCTGCCACCAGCACTGCCTAAAACTGTGTTAAGGCCTGACTTAAAGTTGATGGTTTGATGTTTCAGTGCAAATTTATTGCATTTTATTTGAGTCAACATAGCGTAGCATCCTCCCTTCCTCGATTAGTTCGATTTTTCCTAAGGCAAATAGGCAGTCTAAAGCGTTTAGAAAATCTCCCATGTCCTTTTTTCCTGATGCGGTAAGTTCAAACAACTCTTTAGGGGTCATATTCCGCTGCATCAATAACTCTAAGATTTCTGGGAAACTAGCAATGATGCTGTTTGCATAGGATGTAACTTTATTTGGCAATCTCATCGAACACCTCACACCTTTGCACGAAGTAGGAGATTATGATCTCACAGGCTTCTCTATATTTGCGGCCAGTCTTTTCAAACAAAGTCTCAACTAGCAAGTTATAAATATCACTTTGGGATGTAAGCGATTCGCTAGCGTCTTCATACATCCTCTTAACATTCTTAGCAAACTTATCAACATTCAGCTTGTTTTCCCCAGCCAGACGATCTAAGGCATTATTAACGCCTTCATATAACTGTCTGACGTCAAAAAGCACTCGCTCTTTCAAGCGTTTTTCAGTGATTTTATTCTTAACCTTAACGGGTTCGATTTTAAGTTGTGTATCGTCTGTAACATCCATTAAATCGACTTCGCGAAGCACTTGTTCAATTTGCTTTTCTATCGTATAGCGTGAGGTTGCATCTCTTGCCACCGTAAGAATTTCCAGGTCATGTTTATCTGAAAGCAAAGCCAATTTATCTTTTATGGAGGCACTTTGTATTTCGCGTTCACAGTCAACACATAGTATAACGTCATCGGTTTCGGAAAGGTGAACGACCTTAGCGTAGTTAACGTCATTGCCTTCTTTTTTTATGCCCAAAAGTCTACCGCATTTTTGACATTTGCCACCCGTTTCTGTTAGTAACACCAAGCATCGAGCGTCAATTGCAAATTCATCGGCGGTTTCTATAGAGAATTTACTATATGCCGTAAGGAAGCTTATGCTCGTTTTTTGGGCGTCAAAGAATTGTATGTATTCTTCGGTTATCTCTTTTACACTTTCTTCGCAATTTCGGTTTTCAACATTGACTACCGTATAAAGAAAAATTCCTGCGAGAAAGTCATCTAAAACAAAAGCATCACGTCTTGCAATAGTTTCCTTTGTCATGCCATTCACTTTTTCGACAATTGTGTCGGGCTCGATTGTATTGTCAGAAGCAATAATATCCTTCAATGCAAGAACGATGAGGCTCTTTTTGTTGCCATCCAACAAGGGAAGGATGTTCTGCTTAAAGTAATTTGAGGTAGTACGAGCATCTGCTGTCGGAGCAAAATCAGTCACATTGGGCGATAGATTTTTTTTGCCAAGTATCAAATCTGAAGTAGTGCCGTCATCGGTACGAACGTCATAACTAGGCGCAACAGAAAGCAGTACGGTACCACACAACCACTTTTGTGTAACGCTTTTTGCCTTGCAAAGCTTCAAAATTGTTGCATAAGTGCCAAAGCACAGCTTTTTCATAGATTGCGCCCCCTTTCAATGAATTTAGATAGTTGGATTATCGTCATTGACGTAGTCAACAATATCGCCAATGTTGACATCAAGTGCCTTACAGATTCTGGCTAACACATCCATGCTTACTGGCAAGTCTTTACTCATTTTCGCCATCGTTGTCGATGTCAAATTCGTCTTCGCCATTAAATCTTTTTTCATCATCTTTTTATCAATTAAAAGTTTCCAAAGTTTGTTATAACTAAATGCCATTTTATCGCCTCCAAGCACTACTGGACGGTATTAAAAGACGTGTCTTTACTATTTTAGCAAATTACTAAGCGAATTTCAATCAGAAATCTAAATATGCTGATTCTGACTCAGCAAACGCTGAGTTTATGTTTTGCGAAAAAAAGAAATGGAAATTGCTGAGTTACAGCGGAGTGTCAGCGGAGTTGTGGCCGAGGACTTACCGTGTCCGAATCAGTAAAATTTAAATAGATGGTCAGACAAGCCATACTCGATGAAAAGGAGGACAATC
>RCMY010002451.1_pt1 | contig 16841 bp, 19 predicted proteins | sample 2041341 | NCBI WGS metagenome assembly RCMY01 (sample SAMN09708234, study PRJNA481090) | Marine sediment metagenome, whole genome shotgun sequencing project. | reverse complement strand
ATCACCGGAGGCGAAGTTACCGTCCGTGATTGCGATCCTGCTTCGCTGCGAATGGAGCTGCGTAAGCTCGAAGAAGTCGGCTGTGAGATCGAACGAGGTGACGATTACTTCTCACTAGCTGGTCCGAAGCGTGCCAAGGCCGTTGATTTTGCAACGTTGCCCTTCCCAGGGTTTCACACCGATATGCAGCCGCAGATGGTGGCGCTGCTGGCAACCGCGGATGGGACTTCGATCGTTACCGAGAACCTTTACGACTCGCGCTTCCGGTATATCGGAGAGCTCGCAAGAATGGGTGCCGACGTCACCACGGAGTGGCAGCATGCAGTAATTCGCGGCGTTCCAACACTGTCGGGATGCCCGGTTCTCGCCTTTGACATACGGGCAGGAGCGGCTTTGGTTCTGGCGGGGTTGGCCGCCGACGGGTTCACGACAGTGAGCGACGTTTCACACATCGATCGAGGGTACGAAGATTTTGTCGGAAAATTGGCTTCGCTCGGAGCACAAATCGAACGTCTTGCCGGATAGGTTCATCCGCCCCCTCATCTTTGTGCTCGCTTTCGCGTCGCTAGGTGCTGCTCAGGATGTTGAACCATCCTCTGACGAGTCATTCGTGACGGGCAGCATCGACCTGGTCGCGGTCGACGACGCCACCATCGGTTGGGACGGTCGGCAGTATCCGGGTCGATTCGAGGTCGACGGCCGGTCGGGCGGTTTGGTGATCATCAATGAGGTTGAACCGGAGCGGTACTTGATCGGGATTCGAGAAGTGCCAGCCGAATGGCCGCTTGAATCCCTTAAAGCCCAGGCGGTGGCTGCCCGCACCTACCTGGCGTGGACGCTCAGTCGGGGGCGGGCTGGGAGTGGCGCATCTTATGGCTTCGACATTTGCGCAACGACTGCCTGTCAGGTCTACCGGGGAGGGGGCGACCCTCGCTGGGCAGAGGCAGTCGGTCAAACGGCGGGCGAGGTGCTCATGTACGGCGGCAGCCCCGCCCAGGCCCTCTATTCATCGACAACGGGAGGTCGGACCCGTCACGTGGGCGATGTGTTCACGTCGTCAGGTGGCCTTCCGTATCTGGTTGCCGTCGACTCAGCGGATGAGGACAGTCCGTTTGTCGATTGGAGCTACGGAGTTCCCATCGAGCAACTCACGGAGATCCTGCAAGCAGCGGGCCTCTCGGGTGATGTTCTGTTCGACGTTCATGTGGTTGTGACCCCCGATGGTGAAGGGCCGTCGACGGTCGAGATCCGGTCCTCGGCCGGTCTTCGCACCACCGATACGTGGAGCTTCCGCAGCATGATGAACCGGTGGGCTGAACGGCTTTTCCCAGACGACTTTCCCGCCCTGCGTCCCAACGGGCGCCGATATCCGCAGGTCGTATTGTCGCCTACGTTCCAGATCGAGCGGACGGTCGTTACCGAGCCGGATGGCTTTGATATTCCGCTCCACCAGGTTGAGTTTCTCTTCACCGGCAATGGGTGGGGCCACCTGGTCGGGATGTCACAGTTTGGTGCAAAGGCCCGAGCTGACGCCGGTGATACCTACCAAGGGATCCTCGGTCACTACTACGGGGGGATCGTCCCAACTGAGTTCGACTTTCCTGAGCTCGTTACGGTTGGGCTCGGATGGAGACTCGACCGGGTTGATCTCAACACTGGTCCGGTCGATGTCTATATCGATGGGAAGCTGGCAGTTTCAGGCGTGGAAGGCCCTTGGAGGATGGAGGCGCTTGGCGAGCGAATCAAGGTTTCGCCCCCACCCGGATGGGACGTTCCGTCTTCGTTGGCAGATTCGACAACGTACGTTCGGCCGGGAACCGAGTTGGTCTCGGTGGCTGGATTCGCGGCACAACCGGGGGAGGGCCGCATTGTCGTCTACCGGGGCGACCGGATCGTGTTTGTCACCAACTGGACCTTGTTCGACCGGGGCCCGATACGGTTGTACTGGCCGGTTGACAGAAGCGGATCGTTCCGGGTGGTTGGCCAATTGCGGTATGACGATGGGAGCACCGGCACGGTCAACTCGGTCTTGTCTGCTTCCTGAAGTAGAATCCGAAGTACAATTCGTGAAATATTCGACGCCGCCGGAAGGTTGACCAAGGCGATATGACCGAAGTGACCATCAAAACCACCCCCACCGAGCCGCTGGAAGACGTTGACATTGAACTCTTGGGCGAAACGCTCGAGTACATCCGTCCTGCTCTTCAAGCCGACGGTGGCGACCTGGTGTTGCTCGGCGTCGAAGACGGAGTCGTGAACCTTCAGATGGTCGGCGCTTGCGGCGGCTGTCCTATGTCGATGATGACCCTCAAAGCCGGCATCGAACGGATCCTGCAGGATCGTGTCCCCGGTGTCGTCTCGGTTGAGGCAACCTCTTAGGCCTACCCGACCAGATTCCGCGACGCAGTCGACCGGTTCGCCAATTGCAGGGCTGCGGCGTGACTCGTTCTGAGCTGATCGAGTTGATACCTGTCGAGTCGTGCACAGGCCCACTCCCAGTGGAGCGCAACGTCATCACCCACTGATACTTTGCCTAGACCCGGAACTGGCGTGACCACTTCAAGTCCTTCGTCTCCGAGAACGAGACGATCGTGCTCAAAGGTCAAACGCCGAGATGTGACGGAGATTCCGAGAGCGCCGACCGCCGTGACCCGCCCCCAACGGATTCTGCAGCGGTCGAGGACGTCGAGTCCGGGCTCCAAGATTCCTGACCTGAGCAATCCGAGCCACGGGTAGACATTAAAGACGTGATAGGCATGGGTGGGTTCGCCACCAAACGAGCTGAGACCGTCGGATAGGCTAGACCAACCCGAACGAGCTGAAAACCGATCTCGCATCGATTCTCCAAACGCGCTGATCTCGATGCTCGAAGCCAGTGACCCGCCGAGCCAATACGCTTCGACTACCCGACGATCGAGCGGATCGCCAATACCCGACTGCATGGCGATTAGCTGAAGGTACGGCCACGCCCCTTCGAAGGCCGTGGCAAGTTCGCCTAGCCCACCATCATCGGTGCTCTCGTGGAGGTACTCGGCGAGTGGCGAATTTGACGGCCCGCAGTAGCCCTGTTCGTTGGGTGGCAGTGCGAACCTGGCAAAAACCAAAGGCCCGGTTAGGCCGCCTCCACCGTTGGATCCGTTCATGCTTCGAGTGGATCGGTGCGGTACGAGGTGGCAGACCACCAAACCAGTCCGACCCCGGCGGCAACCAGAACTAGGCCGGTCAAGCTAGCAACCGCCGGCACGCCAAGGGTTCCTGAAAGAACGGCTGTCACGAGAGCTCCGCCGACCAGCACGGCCGTCACGTCGACTGCGCTAGCTCGTGACAGGGCCGTCAGCCAGGTCAGCACGAATGCGGACAGAAGCAGTCCGGTGACGAGGACCCAGGCAAGCTGGGAGATCCCGATTGAACTCCACTGGACCGCCTGACCGGAGAACACGCCGTAGAGAACGAGTAAGACGCCACCACCGGCCATTCTCGCCGCACCGATAGTTCGAGGATTGAAGACCTTGAGTAGGCGCTTGTTGATGATCACTTCACCGGCCCAGAGCCACGTGGCCGCGAGAACCATTAGTTCTCCAGATCCGAGAGATAGATCCGTGATGCCGCCGAGTGCGAGAATTTGGCCGCCAATCAGCAGCCCGATTGCCGCAACGTGGGGCCAACTCAGTCGCTCTTTCAATAGTGGAACAGCGAGCACCGCTACCCAAATCACCAGTGTTTTATGAATGAAGCTTGCCTGAGTCGAGGTGGCCCTCGAGAGACCTTCGAAGAACAACAAAAAGGGCAGGGCCCCGCCGATCACAGCTACGAAGGCCAGGCCGAGACGATGTCGTGGTTTCGGGGGAGTTTGGCTCTGGCGCTCCCGGGGACGCATTCGCCAGAAGACCACCAGCAGCACGAGTGCTGCCACGAGGTTCTTGGCGGTCGTATAGACAGCGGATCCACCTGTTGGCTTCCACGCGGCTACCCCGAAGCTATTCAAGTAGATGGCTATGCCGCTGATTATTGCGGTGCCCATGGCCCATTGGATGCCGCTTCTGCGGGTTGTCATCAGTCCTCCGTTGTTACTAATGAGGACAATGCCGCATAACTGCCTTGTTGTCCTGAGCCGAAGGTCACTAGCGACCGGTATGTAGGTCACATACGGTGGTGAGAGACAAAGGAGCCATAGGTGACACGGGTGGTTCTCGCTCCGGCGGACCTCGAGAATCTCATTTCGGTCCTCAAGGAAGACGGCTACGACGTGCTCGGTCCCACGCTCGACGGTGGGGTTGTCGCGCTTGGCGCGATCGGCTCCGTGACTGACCTGCCGGGTGGGGTACGAGACGATCAGTCGCCCGGGAAATACCAGACGTCGGATACGCGAGACGGCGAATACTTCGGGTACGCCGTCGGTCCCGACAGCCTGAAGCCAACCCTTTTCCCGCCGCGACGGCAGATGTGGACAAGTGAACCCTCGACCGACACCCTTCGCATTCGTTCAGCAGCCGCAAAACCCCGCCCGGCCGCCGTGGTTGGCGCCCGTCCTTGTGACGCGGCAGCAGCTGTCGTCCAGGACAAGGTGCTCCTTGGCGGTGCCTATATCGACACGGACTATGCCCGTCGCCGTCAGGATCTTTTCCTCGTGGTCGCCAACTGTACGCGGCCAGCATCGACGTGCTTCTGTGCGTCGATGGGGACCGGCCCTGCCGTTTCAGAAGGCTTCGATATCGCCCTGACGGAGGTGAAGACCGAAACCAAACATGTATTCCTTGCGGAGTCAGGCTCAGATCGAGGTCAGGCGGTTCTGGACCGACTCGGCCTTGCGCTAGCTGACCCCCATGACGAAGCGCTCGCCAGTGGGTCGCTCGCTGCTGCGGCAGCCGGACAATCCCGGGTAATGGATCCGGTCGAAGCGGGCGGTGTCCTACAAGACCGGCCTGATCATCCCCAGTGGGCGTCAATCGCCAGTCGCTGCCTGGCGTGCGCAAATTGCACGATGGTCTGTCCAACGTGCTTCTGTGTGACGACCGAGCCGACCAGCAGTCTTGCCGACGCGACAGCGGGTCAAGAACGACGCTGGGATTCCTGCTTCAGCCTTGACTACTCGTTCATGGGCGGCTCCCCAGTGCGCAGCAGCGTTGAATCCCGATACCGTCAGTGGCTCACCCACAAACTGTCTACTTGGATCGACCAGTTTGGAGTGTCCGGCTGTGTTGGCTGTGGAAGGTGTATCACCTGGTGTCCGGTCGGTATTGATCTCACCGAAGAGATTCTGAAGCTTCGGGAGCCACAAGATGCTTGATTTCGCTTCGCTTCCGACCGTTGACCCGATGCTTCCCCGGCCGTTCCGGGTCGTACACGTATTTCGCGAGACCGACGACGTGACAACTCTCCTCTTTGAACCAGCCGACGGTATGGCCCCTATGCGTTTCGGTCCCGCCCAGATGGGGATGGTTGGAATCCCCGGGCTGGGTGAGGTTCCCATCTCGTTCTCATCGGACCCGGCTGACCCGGCGGCGCTAGCCATGACGATCAGGTGCGCCGGGGCCATAACCACGGCTCTGGTTGACTTGGGACCGGGCGACCTTGTCAGTATGCGCGGTCCGTACGGGACCGAGTGGCCGATGGAGGCGGCTCAAGGTCATCACCTGCTCATCGTGGCCGGTGGGCTCGGGGTGGCTCCACTCCGTTCAGCGATCGTGACGGCCCTCCGTCATCCCGACCGGTATCGGTCTATTGCCCTCATCTACGGAGCGCGAGCCAGATCAGAGTTGGTGTTTGCGGCGGAGCTCGAAACCTGGCAGGCGAATCCGGGAATCTCGCTTGATGTCACACTCGATCGAGCCGAGCCGGGGTGGTCAGGTCCAGTCGGGTTGGTGACTTCTCGGATCGACGCCGCCCTGGCGAGTCCTCCCGAAACTGTTGCGATGGTCTGCGGGCCAGACATCATGATGCAGGCTGTTGGGGCTGGATTGACCGAGCGCGGTGTCGACCCGGCCAGGATCTGGCTCACGATGGAACGGAACATGAAATGTGCCATCGGGCTGTGTGGGCACTGTCAGTTCGGTCGACTGTTCATCTGCAAAGACGGGCCGGTTCTCGACTGGGCAACGGTCGGACCCCTCTATCGGATCCGAGAGATCTGAAATGGCTAAGCCGAGTCTCGCCGTCTGGAAGTTTGCGTCCTGTGATGGATGCCAGCTCAGTCTCCTCGACCTTGAGGATGAATTGCTGCTCGTGGCCGATGGCATCGAAATCGCCCACTTTCCCGAAGCCACCACCAGTCATCGGGAGGGGCCCTATGACGTGTCCCTCGTTGAGGGTTCTATCACCACCCCGCATGATCTGGAGAGAATCCAGCAGATCCGAGCCCAATCTGGGGTGCTCATCGCCATCGGGGCGTGCGCGACCGCCGGCGGGATTCAGGCCCTACGCAATCTGGCATCGATCGACGAGTTCGTTCAGGTGGTGTATGCAAGGCCGAGCTACATTGAAACGCTAGAAACCTCAACGGCTATCGCCGACCACGTCAAAGTCGATCTGGAACTGTCGGGCTGCCCGATCAACAAATACCAGTTGCTAGAGGTTATCCAAGCCCTGCTGATCGGACGGAAACCGGTTCTCCCCACGTATTCGGTATGTATGGAGTGCAAGGAGCGTGGCACTTCGTGTGTGATGGTCGCCGATGGGATCCCCTGCATGGGCCCCATCACCCGGGCCGGTTGCGGGGCGATCTGCCCGGCCTTCGCCCGAGGTTGTTACGGCTGTTTCGGGCCGTCGGAGACTGCCAACGTCGACTCGCTGGCCAGGTGGTGGATGGACCTGGGAGTCGATCGGCCTGACCTGGTCAGAGCGCTACGGACCTTCAACGCTGCCGCGCCACAGTTCGAAGAGGCAGGAACCAGATATGCACAAGAATGACACTCGCCGTTCGTTCAATGTTACGGAGTTGACGAGGGTCGAAGGCGAAGGCGCCCTCGACGTCGTCGTCGAAGGTGACGAGATCATCGATCTCAAGTTTCGCATCTTCGAGTCCCCCCGTTTCTTCGAAGCGCTGCTGCGGGGCCGACGGTTCGATGAGGTAACCGACATCACGGCCCGCATCTGTGGGATTTGCCCGGTGGCGTACCAGACTTCTTCGGCGAACGCGATGGAGGACGCCCTCGGTATCGACGTCGGCGAGTCTGTTCGCGACCTGCGGAGGCTTCTCTATTTCGGTGAGTGGATCGAAAGCCACGGCCTGCACGTCTACCTGCTGCATGCGCCCGACTTCCTTGGCTATCACGGGGGAGTGGAGCTTGCCCAGGACTCACCTGACCTTGTACGGCGCGGGTTGCGGCTCAAGCAGGTCGGCAACCGCCTGATGGAAGTCATCGGAGGACGCGAGATCCATCCAATCAATCCGCGAGTCGGGGGGTTCTGGAAGGCCATCAGTAAACAAGACCTAGATGCGCTGATCCCCGACCTTGAGTGGGCTTTGCAAGCCGCTCTCGACACGGTCGACTGGGTGGCCGGATTCGATTACCCCGATCTTGAGCCTGATTATGAGTTTGTAGCTCTTCACGACCCTGAGGAGTACGCCATTATCGGAGGGACCATTCGGTCGAACCGTGGCCTCGATATTCCGGTTCATGAGTGGGGCGAGGTGTTCGAAGAAGATCACATCGAATGGTCAAATGCACTCGTCGCACGCATCAAAAGCCGGGGTTCATATCATGTCGGCCCGCTCGCTCGCTTCAATTTGAATTTCGAGCAGTTGCACCCTGTCGCCAAGAGCGCAGCCGAACGGCACGGGCTGACACCGCCCATCCTCAACCCCTTCCGAACCATCATGGTGCGCAGCATCGAAATGGTCCACGCTGCCGCCACCGGTCTCGAACTGATCCGTCGGTACGTGCTGCCAGAACCACCACATGTGCAAGCGCCGCCTCGGGAATCGGTTGGGCACGGTGCGTCGGAGGCTCCCCGCGGACTGCTCTATCACCGCTATGCGCTCGACTCCGCAGGTTTGATAACGGAGGCACAGATTGTTCCGCCTACGTCCCAGAACCAGCTTCAGATCGAAGCAGATCTGCGACAGCTGCTCCTGGGCATCCTTCACCTTGACGACGACGAGATACAGCACCAGTTGGAGCAATCGATCAGAAACTACGATCCGTGCATCTCGTGTGCCACTCACTTCCTATCGCTGACATTGGAACGACGATGAAGGACGAACGAGTATTGATCGTCGGTATCGGCAATCCGGACCGAGGCGATGATGCGGTCGGTCTAGCCGTTGCCGAGCGATTGGTCGACGACGGCTCAGTCATGTTGTCAAGCGGCGATCCGACCAAACTCATTGCCGCCTGGGAAGAAAGGCGCTGGGTGATCGTTGTTGATGCGGTGAGCACCGGCCAGCCGGCCGGAACCTTAACGGTTGTGGAACTCCTCGACGAGACCATCCCCAGTGGTGTTGCCCACTCGTCGCACTCGCTCGGTCCGATCGAAGCCGTCCAGATCGGCACTGCGTTGGGCATGTTGCCTGGGCGGATCACCCTGGTCGGAATCGAAGCCGACGCGTTTGCGCTGGCCGGGGGTTTGTCAGATGCTGTACAAGCCGCGGTCGAACCTGCCACCCAGGTCGTGAAGTCGCTTATCGCCGAAGCCGCTGGCGACGCTCCGCCCCCGCACTGAAAGGAGACAACCGTGTGTTTGCCTCGGATCGGGCGAATCCAAGAGATCACCGGCGAGGAATTCGAACGCGTAGCTCGTGCCGATGTGGCAGGCACCGACCAGCGCGTCAGTCTTGTGTGTCTTCCGGAGGCTGCGGTCGGTGACGCGATTTCGATTCACGCAGGTTTTGCACTGTCAGTACTACCGGAGGAGGAGGTTCAGGGAACCTTGGCCATGGTTGAGCTCCTGAAAAGGCCGCTCTCGCGCGATGGCGATGAGTCGGGGAGTACCGTAGGGTGAAGGGTGGCACTCACGACCGGAAGGTAGGCAGATGGCACTCGCTGAATTCAGCCAGGACGATGCAGTAGGTCTCATCAAGATTAACCGCCCACCGGTGAACGCCCTGTCAGACGAAGTGTGCGCCGACCTGTCTAGCGCGATTACCCAAGCAGAGGACCCGTCGGTACGAGCCGTCGTGATTTACGGCGAACCCCATTTTGCGGCGGGGGCCGACATCAAGGGATTCCAGGCTGCGTTCGATGGAGGCGTCAAGGACCAGCTCTCGGGGAACCTCTCAGCTGTGATCCGGAGACTCGAACTCCTCAAGAAACCGACCATTGCTGCGGTCCAAGGGTTCGCCCTCGGGGGAGGATTGGAACTGGCGTTGGGAGCCGACTTTCGCTACCTGGCCGACAACGCTCGGGTCGGTCAACCGGAGATCTTGCTCGGCATCATCCCGGGGGCGGGCGGAACGCAAAGGCTGCCACGGGTGGTCGGTTACCAGAAGGCCAAAGAGATGAATTTCTCGGGCCGACAGGTCGATGCCGAGGAAGCTCTGGCTATCGGACTGGCCGACAAGGTTATTCCGGTCGAAGAACTGCTCGAAGTCGCCCTCGCCGACGCCGCCGACTGGGCAACCAAGGCGACGCTCGGTTTGGCTGCCGTCAAGCGCGCAATGGGCGATGGGTGGGGTCAGCCGATCGACGGAGGCATGGCGGCCGAAGCCGCGGCCTTCGACGAGGTGTTCATGACCGAGGACGCCAAAGAAGGCGTCGCTGCCTTCATCGAAAAGCGCAAGGCCGACTTCACCGGCGAATAGGTACCGGGCAGTTGCTGCTGCTCAGAACCTGTCGGCGAGGCGTTGCAGGTTACGTTTCCAGATCTGACGAAGAACGGGTTCGCTGATTGGTCGGAACAAGCTCCCGCCGAAGTACCAGGGCATATCGAGTTTCTCTGCCCAGGTGAACCGGGTTCGATCATTGCCGAGGTCGGTGAGGGTGAATATGCCTTCGCCTTTGACCACGCCCGAGTGGATGGCGATCATTGTGTGGGGCGCATCCCAGACAGTGAAGGTCAAAACATCTACGGTTTTGAGCGGTCCGACTTTGGTGAGGACTTCGATGACAGTTCCGACGCCGGTCTTTTGATCGCCCCGATAGGTGAGCGAGTCTGCATCCGCCATCCAGTCGACGTGCGAGTCGAGGTTGGCGAGGTCAGCCCATACGGTGTCAATGGGAGCGTCGATTTCGATGGAAACTTCGGTGGCCATGGAGTGAGCCTATCCGGGCTGCGCCACAGTGGTAATCGTCTCGACCTGACTTTGGAAAAACAGAAGCCCAGTTACGATTCGGCGGCAGTTCGTTCGACTGCGGCCAGGATTCGCTGGTAGCCCGTGCACCGACACAAGTTGCCGGATAGTCCGATTCGAATGTCTTCCTGGCTCGGTGTCGGGTTCCGTTCCAAGAGAGCTTGCGCCGACATGATCATCCCGGGCGTGCAAAATCCGCATTGAACACCACCCTCTTCCAGAAGGTTCCGTTGGAGGGGGTGCAGGTCATCACCATCGAGGATGCCCTCAACCGTCGTTATGTGTCGGCCCTGCGCCTGGGCGGCCAGATACGAACAGGAATTGACGGGCTGTCCGTCGAGTAAAACCATACAGGCGCCGCATTCGCAGTCGTCGCAGCCTTCCTTGGTTCCCGTGAGCCCAATTTCGCCTCGGATGACGCTCAACAGGCTGCGGTCCGTCTCGGCGTTGATCGGGTACCGAATCCCATTCACGTCTAGCTCGTAGGCCTGGCTCATTCGGCGGCTCCTATGCCTAAGGATCGATTGACCGGGACGCCAATGGGCTCTCCGGCCGCCCGGCGGGCGGCAGCATCGACAGCTCGAGCCGCCATAACCCCGACTGTGTGGCGACGATACGAATCAGATCCGCGCAGGTCGCTGATCGGAGCCGTTTCTTCCGATGCCATTGTTCGGATGGTTGCCAATGCCTCGGCTGGTCGCGAACCGGCCATCGCATCGTTGGCGCCTCCCAGCTCAAAGATGGTTGGAGCCACCGAAGTCAGCGCTACGCGGCCCGACTCGATGGTTCCGTCCGCGGCGAGAACGACCGATGCGGCTGCACCAACAACGGCAATCTCCATCGCCCGGCGGTATTCGAGTCGTACGTAGGCGCTGCCTGACCGAGCAGACCGCGACGGCAGGTGGATGGCCACACATAGTTCGTCTGGCTCGGCGCTCGTACGGCCCGGCCCGATCCATAGGTCGGACAGCTCGACTTGGCGGGTGTGCTCAATGGAACGTAACTCGACGGTTGCCCCGAGAACGAGCAGGGGAGCGCCGGTATCCATCGCCGGTGAACCGTTCATCACGTTGCCCCCCACCGTTCCGACGTTACGGGTCGATGGGGATCCGATCAGTGCGGCGGCGTCGGCCAGTGCCGTATACCCCTCTACGACCAGCGGGTCGACCATTAGGCGAGCGTGGGTGACCCCGGCCCCGATCCGGAGGTCGTTCTGGGTGGCTTCGATGGTCGACAAGGTCGTAACCCGGTCGATTGCGACGAGTGATTCGGGTAGGGCCGACTTTCCCTGTCGGGCGCCGACGACCAGGTCGGTTCCGCCGGCGATGGGGCGGGCGCCTGCCGCCATAGCTTGGAGGGCTTCGGCGATCGAGGTAGCGATGGTCAGGCTCACGACTTTTCCTCCATGAGCGCTTCCCATACCCGTTCGGCCGACATCGGCAGCAGGCGCACCGGTCGCCCAACTAGCTTGGCGATCGCGTTCGAAATTGCCGCCGCAGTGGCCACATTCGGGGCCTCAGCAATCGGTTTTGACCCGTTGGGACCCATGTCCGGGGTGTAGACCTCGGCGAAGTGGATGCTGATGGGCGGGGCATCGGCCATCGTCTGAAGTTTGTATTCGAGAAGCTGAGTGTTGAGCTGTTTGGCGTCGTCTCCATAGACCGTGCGTTCGGTCAATGCTTGACCGATCCCCATCATGACACCGCCTTCGACCTGGCCTGAAGCGCCAACCTTGTTGACGATGACACCCGAATCGTGGGCGGTGTTCACCTCGAGCACCCGTACGACGCCTGTCTCTCGATCGAGTCGAATCCGTACCGCATGACATGAGAACTGTGGTCCTGCCCATGCGTTCATTCCCTGATCGCCAACGCACGACACGGTCTTGGGTGTGGCGGGTCCCTCCGATGGGGTGCCCGAGCCGCGCCCAAGGAGCATCTCGCCTCCGGCTGCAATCGCAGCGAGTTCGACGATCGAAACGGCCGAGTCGGGGGATCCGACCACAGACGCCATCCCATCGGCCAGCACGATGTCTTCTGGGGAGGCTTCGAGTTCGTCGGCCGCCAGTTTTTTGAGCTGAATGGCGATCTCTCGCGCCGCCTCGACGGTGGCCCGGCCGTTGTTCAGGAGAGTTTGAGAGCCGGTCGCTCCTGTGTCGTAGGGGGCGGCGCTCGTGTCCTGATAGACCAGCTCGAAATCTTCTGGGGCCATGCCGAGTTCGGCGGCGGCCAGATAGGGGAGGGTCATGACGGCGCCGGTACCGCACTCTTGGGCACCGGTGATGATGACCCCCTTGCCGTCGGAATCGACCTTGATATACGCTCCCGATGCGCCGGGAAATGACGGCCACCATCCGACCGCTACGCCAACCGCCTCATCCTCGCCGAGTTTCTCGTGGTAGGCGCTGGCGGCTACTGCTTCTCGGATGCATTCTTGAAGGCCGATTTCTTCATAGACCTGACCGGTGACCCCGATGGTGCCGGTGTCGATGGTGTTCAACTGGCGGAACTCCACAGGATCCATGCCCACGACTGCCGCCAGTTCATCGGTGTGCGACTCGACAGCCCAGCAGGCCTGCGGAGCGGTCGGCGCCCGCACCGAACCGGAAGGTTGGTGGTTCGTGTACACGCTGGACGCTTCGGCGTAGATATGGTCGATTTGGTACGGGCCGAGGGCATGCATGACTGCCATGTGCGGGAAGAATGATGCGTCTGAGCTGTAGGCACCGTTGTCGAGCAGGATTCGCGCTTTACGAGCGACGATCGTCCCATCTTTTTGCAGGCCGGAGGTGATGTCGATAACCATGCCTTCCCGGCGGCGGTCAGGAGCAAAGAACTCTTCTTCACGCGAAAACACCAACCGCACGGGACGCCGAGCGCTCCGAGCCAGGGCGGCGATGTGAGCCTCGTAGTGGAACCCACACTTGCCACCGAACCCACCACCGAGATGCGGGACAATGACGCGCACCTTGTTGGTTGGTAGTTCGAGGGTTTCGCAGACGCCGTCGCGCGCCTGGAACGGGACCTGGGTCGACGTCCATACCGTCAGCTTGTCGCCCTCCCATTGCGCCACGGCACCTCTTGGTTCGATGGGGACCGCATGGGAGGCGTCGGCAACGTATCGGCTGGTGATCACATGATCTGCATTCGCCAGAGCCTTTTCAACGTTGCCCCGGGTGACGGAAGTGAACGAGGCAATGTTCCTGGAGCGGGATACGTCATCGTCGGCGGAGTAGTCCTGCCAGCTTTCGTGCACCACGGGTGAGTCCGGTTCGGCGGCGGCCTCGATGTCGTTGACGACAGGGAGTTCCTCGTACTCGAAGACGATTGCATCGAGCCCTCGTTGGGCGGTTGCGGCGTCGATGGCTGCGACGGCCGCGACTACTTCACCCTCGAATCGGATGGTCTCATGGGCAAATAGCGTGCGATCGGCTACCGAGCCGAACCGCACGAGTGGCACATCCGCCTGGGTAAGCACGGCGAACACACCGGGTACCTTTCGGGCGGCCGACACGTCGAGCTTGGTGATCAGAGCGTGCGAAACCCCTGGGTAGAGGAACTTGGCAGTCAGCATTCCGGTGAGTGTCAGGTCAGCGGCGTACCGCCCAGATCCGGTCACTTTGTCCGGTCCATCGGCCCTGACGAAGCGTGGTGTTTCGGTTGTGACCATGGACGTTGCCCTCCTGAGGTATTCTCGGCGATGCTAGCGGCCACAGCCTCTCGTCGACCTGGCCCGGCACCTCACATCTGTGGCATCAGTGAGTCTCCACCAGGGCGAGTCACTGATTCGATCGGATGGCTTGGGGAGATCCCAAGCGATGAAAAAGTCGCCGCGCTAAGACTGGTCGTGCATTGGGCCGTTGCTCGGTGCGTGCCCCGCAGTCTTGCCGCGTGGCGATGAGGGGGTGTCGTAATTGGTAAGGACAACCAAGGATGAAGCACCTGATGAGGTGCTCCATTCTTGGTCCGATGCGGTGCTCTGGGGTAAGGAGCCGTTTGGCTTCTTCATACCAGGCCCGGGCTGCCCTAAATCGGGTTCTCGCACGTGAGCGGCTCGGCCGGGTACTTTGTCGTAACGGTCACCAAACCAGAGGGTGTCACTGTGGCCCTCACACTGTCCGCGAAGACCGCTTCTCCGGTGGTCTGAAGGAAGTAGTCGGACATCCAAATGCACGGACCCGGCCTATCGACGAACGCTTTCGTTGGCGTCGTCCCCGGGAATACGACGAATGGATCGGTCAGATGGCAAGTTTGAGTTTCCACGGCGGTTCCATTTGGCTTCTCGACGCGTTGAACGAAATCGCATTCGGCGAACATCAGCTCGACGCCGATCTCGTTGTCGGCATAGGCGACGGCGGTCACAGTTTCGAACGGACCTTCGAGCCGCCGAACCCTTGATTCGCTGGCCGTGGCAGTCGAGGCCAAAATAGCCATGACGAGTCCTGCCAGTATCAGGAGCACAGCCATGCGACTCGTCCTACGTTGTGAACTCTGCATTGTTATTCCTCCCGTTCGAGCCGAATCTGTTCCAGCCTCTGTCCATATGACACATGTCAGGCTCGTTTGATACGTGATTCCTGCTCCTGTCGAAAGGATCAGTTCTGCTCGCGGCTCCGTCATTCAGCAGGTGCATCATCCACTCGGAACTGCCTCGCCTGACGTGTCGAGTTCGCTCGGAATGATTGATCAGGCATGGGTCGTAGACGGTTCCGCGACTTTCGGGCCCTGGCTCGGTCGGCTCGTCTATGGCAGCATGCTTTTATGATTTCCTGGCGTGACGACGCAACACAAGAAGAGCAAGACGAATTGGACGACCTCCTGAACGTCACGCTCCCGTTGGCAGGGGAGATGTTGCAGAGGCATAGCGAGTTCTTTCCATTCGGTGCGTCCATTTCGATAGACGGCGAGACTCAGTTCTAGTGGGCGATCCCGAGCATCGTGAACACCCCGAGAGCCAGGACGTGATCGATGTGCTGGTAGACGGGTTCCGGGAACGCCGCGATGCCCTGAGTGCAATCGCGCTCGCCTCTGATGTGCGATTGGTCGGCTCGAACGCGGTACGGGTTCAGCTCGAACACCGGGCCGGACACACTATGGCTGCTTTCCTTCCGTATACGAAGAAACGGCTGCGGAAGGGCGTCGAGTTTGGTGCTCTTTCGGCTGGGCCAAACGACCAGCAGATCTGGAACGAAATCTAGGGCTTGTTGCCGAAGTCGCGGTAAACGAGTCGACCGTTCGGCGAGCTGGGTTGCTCGTTTCTTGGATGTGGGACAATTCCTCCCAGATGTTGTATCTCGATCACGCCGCCACAACTCCTATGCGTCCTGCCGTGTGGGCGGCGATGGAACCGTTCGTTACGCAAACGTTCGGTAACTCCTCCGGATCTCACGGCGTGTCGCGGCGCGCCAAGAACGCTTTGGAGGAAGCCCGCGAGGTCATCGCTGGACTGATCGGTGCTCGCCCACAGGAAATCGTCTTCACCTCCGGTGGTACCGAAGCTGACAACCTGGCAATCAAAGGACCTGCCCTGGCTTCCTCCGACGGTGGCGTAGTTACCACCGCCATTGAGCACGAAGCAGTACTTGAATCCGCCCACTTTCTGGCTGCCCTTGGACGTCCGGTTTCAATCGTGAAGGGGGAGCCGGACGGAACCGTCGACGCGGAACGTTTCGCTGCATCCCTGACCTCTGGCACGACGGTGGCGTCGATGATGACCGCCAATAATGAAACCGGCGCGATCCTCCCGATTGTTAAGTTCTCGGAGGCGGTCCGATCGGCTGCGCCGAATGTCGCCGTCCATACCGATGCGGTGCAGGCGTTCAACACGGAAGATATCCATGTAGCTGAGATGGGCGTCGACCTCCTGTCGCTAGCCGCTCACAAGTTCGGCGGTCCCCGCGGCGTTGGCATTTTGTATGTCCGAGCCGGTACCGCCCTCGAACCGGTCCTCCATGGCGGAGGTCAGGAGCTCGGCATGCGCTCGGGTACGCACAACGTGATGGGCGCAGTGGGTATGGCGGTAGCCGCTCAGCTGGCCGTCCTCGATCGGACCCACTTTCGCGCCAGGGTTGGCCCGGAACGAGACGCTTTCGAATCGCGGCTCGGTGAGTTGCTCGGAGCGGTTCCCACCATAAAAGGTGAACGGCTTCCTCAGCATGCCCACCTGCGCTTTCCGAACAAGACCAACGAAACGATGCTCATCCAACTCGATCAGGGAGGCGTGGCGGGGTCGGCGGGGTCGGCATGCCAATCGGGAGCAGTAACTCCCTCGCATGTGCTCACCGCCATGGGAATGTCTGCATCAGATGCCGCCGAGTGCCTGAGATTCTCGTTCGGCTGGACAACCGAACCGGGCGACGGGATCAAGGCAGCCGAGATGGTGGCGGGAGTCCTGGTATGAAGGTTCTCGTTGCCATGTCTGGTGGAGTGGACTCTTCGGTGGCGGCCGCCATGATGGTCGAAGCCGGACATGAAGTCATTGGCGTCACGCTGAAGCTGTGGGAGGGTCCCGGTGGGGCGATGCCGACCGCCGGATGCTGCACCGTTTCGGACTCCGAGGACGCCCGCCGGGTCGCCGCCCAGCTCGACATCCCGTATTACGTTCTCAACTACAC
>RCMY010002449.1_pt1 | contig 16849 bp, 15 predicted proteins | sample 2041341 | NCBI WGS metagenome assembly RCMY01 (sample SAMN09708234, study PRJNA481090) | Marine sediment metagenome, whole genome shotgun sequencing project. | reverse complement strand
CTTCACGACCACGACCACGACCGGCGCCCGAACGGGAACGCCGTCCCACGGAGGGATACCGAAGTGATCACCGCTCGCACCCAGCGTCGCCGGGCCACCGCGACGATCGCCGCCATGATCGCGGGCGTGGCAGTTGCCACGACCGTCGTGGCGCCGCCGGCTCGCGCCGCAGCGACCGTGGAGCGGGCTGCCGGCGAGGACCGGATCGCCACGGCCATCGAGATCTCACAGCTCGCGTTCCCGTCCGCGGACACGGCCGTCATCGTGAACCAGTCAGCGTTCGCCGATGCGCTCGCCGCTGCCCCCTTGGCCGCGGCGAACGGCGCCCCGATCCTGCTGACGAGAGGTGACCGCCTCGACGACCGCGTCGCCGCCGAGCTCGATCGCCTGGACGTCTCGCGCGTCCTGCTGATGGGCGGGACCGCCGTCATGTCGGCGGCCGTCCAGGACGAGCTCGACGACCACTGGACCGTCGAGCGGATCGGCGGCGACGACCGCTTCGACACCGCCCGTCGTGCTGCGTTGGCCGCCGCGTCGGAGTGGTACGGCGAGATCGCCGCACCCGAGGTCATCATCGCCCTCGGCCAGGCAGCCGACCCGTCACGTGCGTGGCCCGACGCCCTCGGGGCCGGCGTGCTCGCCGGTCACGCCCGCCATCCCATCCTGCTCGTCCGCGGCACATCCATCCCGACGCCGACCCGGCAGGCGCTCCTCGAGCTCGACCCTGCGAAGCTGACGATCATCGGTGGCACGTCAGCGATCTCGAAGGTCGTGTCCAACGAGCTGCGCGACGAGGGCTTCCCGAACGTCCGCATCGCAGGTGATGATCGGTTCGAGACGTCCACGCGCATCGCGACGGCAGCACGCGCCGCCGGCGCCGGACCGGACGTGGTCGTCGTCGCGTCGGGACGGAACTTCGCCGATGCCCTCGGCGCGGGCCCGGCCGCGGTCGCCCTCGGCGGCGTCCTCGTGCTGACCGACAACATCGACCTCGACCGCAGCCCGATCGTCGGCACGTGGCTGGACTCCGGAGACGACCCGTCCCGGCTCATCGTCGCGGGAGGTCCGGGAGCGCTCGCAGCCGGGCTCGACGGACAGCTCCAGCGAGCAGCCACCGGCTTCGTCGCGCCGGCGCTCAGCCTCGAGGAGGTCGGCTCGTTCGACAACCCGATGATGCTGACACAGGCGACGGGCGACGGGCGACGGTTCGTGATCACCCGCAAGGGGCTCGTCGAGGTCATCCTCGCGGACGGCACCCAGCAGGCGACCGCCTACCTCGACATCTCGAGCCAGGTCAACAGCGCGAGCGACACCGAGCACGGGTTGCTCGGGATCGCCCTGCACCCGCAGTTCGCCACCAACGGACGGTACTTCCTGCACTTCTCGCGGATCGACGGTGACAGCGTCATCGCGGAGTACCACCAGTCCGCGACGAACCCCGCCAGGTCCGAGCCGACGGGGCGCGTGCTCCTGACCGTCGACCAGCCGGCGACGAACCACAACGGCGGATCCCTCGAGTTCGGCCCCGACGGGATGCTCTACCTGTTCCTCGGGGACGGCGGCGGCTCGGGCGACCCGACGGGGCGTGCCCAGAACCTCGACAGCCGGCTCGGCAAGATCCTGCGCATGGACGTCTCGACCGTGAACACCGCGGTCGTGCCGTCCGACAACCCCTACGTCAACGCACCGGGCGACGACCTCGTGTGGGCCAGCGGCCTGCGCAACCCCTACCGCGCGTCGTTCGACCCGATCCGCAAGAACCTGTGGATCGGCGACGTCGGCCAGAACCGGATCGAGGAAATCGACGCGGTCTCGCTCGCGGAGTCGCGCGGCGCGGACTTCGGCTGGGCGTACGCCGAGGGGTCGCTCTGCCACCCGGACCCCGAGGACTGCACACCGCGCGACCACACGTTCCCCGTCTACGAGTACGGACGCGACGTCGGGCGCTCGGTCACCGGGGGCTTCGTCCATCGTGGCGCCGAGGGGATGCTCCGCGGCCACTACTTCTTCGGGGACTTCTTCGGGATGATCCGCTCGTTCCGTCTCGGCGACGACGGGCTCACCGTGCTCGAGGAGACCGACTGGACCGAGATGCTCGACCTGAGCGGCAACGTCTTCTCGTTCGGACGCGACGCGGCGGGCGAGGTGTATGTGATGAACGCCACGAACGTCTATCGGATCACGACCGGTTGAACGTCAGCCGATCTCGACCCGGGTGGCGTGCGCTTCACCGTCGGGGACCAGCATCACCGAGACGTCGAGCCAGCCCGGCAGCCGGCCGCTGATCGCGAGCCGCGCCTCGCCGTTCGTGAACGCGCGGTCGCCCCGACCGACGACGTCGAGCACTTCGACGGCTGCACCGGTGTCGTCGGTGATCGTCCATGCGGCGAGCGGGGGGACGCGTCGCGCGAGCGGTCGGACAGCGCCCTCGTCGATCCGGCCGAACCGGAGGTCACCCCAGGTCGTCCAGACCTCGAGCGACAGCAGGACCAGGCGCTGCCCGGCGACCACCCCGAGGTCGGCGCGGAGCGGGACCGTGCGGAGGAAGGTGGGCGGCATCAGGTTGCCTCGACGTCGGGTTCGCCACCGTAGCCAGCATGCTCGGGTGGCCCTCGGGGCGATCACCTGCGACCATCGTCGACGATGATCAACCTCGACCACGCCGCAACGACGCCCGTGCGACCGGAAGTCGTCGAGCTGGTCGCCCGCGTGATGGGCGAAGGGCTCGGCAACGCCTCCTCGACACATGGGCTCGGTCGACGTGCCCGCGAGCTGGTGGAGACCGCGCGCGAGCAGGTCGCCACGGGGATCGGCGCGACGCCGCACGACATCGTGTTCACGTCCGGTGGCACGGAGTCGGACAACCTCGCGGTCCTCGGGCTCGCGCGAGCAGGCCTCGCCGCGGGCCGCTCGCACATCGTCGTGTCCGGCGTGGAGCACCCGGCGGTCGCGCGTACCGTCGACCGTCTGGTGGAGCACGAGGGATTCGCGGCGACCGTCGTCGCGCCGCGCCCGGACGGCATCGTCGCGGCGGATGACGTGCTGGGGGCGGTGCGCGACGACACCGCGCTCGTGACGGTCATGTCGGCGAACAACGAGCTCGGCACGATCAACGACGTCGCGACGCTCGGTGCCGCGCTCGCGGCCACGGCGACGGCGCTGCACGTCGACGCGATGCAGTCGATGGTCACCTGCGACGTCGACGTCGCAGCCTGGCGGGTCGACGCGCTCAGCCTGAGCGCGCACAAGTTCGGCGGGCCGCCGGGCGTCGGCGTGGCGTACGTCCGCCGCGGCGTCCCGATCGAGATCGCTTCGTACGGCGGGGGACAGGACCGGCTCCGCTCGGGGACCTTCGCCGCGGCGCTCATCGCCGGCTGCGGCCTCGCCGTGTCGCGCGCCGTGGCCGAGCGCCCCGAGGTCGTGGCACGCCTGTCCGCCGTGCGAGCGACGGCCGTCGCTCGGCTGAGCGACGTGGACGGGATCGCCATCGACGGGCCCCGTGCTGCTGGCCAGGTGCTCGCGTCACACCTGCACCTGACGTGTCCGGGGGTCGACGGGGAGGCGCTCGCGTTCGCGCTCGACCAGGCCGGGCTCGCGGTCTCCACCGGCTCGGCGTGCGCGGCCGGCTCGACGCGTGCAAGCGCCGTCCTGCTCGCGTTGCAGGCCGCGGATCCGACCCGTCTCGACGGCGCACCCGTCCGGATCTCGGCAGGTTGGACGACGTCTGCACGGGACGTGGACCGGGCGCTCGACGTCCTCATCTCCCAGGCCACGTCGCTGCGTGAGCGCGGTGGCGCGGCCGTCGCCGGGAAGGTCGGCTGATGGCGCGCGTGCTCGTCGCGATGAGCGGCGGCGTCGACTCGGCCGTCGCGGCGATGCTGCTGCGCGACCAGGGCCACGACGTCACCGCGGTGCACCTCGAGATGGCGCACGTGCCGGAGGACCAGCAGGTCGTCGGGCACGGGTGCTGCACGATCGACGACGCGGCGGACGCTCGTCGGGTCGCGCAGGTGCTGGGCCTGGACTTCTACGTCTGGAACTTCCGGGAGCGGTTCGCGACGACCGTGCAGGAACCGTTCGTCCGTGACTACGCCGCAGGTCGGACCCCCAACCCGTGCGTCGTCTGCAACGAGCAGGTGAAGTACGCGGCGCTGCTCGAACGCGCCGTCACGCTCGGCTTCGACGCCCTCGCGACCGGCCACCACGCGAAGCTCCGTCGCCGCGATGCCGCCGGCGTCTGGCAGCCGGTCACCGAGCCCGGCGACGGGGCGGTCCTGCATCGCTCGGCCGAACACCGCAAGGACCAGTCCTACGTCATGCACGCGTCGACCCCGTGGCAGCTCGCGCGGACCCTCCTGCCCGTCGGCGAGCACACGAAGGCCGAGGTCAGACGGCTCGCCGACGACGGTGGCCTGCGTGTCTCGCACAAGCCCGACAGCCACGACATCTGCTTCATCCCGGACGGCGACACCGCCGCCCATCTCGCGCGTCACCTCCCGGTGATCGCCGGCGACGTCGTCGACACCGCTGGCTTGGTCATCGGACGTCACGACGGCATCTGGAACTTCACGATCGGCCAGCGTCGCGGCCTCGGGCTGGGGACCCACGAGCGCCGCTTCGTCGTGGACCTCGAGGCCACCGCGAACCGCGTCGTCGTCGGAACGCGCGACGAGCTCGCGCGGGACCGGATCACGACGGTCGCGCCGAGCTGGGCCGTCGCTGATCCCGCGCCGCTGATCGCGGGTGCGCGCGTCCAGATCCGCGCGCACGGTTCGACGGTCGGGGCGAGCGCGGTGACGGTCGGAGCGGACGGTGGGCTCGTCATCGACCTCTCCGAGCCGCTGCACGGCGTCGCGCCAGGGCAGTCGCTCGTGCTCTACGACGCCGATGATCGGATCTGCCTCGGCGGTGCTCGGATCGTCTCCTCGGCGTGGACCGGCTCCTAGTATCGGTGGCTCGGAGCCGGAATCGACGGGACGTGCATGGGGCAGCAGCTGAGCGACGCCGTGCAGGCGCGCCACGACGAGCTCGTCCAGGTCCTCCTCGACGCGCGCTACCGCTACTACGTGCTGTCGGACCCGACCATGTCCGACATCGAGTTCGACACGCTGCTGCGTGAGCTCGAAGGCATTGAGCTGGAGCACCCCGAGCTGGGCGGACCGGACTCGCCGTCGCAGCAGGTCGGCGCGCCTCTCGACACCGCCTTCGCGTCGTTCACGCACGTCGAGCCGATGCTGTCGCTCGACAACGCCTTCTCCGCCGCGGAGCTGCAGGCGTGGGCGGACCGCGTCGCGAAGCGGCTGGACGGCGCGACGCCGAGCTTCGTGACGGAGCTGAAGATCGACGGCGTCGCGCTCTCGCTCGTCTACCGCGACGGCGTGCTCGTCACCGCAGCGACCCGTGGGAACGGGCGCGTCGGCGAGGACGTCACGCAGCAGGCGATGACGATCGCGGACATCCCGTACCGGCTCGACGTCGACGATCCGCCGACGCTCATCGAGATCCGTGGCGAGGTGCACTACCGCGTGGCCGACTTCGACCGGATGAACGCGGAGCGGATCGAACGTGGCGAGCCGGCGTTCATGAACCCCCGCAACGCCACGTCCGGCGGGCTTCGTCAGAAGGATCCGCGCAACACCGCCCAGCGTCCGCTCACCATGATCTGTCACGGGGTCGGCGCGAGCGACTGGGGCGACGACGCGGCACCGTTCGACTCGCACACGTCGTTCCTCGCGTGGGTGGATGACGCGGGGCTTCGCGTCGCCGAGGAGACCGGGGTCGCGACCTCCGTCGACGAGCTGGTCGCGACGATCGAACGGTGGACGCGCGACCGTCACACGATCGACTACGAGATGGACGGCATCGTCGTCAAGGTCGACGATCACCAGCAGCAGGCCGAGCTCGGCTTCACGTCGCGGGCACCGCGCTGGGCGATCGCCTACAAGCTGCCGCCGGTCGAGCGCGAGACCGTCCTGAAGGCTATCCACGTCAACGTCGGCCGCACGGGCCGCGTCACGCCGTTCGGGGAGGTCGAGCCCGTCATCGTCGGCGGCGTCCGCATCCAGATGGCGACGTTGCACAACGAGATCCAGGTCCACGCGAAGGACGTCCGCGAGGGCGACACCGTGCTCGTCCGGCGCGCCGGGGACGTGATCCCGGAGATCGTCGGGCCCGTGCCGGAGAAGCGGCCTGCCGGTGCCACGGTCTGGACCATGCCGGCGGACTGCCCGTTCTGCGCGACGCCGCTCGTCCGCCCCGAGGGCGAGGCTCATCACTTCTGCGAGAACATCGACTGCTCGCAGCGCATCTTCGGCTCCCTCGAGCACCTCGGCTCACGTGGTGCGCTCGACATCGAGGGGCTCGGTGAGGAGACCGCACGCGCGCTCCTCGACGCCGGCCTCATCACGGATCTCGCAGACACCTTCGCGCTGACCTACGACGACGTGATCGGGCTTCCCGGGTTCGCCGAGAAGAAGGCGACCGCGCTCATCGAGGGGATCGCGGCCGCCAAGCAGCAGCCGCTCGACCGGCTCCTGATCGCGCTGAACATCCGCCACCTCGGGCCGTCGGTCGCGCGCCTCATCGCGGGGGCCGTCGGCTCGCTCGGCGGTCTGCTGGCAACGGACCAGGAGTCGCTCGAATCGGTCGACGGGATCGGGCCGGTCATCGCCGGCACCACCGTCCGCTTCTTCCAGAACCCACGCAACCGCGAGCTCGTGGCCAAGCTGCAGCAGCTCGGCGTCGACCCGCATGCCGAGGTCGTCGCAGCTGCGTCCGATGACCTCGCAGGGTGGACGGTCGTGGTGACCGGCGGCATCGAGGGCCACACCCGCGACTCAGCCAAGGACGCGCTCGTCGCGCGGGGCGCGAAGGTCAGCGGCAGCGTCTCGAAGAAGACGACCGTCGTGATCTCCGGCACGGAACCCGGGGCGTCGAAGCTCACCAAGGCCGAGGCGTCGGGCGTGCCGGTGGTCGGCCAGGAGGCGTTCGTGCAGCTCCTCGCCGAGGGCCGCATCGACGGCATCGAAGGGCCGAGCTCATGACCTGGGTGCCGTTGTCCGACCTCCCGGGCGAGCCCGCGGACGAGCCCACGGCGGCCGCGGGCGTGCGGGTCGGGGAGTTCCGGGCGCAGGACTACCCGGGACGCCGTCCTTCCGGCCCGACGCTCGTGTACTCGGGGGAGCGGTTCCCGGTCCGCGTCGACGGTGACGGCGCCCGTCCGTGCAGCCTCGATGGACCAGCCAGCGGGGCGCCGGTCCTCACGACGTCGCTGCGACGGTGGACGGTGGCGTACGGAGCCAACGCGAGCCCGGAACGCCTCGTCGCCAAGGGCCTCGACCTCGACGGCGCGCTCATCCTCCCGGCGTTCGTGTTCGGGTGGGTCCGGGCGTGGGAGTCGCGACGCACGGTCTCGACCGGCGCCATCCCGCTGACGCTGGTCCGACGTCCGGGCAACCCGCTCGACGTCCACGTCGTCGGGGTCACCCTCGAAGCTGCTGCCCGGCTCGACGCGTCGGAGGTGCGCGGCGACGACTACGTCCTCGGACGTGTCGGGCCGGTCCCCGTGGCCGATCGGTTCGTGCTCAGCGACGCCGTCGCCTATGGCCCGGGCCCGGACACGCGGGTGCTCGCGCCCGACGCCGAGGTCCTCACCTGGCCGTCGACCGACCATGCCACGGCTTCGGCATCGTTCGATTCGGAGGCCATGTCGTTCGGGGCCGATCCGCTCCCACGGCCGATCACCGACGGCTGGCCGGACACGCCGCTCGCTGATCTGCCGCTCTTCGTCTACGGGACGCTCATGCCGGGTGAGCGCAACCACCACGTCGTGTCCGACCACGTCGACGTCGGCCCGGAGGCGTCGACCTCCGGCGACCTCGTCGACACCTTCCACGGCTGGCCGGCGGCACGGTTCGGGGCGACGCGCACGATCCACGGGCGGCTCCTGCACGTGAAGCCCGGCCACGGCCGGGCGCTCTACAGCGCGACCGATCTCCTCGAGGACGCGCCCCGGATGTTCCGGCGTCACACCATCCTGGTCCGCGACGTCGACGGCGGGGCGCGCTGGGCCGTGGGCTACGCCTGGAACCCACGTCAGGGGCCACGGCCGGGTACGCCGAACCACGATGGCCGGTGGGTCCAGCAGATCTGACCGGTCGGGTCTGGACTGTCAGCCGAGATCCTGTCCCGCACGCAGCATCGCCGGGTGCAGCGTCGCGGCGGCGCCCCGCCGGTAGAGCCGGGCAGGACGTCCACCACCGGGGCCGGACGTCGAACGCTCGTCGGTGGGCACGACGAAGCCCGGGGTCGTCGTGACCTTGCGGCGGAAGTTCGCGGTGTCGAGCTGTTCGCCCCACACCGCCTCGTAGACGCCTCGCACGTCGGCGATCGTGAACGGCTCGGCGACGAAGGCGAGCGCGAGCGGCGCGTACTCGAGCTTGGCGCGTGCGCGCTCGACGGCGTCGGGGATGACGCGGCCGTGGTCGAACGCGAGCTCGCCCAGCGCGCCGTCGATCAGCGACGCGACGTCGACGTACTCGGCCCGGTGACCGCGCGGGGTGTCGGGCAGGGCGGGGGCTGGCGTGAAGGCGAGGTAGGCGACCGACACGACCCGGGCGCGGGCATCGCGGTTCGGCTCTCCGTAGGTGCGCAGCTGCTCGAGGTGGGCGGGTGCGGCAACCCCGGCCGCGTCGTGCAGGATCCGTCGCGCCGCGTCGTCGAGGTTCTCGTCGTCGAGGACTCGGCCTCCCGGCAGCGACCACGTCCCCTCGTAGCCGGCAGCCTCGGGCTCCACGACCAGCATCCGGAAGGTGTCGTCCACGACGGTGACGAGCGCGACGTCCACGGCCACCGCACACGTGGTGAGCTCAGGAATACCGGTCATCGCGGACGCCTTGGCGAAGGAGCACAACCGTACGCTCATGAACCCTCCCTTGGTCGGAGCCCTCGATGTCGAAGTTCACGCCGCTGGCCCGCGGCATCCGCCTGCGCTGCGCCGCATGCGACGGTGGCGGGCTGTTCGAGTCGTGGTTCCGCATCCATCCGAGCTGCCCGACCTGTGGCCTCGACTTCCAGCGCGAGGACGGCTACTGGCTCGGCGCCATGGTGGTGAGCTTCGCGGTCACCGAGGCCATCTTCGGGATCTTCTTCGTTGGCTCGATGGTCGCGACCTGGCCTGACGTTCCGTGGCTCGCCATCGGGGTCATCGGCGTGCTCCTCAACCTCGCCGTGCCGATCCTGTTCGCCCGTCGGAGCCGCACGATCTGGATGGGGATCGACCAGTCGTTCTTCCCGCCCACCGTCGAGGAGGAGGCGACCGCGATCGCGCGTCGCGCGGTACGCGCCGAGGCGAGGAACGTGGAACGCCCCGACTACCCTCACGCCGACCGGAACGACGCCTGAGGACAGCCCAGTGGCCCTGCAGCCCGACGAGGTGCGCCACGTCGCACGTCTCGCCCGACTCGACCTGACCGACGACGAGGTGGCCGCGCTCGCCCCACAGCTGAGCGCGATCCTCGGCTACGCCGAACACGTCAGCGAGCTGGACACCGACGGCGTCGAGCCGATGATCCACCCGCACGAGCTCAAGAACGTGATGCGGCCCGACATCCCCGGCGAGCCGCTGGACCGCGAGGAGCTGCTCTCGCAGGCTCCGGAGCAGGACCTCAACCGCTTCGCGGTGCCCCGTATCGTCGCGGAGGAGGGCTGACCATGTCGCTCAACGAGCTCATCACCCTGTCCGCCGTCGAGCTGCTCGCGCGGATGGAGGCCGGCACGGTCACCTCCCGCGAGATCACCCAGGCCCACCTCGACCAGATCGCCGCGACCGACGGCGACCCCGCGGGCAACGGCGCGGACGGCCGTGTCCACGCCTTCCTCCATGTGACCGCCGAGGCGGCGCTCGCCACGGCCGACGACGTCGATCGTCGTCGCGCTGCGGGCGAGCCCGTCGGCGCGCTCGGCGGGGTGCCGATCGCGGTCAAGGACCTCTTCGTCACCCGCGGCATCCCGACCACGTCCGGCTCGAAGATCCTCGAGGGCTGGATCCCGCCGTACGACGCGACGACCGTCATCCGTCTGCGGGAAGCCGACGCCGTCATCCTCGGCAAGACGAACATGGACGAGTTCGCCATGGGCTCGTCAACCGAGAACTCGGCCTACGGCCCGACCCGCAACCCGTGGGACCTCGACCGGGTCCCGGGTGGCTCGTCCGGTGGCTCGGCGGCTGCCGTCGCCGGTCTCATGGCGCCGCTCTCGCTCGGCACCGACACCGGTGGGTCGATCCGTCAGCCCGCTGCGCTCTGCGGCCTCGTCGGCGCGAAGCCGACCTACGGCGCGGTCAGCCGGTACGGGATGATCGCGTTCGCGTCGTCGCTTGACCAGTGCGGCCCGTTCGCGCGGACCGTCGAGGACGCAGCGATCCTCCAGCAGGTGCTCTCCGGTCACGACCCGCTCGACTCCACGTCGTGGCCGCAGCCGGCGCGCGACCTCATGACGGACCTGCGCTCCGGCGTGAAGGGCATGAAGCTCGGCGTGGTGACCGAGCTGCACGGCGAGGGCTACGAGCCCGGCGTCGAGGCAGCGTTCGCAGCCGCGCTCGACGTCTACCGCTCGCTCGGGGCGGAGATCATCGAGATCTCTCTCCCACACGCGCCGTACGGCCTGCCCGCCTACTACCTCGTCGCGCCGAGCGAGTGCTCGTCGAACCTCGCCCGGTTCGACGGCGTGAAGTACGGCCTGCGCGTCGACGCTCCGACCGCCGAGGACATGAACGCCGCGACCCGCGCCCAGGGCTTCGGCCCCGAGGTCAAGCGTCGCATCATGATCGGCACGCACGCGCTGTCGTCGGGCTACTACGACGCCTACTACGCGCAGGCCTCGAAGGTCCGCGCGCTCATCGCGAAGGACTTCGCGGCTGCCTTTGCGCAGGTCGACGCGCTGATCTCTCCGACCTCGCCGACGGTGGCGTTCGAGCTCGACTCGAAGACCAGCGACCCGCTCGCGATGTACCTCAACGACGTCGCGACGGTGCCGGGCTCGCTGGCCGGCATCCCGGCGATGAGCATCCCGTGCGGCTTCGCGGCAGCACCCGATGCCCCCGACACCTCGCTGCCGGTCGGTCTGCAGATCATGGCGCCGCTGAACCGCGACGAGGTCATGTACCGCGTGGCATGGGCGTTCGAGCAGGAGCTCGGCTTCGACCCGATCGCACCGGCAGTCCGGGCGTGACCAGCCCGGCCTCGCTCGAGACCGACCCGGTCAACCCGCCGCCGCTGTCCGTGGCGATGCGGCTCACGCCGATCGCCGACGGCCGCTGGCTCGGCGGGGTCGCCCCCGGATGGGACGTGTTCGGCGGGGCGCACGGCGGCTACGTGCACGCGATCTCTGCGAACGCTGCGCTGCAGCACACCGGCGCGCCCGATGTCTTCACCATCACCACCCACTTCAACGCGCAGATGCAGTTCGCTCCGGTCGAGTTCGTCACACGAACGCTGGGCGAGAGCCGTCGGTTCACGTCCGTGCTCGTCGAGGCCTGGCAGGACGATCGCATCGTCGCGTCGACGATCGCGTCGGTCGGGGACCGGAGCGGGATCGACGGCCCGACCGCGCAGCACCGCGTCGCGCCCGATGTCACCTACCCCGACACCCGACCCGGGGCTGGCTCCGCAGCGGACTCCCAGAAGTCGACGCCGCGCCCCGGCATGGCCAAGCAGATCAACCTCTGGATCGATCCGGCGACGACCGGGTTCGGTCGCGGCGAGCCGAGCGGCGAGGGGCTCATGCAGGGGATCCTGTCTCCCACCGGCGACGACGTCACCGACCAGCTCCTCGTCCTCGTCGCCGGCGATGCGACGCCGCCCGCGATCTGGAACGTGCTCGGATTCTCCGGCTGGGTCCCGACCGTCGAGCTGACAACCCACGTCCGGGCTCGCCCGGCAGACGGCCCGCTCCGCACCCGCGCCGTCACCCGCTCCGCCGAGGGCGGCTTCCTGGAGGAGGACTGCGAGGTCTTCGACTCCGCCGGCAACCTCGTCGCCCTCGCCCGCCAGCTCGCGTCGATCCGCCACCCCAAGAGCTGACCAACCGGTTCCGACGACAACCGAGCGTTGTCGCCGATCTCGGTTCCGCCGCCCAGTTGTCGCGGAAACCACGTCATGCAGGGTTTCGGCGACAACCGATCAGGCGAGCAGGGTTCGGCGACACCGGCCGGCGGGGAGACGCGATCGAGACGGTCAGTCGACCGCGGCTCCCACCGCGACCTTCTCGGTTCCGACCACCGGAAGGTCGACGGTGATCTCGAGGGCGTGGTGCTCGGCGAACGAGCCCTTCGGCTCCTCCAGCCAACGGCAGGCGAGGGACGCGACGACGGCTGACGCCCCGATCGTGAGGAAGAACACCGTGGGACCGGCGAACAACAGCAGGGTCAGGAAGAGCAGCGCCCCGACGTTGCCGTACGCCCCGACCATGCCGGAGATCTGACCCGACACCCGACGCTTCACGAGCGGCACGATCGCGTAGGTCGCGCCCTCGCCGGCCTGGACGAACATCGAGCACGACATCGTCGCGACGACGGCGAGCGCCACCGGCCATCCGGAGCCGAGCATGGGGTCGTCGCGCGGCACGCTGACGGCCAAGGCGTTCGTGACCGCCGCGATGCAGCCAGGGCAGGTCTGGCTGCCGATGCACGACCCACGCGTCAACACCCTGACGATGCCGAGCTTCGACCCACATTCGCGGCAGCCGTCGTACAAGCATGCAGCTGTCGACGTCCGTCGACGCCAGGCATGGGAGGCCTGACACCATCGGCGGGTTCATGATGTGGAAACATGCTGGGCACCTCGCCGCGACACACGTGCGGTTCGGTTCGGCTCGCCCAGCAAGGGAACCCCTCCGTGACCCTCCAGGATGTTCGCATCGCCGTGACGGCTGCCCGCAAGGGGCAGCAGTTCGTGGACCTGCTGCGGGCCCGTGACGCCGACGTCATCCATGGGGCGATGCTGCGCGGCGACGCTCCCGCGGCAGACGAGGTGATCCTCGCGGACACCGAGACGATCCTCGCCGCGAAGCCGGGATGGCTCGTCGCCTCGTCCGGCATGGGCATGGGGCTGTGGATGGAAGCCGCGGATCGTGGTGGCCTCGGGGAGCCGCTGCGAGAGCTGATCGGGTCCACTCGCTGCGTGGCCCGAGGAGCGAAGTCTGCCGGCGGGATCATCCGCGCCGGTGGCCGACCGGTCTGGACCTCTCCCCGTGAGACCGACGCCGACGTCGCGGGCTGGCTCGAGGGACGCGTGCTCCCGGACGAGACGATCGCCGTCCAGCTGCACGGCGGGGTCACGCATGCCTACCGCCATCTCTCCCGGCTCGGCGTCGACCTGCTCACGGTCATGCCGTACGTGTCCGGGCCGCCCGAGGATGACGCACCCGCGCGCGAGCTCATCTCGGCGCTGGTCGCCGGCGAGGTCGACGTCATCACGTTCACCTCCCCGAACGCCGTCCGCAACCTCTTCACGATCGCGGAGTCCATGGGGGACGAGACGATCACTGAGGTGCGTCGGCTGCTCACCGGTGAGGTCGCCGTCGCGTCGATCGGGCCCGTGACCTCGGACGTGATCGAGGGGCTCGGCGCGGTCGTGACGATCACGCCCCGCCGGTTCCGTTCGCTCGATCTCATCCGCGCCATCGAGGGGTGGGCGACCAACCGCAGCGCCACGCCGGCCGACGTCGCGGCGGCGTCCGGGTTCCGTCTTCGCCCCGACACGATGAGCGTCGAGGTCGACGAGCGCAGCATCACGCTCGGGCCGCGCGAGTACGAGATCCTCGCGATGATGCTTCGCTCCTCCGGCAGCGTGTTCAAGGCCGAGGAGCTCGTGACACGGGCGTGGGGTCACGAGGCCCCCGACGATCCTGCGCTCGTCCGCCACCAGGTCTCGCGCCTGCGCCGCAAGCTCCACGACACCGGCGTGGACATCCAGACCGTCCGTGGCCTGGGCTACCGGCTCGTCGCCGCCGGCTGAGGGCAGGGGTCGGGGCCGTCACGACTACGCTTCCACCCGCACCATCCACGCCGCCGATCACGGGACGCGCTGACACATGGCCATCACGAAGATGCCCGAGGGCTGGGAGCTCGTCGTCGGACTTGAGGTCCACGTCGAGCTCAACACGAAGTCGAAGATGTTCTCGGCCTCGCCGACGGACTTCGGCGGCGAGCCGAACACGCGCGTGTTCCCGATCGACGCCGGTCTGCCCGGCACCCTGCCGGTCATCAACGAGACCGCTGTGCGCTCCGCCGCGTGGCTCGGCCTTGCGCTGAACTGCGGCGTCGCGCCGACCTGCAGGATGCACCGGAAGAACTACTTCTACCCGGACCTGCCCAAGGGCTACCAGATCTCCCAGTACGACGTCCCGATCTGCCATGACGGCTGGATGGATCTCGAGGTCGAGGGCGAGTCGCGGCACATCCGGATCGAGCGCCTGCACATGGAGGAGGACACCGGCAAGTCGATGCACGTCGGCGTGTCCGGCCGCCTGCACGGCGCCGACCGTTCCTTGATCGACTACAACCGCGCCGGAATCCCGCTGCTCGAGATCGTGTCGCATCCGGACATCCACGACCCCGAGACCGCGCAGGCCTACGTCCGCGAGCTCCAGGGGATCGTCCTCGCGCTCGGCGTCAGCGACGCTCGCATGGAGGAGGGCTCGATGCGCTGCGACGCGAACGTGTCCGTCCGACGTCCCGGAGAGCCGCTCGGCACCCGTACCGAGATCAAGAACGTGAACTCCATCCGCTCGATCGGCCACGCGATCGCCTTCGAGGCGCAGCGTCAGATCGACGAGATCACGGCCGGCAACGAGATCATCATGGAGACCCGGCACTGGGACGAGTCGAAGTCCCGCACCGACTCGCTCCGCAAGAAGGAGTCGGTCGCCGACTACCGCTACTTCCCGGACCCGGACCTCGTCGAGATCGTCTGCACGCCCGAGTGGGTCGAGGACCTGAAGTCGAAGCTCCCCGAGCTGCCCAAGGCTGCGCGCGACCGCATCGAGGGCATCGGCGTCAAGACCGATGTCGCCGCGACCATCGTCGGCAACGGCCTGCTCGTGATGTTCGACGAGGCGGTCGCTGCGGGCGCCGACCCGGTCAAGGCCTCGAACTGGCTGACCGGCGAGCTGCTCGGCCAGATCTCCGTCGCCGACGTCACCCTCGAGGAGTCCGGCGTCACGGGCGCGCACCTCGGCGATCTGCTGCGCCTCGTCGACGACGGGACGCTGTCGAACAACATGGCGAAGCAGGTCCTCGAGGGCGTCATCGAGGCGCGAGGCACGAGCACTCCGTCCGAGGTCGCGGACGCGAAGGGCCTCAAGCAGGTCTCCGACACCGGAGCGCTGCAGGGGATCATCGACACGGTCGTGGCCAACAACGCCACGACCGTCGAGCAGATCCAGGGTGGCAACGCGAAGGCCATCGGGGCGCTGGTCGGGCAGGTCATGAAGGAGACCCGCGGACAGGCGAACCCGAAGCTCGTCAACGAGATGCTCCAAGCCGCCATCAACGGCTGAGCCGTGACGCTCAACTCCGAAGCGGGTCTGGTTGCCGCGCTGCTCGTGATCGGCGTGCCGATGATCGCCGCATGGCGCGACCTGCGCCGCTGGCCGACCGAGGTCTGGCAGGCGTCGCCGCACCACCGGATCCTCTGGGCGCTGCTGATCGTCGTGCTGCCCGTGCTCGGGCCCGTCCTGTACGCGCGTCGGGTGCGTCCGACGCTCCGCGCAGCGCGCTGACGAGCGGGACAGCAGATGTCCCCGCTCGCCGCGAGCGGGACGTCGACCGGCATGACGCCGGTCATCGTCCCGCTCACATCGAGACGGCACAGCAGATGTCCCGCTCGATGGCCGCCGCGGGCGTTGGTGGCGCGGGGCGATCGGAGTAGCGTCGACGGTGATACCGAACGCGAGGAACCCGCGCGATGCTCTTCCACCCGAACCACACGACGTTCGACCACCTCGACGCGACGTCGGCGCAGATGTGCCGCGACCTCGTCGGGTGGTTCGAGGCGAAGGGCAAGGTCGCGCTCAAGCACGACGACCACGAGCGGGTCTGGTATCAGGACTTCATCGACGCACAGGCCGAGATCAAGCTGTTCAGCCGGTTCTTGACGCCGGCCGATCACGGGCTCGACGAGCACTCGCGCTGGGACACCACGCGCATCGACGCGGTCAACGAGATCCTCGGGTTCTACGGGCTGCAGTACTGGTACACGTGGCAGGTCTCGATCCTCGGGCTCGGGCCGATCTGGATGTCCGACAACGTCGCCGCCAAGGAGCGCGCCGCGCAGCAGCTCGCCGACGGTGAGGTGTTCGCGTTCGGGCTGAGCGAGCAGACCCACGGCGCGGACATCTACTCGACCGACATGCTCGTCGCGGCGGACTCCGACGGACATCTCGTCGCGAACGGGTCGAAGTACTACATCGGGAACGCGAACGTGGCCCGGATGGCGTCGACGTTCGGCCGCGACACCGACGCGGACGAGTACATCTTCTTCGCGGCGGACTCGCAGGCCGACACCTATGAGGTCGTCAAGAACGTCGTCAACTCGCAGTCGTTCGTCGCCAACTACACCCTGCACGACCACCAGGTCGCCGGCGACGACGTCCTGCACCGCGGCGACGAGGCGTGGAACGCCGCGCTCAACACGATCAACGTCGGCAAGTACAACCTCGGGTGGGCGTCGATCGGGATCTGCGGCCACGCGATCCACGAAGCGATCACCCACGCCCACAACCGCGTGCTGTTCGGCAACAAGGTCACCGAGTTCACCCACGTCCAGCGCCTGCTCGTCGACGCGTACGC
>RCMY010002448.1_pt1 | contig 16852 bp, 22 predicted proteins | sample 2041341 | NCBI WGS metagenome assembly RCMY01 (sample SAMN09708234, study PRJNA481090) | Marine sediment metagenome, whole genome shotgun sequencing project. | reverse complement strand
AGCCGCCAATCGGCTTCTGTGATTTGATCGCCCATAAGGTATCTGTTTTGACCAAGTCGATCTTCTAGCCAGTTAAGCGTATTAAACAGGTCGCCCACGGCGACATCATAGGCGCCTTGCGATGTTGCAAAACCGGACTTGTAGACACCATTGTTTAACGTGTCGTAAATCCGAGCGTTCACCTCTTCAATGTCGTTGCGCAGGTGTTCGGGCCAATAATCGTCCGAATTGCAGGTCAGGCTGTCGAATGCTTCGTTGAACATGCGAATGATCTCGGAGCTTTCATTGGACACGATTGTCTCGCGCTCTTTATCCCAAAGGATTGGCACCGTGACGCGGCCCGAAATAGTTGGATCGGATTTGATGTAAATATCGCGTGCAAAGGGCAACCCATACAAAGTGTCACCGGTAGAGCCCGGAAATGAGGCGTCCATCGTCCAGCCGTCCGACAGCATATCGGGGTGTACGACCGAGATCGAGATAATGTCTTCGAGCCCTTTCAGTTTCCGCATGATCAAAGTTCTGTGCGCCCATGGGCATGCGTAGGAGACGTAGAGATGGTACCGTCCGGGTTGCGCTTTGAAGCCAGCCTCTCCCGATGGTCCGGCGGATCCGTCCGGTGTGATCCAGTTGCGGAACTTTGCATTCGAGCGCACGAATTTTCCGCCAGTGGACTTCGTGTCGTATCCGCCGTCATGCCAGACGCCTTCAACCAATTGACCCATATGTGATCTCCTTTGACTTCCCAATACGGATCATAGGGCCGCGAAACCATAGACGCGGACACATATGCCCTGTGCGAAATTGCGCAATGCGACCTTGGATCGCTGCTAAGGGTTTTCTAAGTCCCGTTCGAAAGTCATCAAATGTAGCTGGAATAGGAGTTATTGTTTCATTTTTTTGTCGTGAAATCAGCGTTTTCTTGGCGCAGATGGCGAATCGGACCATGCTGGAAAAATGGGGGGTACTGTTATGTCAGAATATTTGCCGAAGGACGTGCGCGAAGGGCTTGAAGCCGCTCGCAAGCAGGATCGGATGAAGAAAAGCAGGCTGCGTTTGCAGGTCGGAGACGAAAAGTTCACCATATTGCGCTATTGGGACGAGGGCTTTGCTCTTGATGCTGAAGACGCACCGAACTTGCGCGGGCTCGTTGACGTCTATGATGGCGCTCGGCATTTGTCGCAATGTCTGATCGTTGCGTCCGAAGAAACCGCAGGCGAGATGGTTTACGAATTCAAACGTGAAACCATCGCGGCAGACCGGCCGCCGTTGGACTATGTACGCTCAGAAAACGCTCCCGTGGCGTTGATCGGCCGCTAATTCAGCGTGACCACCGCGCCCAATCAGGGCGTGGTTTTCCAGTCTAAGAAACCCTCGCCAGCGCGAGACAAAAGGCTTTCCGCAAGGTCGCGGCCAATGGCTTCACCGTCCTCGATCGGACCGGACCGCGTGTCGCTAAGGGCTTCTGATCCATCGGTGCGCAAGATTTCACCGCGCAGGGTCAACGTGCCACCGTCCAACATCGCAAGTCCCGCAATTGGCGTTTCGCATGAGCCATCAAGTGCTGCCAGATAGGCACGCTCGGCGGCAAGGCGTTGACCCGTTTCAAGGTGGTGCAATGCAGCCAGCATTTCCGCTGCGCGTGTGTCATCAGTCCGGCGTTCGATGCCAATCGCGCCTTGCGCGACGGCGGGGAGCATGTCGTCAGGATCAATCACGGATGCAGGCACATGCGACATGCCGAGGCGGTTCAATCCAGCCATCGCAAGAAACGTGCAGTGTGCCACCCCAGCTTCCAATTTCTTCAACCGTGTTTGAACGTTTCCCCGAAATTCTACAACCTTGAGGTCGGGCCGACGGTGCAAGATCTGAGACTTGCGACGTAAAGACGATGTGCCGACCTTGGTGCCCGCGGCCAGACTCAACAGGGTGCCGCCACTGGGCGCAATAAACGCATCGCGCACGTCCTCGCGTGGCAGATAGCAATCAAGCGTGAGGCCTCCGGGCTGCTCAACCGGCATGTCCTTCATCGAATGCACGGCGATGTCGATGCGCCCGGCCAAAAGATCGGCCTCGATCTCGCGGGTAAACAGGCCTTTCCCACCGATGTCCTTTAGGGGGCGGTCGAGAATGGCGTCGCCGAGGGTCTTAATCACGACGATTTCAAACGCCTCGGGCGGCAGGTCAAACGCGGCTACGAGACGGTCACGGGTTTCGTGGGCTTGCGCCAGCGCCAGAGGAGAACCCCGGGTGCCGATGCGGAACGGATTTTCTGGGTCAGGCTTCTTGTTCATGATGTTTGTGTAAGGGTGTCAGAAAAAACTGACAACTCATTGTATTGACAAACGTAGGCGTGGCTGGGACCTCTTTCGTCGATCAAAGAAGGTATCCGACGATGGCAAAAGACAAGTTAATCCTACGTGCGCTGGCTGGTGAGGTTTTGGACACGCCGCCGATCTGGATGATGCGCCAAGCCGGGCGGTATTTACCCGAGTACCGCGCGACACGTGGCGAGGCCGGAGATTTCCTGTCGCTGTGCTATAATTCTGATCTGGCCACCGAAGTTACGCTGCAACCGATCCGCCGCTATGGCTTTGATGCGGCTATCATTTTTGCCGACATCCTTTTGATCCCCGATGCGCTGGGCGCGGATTTGTGGTTCGTCACCGGCGAGGGGCCGCGGCTCTCTACGATCACGGATCAGGCCGGGTTCGATGCATTGAAACCGGCGGATGCGATCCACGATCATTTGTCGCCGATCTATGGCACGGTTGCGAGGCTGGCCAAGCAATTGCCAAAAGAGACGGCACTGATTGGATTTGCGGGCGCGCCGTGGACTGTGGCGACCTATATGATCGCCGGGCGTGGAACCCCCGATCAGGGACCGGCGCATGCGCTTAAGGATGAGAATCGTCCTCTGTTTCAAGCTCTTATGGAGCGGATAGAAGCGGCGACAGTCGAGTACCTATCGGCGCAGATCGACGCCGGCGCCGAAGTCGTGAAACTGTTCGACAGCTGGGCTGGATCGCTGAAGGATCAGGACTTTATCGACTTCTCGCTGGAGCCAGCCAAGCGGATCATTGCAAGGATCAACGCGCGCCATCCGGGCGTTCCTGTGATCGCGTTCCCGCGTGGAGCGGGCGAGAAATATATAGGGTTTTCCAAGGCTACTGGGGCGACCTGTTTGGCGCTGGACAACTCGGTTGATGCGGCTTGGGCGGCGGAGCATGTACAGGTCGATGGCTGCGTGCAAGGCAACCTTGCCTCGCGGCATATGGTGTCGGGTGGGCAGGATCTGGTGGATGAGACGGGCGAGATTTGTCGTGCATTTTCAAAGGGTCCGCATATTTTTAACCTTGGGCACGGTATCACGCCGGACGCTGATCCCGAAAACGTTCAACTGATGATAGATACTGTGCGGAACGGGGCCTGGAAGGGCTGATAGGCAACGTCAGTATTACGTCGGTAAGCCATCGGTGCATGGGCTCGGTTAGGTAGAGATCCGATAGGATTTCTAGCCGTTTTGACGACTTTTGGTTCCGCCAAATAGAAGGAGCAATCCCATGGGTGAACGCATTGGTGTGATCGGATTGGGCCGGATGGGCTGGGCGATTGCCGCTCGGCTCGCGGCCGAAGGTGCCGCTGTGCAGGGCTGGACCAGAAGCGACGTGGACGCCAAGCGCACGCAGGCAGAGGGGTTTGTCAGCGTTGACCGCCTTGAGGATTTGGTGGCGCGTTCGGACATTTTGATGCTGTCACTGTTTGATGATGCGGCAGTGCGCGAGGTTTTGACGCGACTGGCGGCGCTGGATTTGACCGGAAAGTTGGTTGTCGAGATGTCGACGGTTTCACCAACCATTGTGCGCGAGGCATCGTACGCCATCGCAGCTGCGGGCGCAGACTTGATCGACGCGCCGGTATCGGGCGGGCCGCCGATGGTCGCCGCGGGAACGGTCGGGATTTTCATCGGTGGCGAGGACGCGGCTGTGGCGCGGTTTGGGCCGGTCGTCGCCGCATTGTCGCAAAAGGTGGCGCATGTTGGCGGCCTAGGGGCAGGCGCGTCAGCGAAAATCGTAAACAACATGGCCTTGATTGGCATGTGGGAAGTCCTGTCGGAGGCGCTTGAAACCGGTGCCGGGTTAGGGCTTGAATTCGAGACGATGCTTGGGTTTTTGGAAAAAAGCCCGGCGGCTTCGAACGCATTTTTGACCCGGCTTCCGATTATGCGCGGCGAGAGCGACGCGGTTGGGTTTTCGGTATCGGGCATAGCGAAGGACGCCGTTTTAATGGTGGCCACCTCGCAGGACTTGGGGCGCGAAGCCACGGCATTGAAAGCCGCGTCCGAGCGATTTCAGGCGATGATAGATGAAGGTCTTGGTGCGCAAGATTTGTCGTCGGTGGTGCCGCACGCGTTTTCAGCGGTGGCCGGAAAATGAAGTTTCTCGCGCTTACGGCGGTGACGATGGTCGCCTTTGCCTCGAATTCGATTTTGAACCGCTGGGGACTTTTGGACGGCGAAACAGGGCCGGCGGCGTTTCAGGCGATGCGAGTTGTGTCGGGTGCTGCTTGCCTTGGGGTGTTGCTGGTCTTGCGTGGTGGTTTGCCGAAAATGCTGACCCCGAGACGCGTCGTCGGCACTGGATCTCTGATGGCCTATATGTTGGGATTTTCCTTTGCTTATGTGGCTTTAGATGCGGGCGCAGGCGCGTTGATCCTGTTCGGAGGCGTGCAGGCCACTATGTTTGCAGGTGCATTGATCAAGGGCGAGAGGCCTCCGGTTTTGCGTTGGGTCGGGGCGGCTGTAGCGTTTGGCGGGTTGGTTTGGCTTTTGTGGCCGGGTGCTGTGGGTGCGCCTCCGGTTACGGCTGCGTTGATGATGGGTATCGCCGCGGTAGCTTGGGGCGTCTATTCGCTCGCGGGCCGCGGCGCGACGGACCCGATGGCCGAAACAGGGGCGAATTTCATCTGTGCGGCGCCATTTGCGATCCTTGCGTGGCTCATTGTGCAAGACGGGATGAATGTGACGGGGGCAGTGCTGGCGGTGATTTGCGGCGCGATGACCTCGGGCTTGGGTTACGCATTGTGGTACAGCGTGTTGCCGAAATTGGACGCGGCGGTGGCGGCGCTCACGCAACTGACCGTGCCGGTGATCGCGGTGCTGGGCGGGATGTTGATCTTGGGAGAGGCCGTGAACGCCCGGCTCATACTGGCAAGCGTGGTGGTCCTTGGCGGGGTAGCCTTGGGCGTGCTTGGCGGTCAGCGCAAGATCGGTTCCAAGGCGTCATAAGCGGCGTGTTCGCCGTGGTCCCATGCGACTTGGGCGAGGCTGTCTGGCTTGACGCGTAAGGTCGCCAATTCGGCGCGCGTGACCCAGCGGCGGTCCGTTACGACATTGCCGACGTCTTCCCAAGTGTCCGAAAGTTCACCCGCCACAAGAGTGCAGCGGAAGTAGATGTCGACCTGATGAAAGTCGCCGCCCGGGTCGTGGAATTCGTTGATCAACACGCAGGGGCCGACGGCCACGATGAGGCCGGTTTCCTCGAATATTTCGCGGCGTAAATTGTCGGGCAGTGATTGGTGGACTTCTGCTCCGCCGCCCGGCACGCACATCAAGTCGCTCTTGCCGCCGGGCCATGCGTTGACGAGGAGCAGTTTGCCGTCGTTGAACACGAGACCGCGCGTGGCAAGGCGGATCGGGCGCATGTCAGGCTCGATCGGTGGCGGGGCCGAGAACGCGGGTAACGTGGCCCATTTTACGCCCCGGTCTTGCTTCGGCCTTGCCGTACAGATGCAGACGCGCGCCGGTTTCTTGAGTGATGCCGGGGACTTGATCCAGATCGTCGCCGATGAGGTTGGTCATAACCACGTCCGAATGACGCATAGGATCGACCAGCGCCCAACCCGCAATAGCGCGAATGTGTTGTTCGAACTGGTCGATGACGGCTCCGGCTTCGGTCCAGTGGCCCGAGTTGTGCACGCGAGGAGCGAATTCGTTGATAATAAGCTCATCGCCCGAGACGAACATCTCGACGCCAATGACGCCGATATAGTCGAGCGCGGTCAGAATGGTGCCCGCGATGCCAAACGCGCGTTCGCGAGTGGTAGCCGAGATTTTGGCCGGAACGCGGGTTGTGTCGAGAATGCCGTTTTTATGAATGTTTTCGCCGGGCTCAAAGCAGGCAATGGTGTCGTCGAGACCGCGCGCGGCAATGACGCTGATCTCGCGGTCGAAGTCGACGAAACCCTCAAGGATCGCGTCGGCGCCGTTCATTGCGGCCAAGGCTGCGGGGGCGTCGTGGCGGTCGTTGATGCGGGCTTGGCCTTTGCCGTCATAGCCCAAGCGGCGGGTTTTCAAGATCGCGGGCATGCCAATCGTGGCAAGGGCTTGGGCCAGTTCGGCCTCGGTGCTGACGGTCGCGAAAGGGGCGGTGGTCAGCCCGATGTCGGCGAGGAACGTCTTTTCCGTCAGGCGGTCCTGGCTGGTGGCCAAGGCGTTGCGGTTCGGGCGGATCGGGACGCGGGCTTCGATCAGATCGAGCGCTGCAGCGGGGACATTTTCGAATTCGTAGGTCACGACATCGACGCTGTCGGCGAAGGCGGCAAGCGCTTCGGCGTCGTCATAGGAGGCGGTCGTGAGGCGGTGGGCTGTTTCGCCCGCAGGTGGGTTCGCGCCGGGTTCAAAGATGTGGACTTTTAGGCCGAGGCGCGCGGCGGCCATCGACAGCATTCGGCCAAGTTGGCCGCCTCCGAGGATGCCGATGGTCTGGCCGGGATGTAGCGGGTCACTCATCTTTTGGGCTTTCTGGGATCGACGCGGAAAGGGCGGCGCGCCACGCATCAATGCGGGCGGCAAGTGCGGGGTCGGTGGTTGCCAGCATTTGCGCCGCCATAAGGCCTGCGTTCATGCCGCCGCCGATTGCCATCGTTGCCACGGGAAAGCCGCGAGGCATCTGGAGGATCGAATAAAGGCTGTCGACGCCTTTCAGGGCGCGTGTCTCGACCGGCACGCCAACGACTGGCACGCGGGTCTTTGAGGCCATCATGCCGGGCAAATGCGCGGCCCCACCAGCGCCAGCGATGATCACTTGAAGTCCCCGCTCGACGGCTGTTTTGCCGTACTCCCATAGCCGATCCGGTGTGCGGTGCGCCGAGACGATGCGGGTTTCATAGGCCACGCCAAGGTCATCAAGAATGTCCGCTGCGGGTTTCATTGTGGGCCAGTCCGACTGGCTACCCATGATGATGCCGACTTTCACGCTCATGCGCCGATCCCCCGTGGTTAAAGACGGACCCTAGCGGTGGCGCGCGGTCCTCGCAACGCCTCAGGCGATGATATCGGGCGTCAATTCATCGTCGATCTGCGCAATCCGGTCTTTCAGCGAAAGTTTCTGCTTTTTCAGCCGCTTCACGGTCAACGGATCGCCCGTGCCCCGGTCATCAAGCGCGCGGATGGCCTCGTCCAGATCGCGGTGTTCGCGTCTGAAGGCCTCAAGCTTGAAGCGCAGAACCTCTTCGTGGTCCATTTGATGTGGCGGGGCGGTGGTCATTTAATATGTGCGATATGTTGTGCGTCAAACCTTTAGATAACGTGAACCCCCTTCATTTCATAGCGGCAACTGGCCTTGTTAAGGCCGCATTGCACCCCCATATCTTGGAGACGGACGGTCGCCGACAGGGGCCGGACGCCGCACCGTCGCTTACTGAGGACGTCGCATGACAAAACTGACCTTGGGGACGCACCCCTTTCTTCTGGGCTTTGATCAGCTTGAACGGCTGGTCGAACGTACTGCGAAATCCGAAAACGGATATCCCCCGTATAATATAGAGCAGGTGCGCGAGAACGCGTTTCGCATCACGCTTGCGGTGGCGGGGTTCAGCGACGACGATCTGTCACTCACGGTGGAAAACCGCCAACTTGTTGTCAGAGGCAAGCAAACCGATGACAGTGAAGGGCGGATGTTTTTGCATCGCGGCATCGCGGCGCGGCAATTTCAGCGAACGTTTTTGATTGCTGATGGTGTCGACGTAGCCGGAGCTTCGATGGAAAACGGGTTGCTGCACATAGATCTGGCGCGCGCCGTGCCCGATCAGGTGGTGCAGACGATCCGGATCAATAGGGCGTAAGAGGAGTAAATGTCATGAATACCAAGTATGATTTCAAGAAACTGGACGTCGACAAGCTTGTTTATGTCCGGCAGGTGGCGGTCGCTGATCTGCCTGAGGACGTTCAGGATCAGGCGTCAGGCATTGATCACCTCTATGCCGTGCATGCGGCCGATGGGGCGCGGATCGCGCTTGTGATGAACCGCTCGATGGCGTTTGAGCTGGCGCGACAGAACGACTTTGCCCCGGTAAACGTTCACTAAAAACTGCAAGGGCGGGTTATTTCGCCCCTTTGCGCTTGTTTCGTCAGCGCGCCCTACTAGTGTCAGCCTCGGTTAGTCACGGAGGCGGATATGGCAGAGCAACCTCAACTCAGACTGGGTGTGAACATCGATCACGTCGCCACGGTGCGCAATGCGCGGGGCGGTGTGTATCCTGATCCGTTGCGCGCGGCCAAATTGGCCGAAGAGGCCGGGGCCGATGGCATCACGGCGCATTTGCGCGAAGATCGTCGACATATTTCGGATGCGGATATCGACGGGCTGATGAAGGTCTTGTCGGTGCCTTTGAATTTCGAGATGGCGGCGACGGACGAGATGCAGAAGATCGCGCTACGTCACAAACCCCACGCCATATGCATCGTGCCGGAAAAGCGCGAGGAACGCACGACTGAGGGCGGGCTTGAGGTCGCTCGGGACGAGAACCGTTTGGCGCATTTCATTGCACCTTTACGGGATGCCGGATGCCGGGTGTCGATCTTTATCGCCGCCGATGTGCGTCAGATTGAAGCCGCAAACCGGATTGGAGCCGAGGTGATTGAGCTTCACACCGGGGCCTATTGTGATTTCCACGCCGAGGGTCATATCGAAGCGCGTGACGCCGAATTGGTGCGCCTGCGCGAGATGTCGACGTTTGCGCATTCGCTTGGGCTTGAGGTCCATGCTGGCCACGGCTTGACCTACGACACGGTTGCGCCTGTCGCGGCTTTGCCTGAAGTGCTTGAGTTGAACATCGGCCATTTTCTGATTGGCGAGGCGATTTTTCTGGGGATTCAGCCTGCGATCCGCGAGATGCGTGCAATTATGGACGCTGCGCGCGATGGGCGTTGAACTTTGGGTTGTTCTGGTCGGTTGGATGCTGGCCGGAGGAAGCCCCGGACCGGCGACATTGGCGATCTCATCGACCGCGATGGGGCAGGGGCGGCGGGCAGGTCTTGCAATTGCATCAGGCATTTGGGTCGGCTCGGCGATCCTAGGCTGCGCGGCGGCCTTGGGCATGTCGGCGTTGATGATGGCAAACGCCTGGGTCTTTGAGGTGATCCGCTATGTCGGCGCGGCCTATCTGTTGTGGTTGGCGATTAAGTCTCTGCGCGCTGCATGGAACGGGCGCACGCTGACGACCCGTTCCGGTGGAGATCGGCGTGATTTTCTGCGCGGGCTGGCGCTTCACCTGACGAACCCGAAGGCGATCCTTGCCTGGGGCGCAATATTCGCAATTGCTTTGCCGTCAGGGGCCGCGAGCGCGGATGTCTGGGCGCTTTATGCGATGTTGATCACCGCCTCAGCGGTTGTTTTCTTGGGCTATGCGGTTTTATTTTCCGCCCCCCGCATTGCACGCGCCTACAGTCATGCGGCGCGTGTTTTTGATGCAGGGTTCGGGCTTTTGTTTGGGGCGGCGTCGATCCGCGTTCTGACGGCGCGGATCGTACCGGGCTAGGCATATATCGCGCTCGGACTTTCGCCGACGGCACGTGGTCCACGGACGATAAGCCAAAGCGCAAACGTGATCTCTGCAAGTGTGACGATTGCCAGCAGTCCGATACGGATTTGCCCAAGGAGGGCCGCGTCAGGCAGGGCGAATGCGTACAGGCTGTCGAGGACGTAGCCAATGCCTCCAACGGACATCGCATGGCCCAAGATGCGGGGGTAGAGATCCGATTGTGCGACGAGCCAGCCGAGCAGGAGAAGGTGAAGTGCAAAGAAAAGCTGCCAGATCCAAACGCCCACAACGTCGAGGTAAAGGAGGAAATCGACGAATTCAGCGCGTTGGATTTGCGAATAACTCCCCAGAAGTTCGGGCGTCGTAGCGATTGCAAAAGCAGAGGCCGAGAAGAACAGCATCGCGGCCATGACTGCCACCATAGCGAACCGGGCCATTGCCGCGATCACCGCCAACGTTGGGTGCACAGTGCGAAACATGAAAAACAGCATCGCCGTCAAGGCAACTTCGGCCAGTATCATCACGATGTCCCCGCCCAGTCCGGCAAGGAAGAGACCGCTTTGCGCGGATATGTTGTTGAACGTAGCCACGGGATCATGTGGAACAGTGATTTGCGCAGGCACATAGGCAATGGCAAAGCCGCCGGACACGGCAATCGTGAGGTATAGCGCGCCAGCAAGTCGCGCATAGCGGTGGTTATTTTGGGGGTTAGGTGCGGACATTTCGCGTCTCCGGTTTCATGGGCACACGTTTTCTGTGCCCAGCGGAATGATCCAAAATGGGTGACGTGAAACGTGTTGGTTGTGTGAGACCCAAGGCTGCGTTGCCTTGGCGACAACTAGGGTTTACGCGGCAATCGACATAAAGAAAATTGTCGAATTTTGCCTACCATCCATGCAAAAATGTATGAGCGAGTTTTATAATTTGCCGCTGCTATGGCCTGCCGCTTGGGCGGAATAGTCATCACTTTGGATGCTTGTCCCGATGCCATCAAACGGCCCGCCTATCCCGTTGCGCCCCACCCCACAATTCACTGCATGGACTGTTGTCGGGTTGTCGAACGCCTGCCCAGGTGGACGGGGGGCGAAGGCCCCTCGGCAGCCTTCGGTGTCGTTGGAATAGGCGCTAATCGCTCGACCATATTGGAAAACGACCACGACATAGGAGGCGCTGGTGCCAAATTGTGGGAACGCATAGCCGACCGGGTTACTCATGTTGCGATAGATCAGTCGTTTTTCACCACCTTCGCGCACGATCTGTGTGGGACGCCCCCAGCGGGTGATGAATTGGCTTTCTGTCGTGACACCCGGCGAAATGCTGTCGATCATAGCGCGACGCACCACTGGTTCATCTGCCACGGTGGTGTTCCACGCAAGTCCGCCACAGCCCGACAAAAGGCAAAGAATGAGAAATACACGCGTCATGCCACGCTCTTTAGACCAACATGGTTGCCAAAACCTTGCCAAGCCCGCCACTAGGGCCTCATAAATCGGTTGGACAGGCGACAGGCACATTCATGATCCTTGGTATTGGCACAGATCTTTGCAACATCGACCGCATCGCGGGTGTTCTTGAACGTCACGGCGACCGGTTTCGCAATCGCGTGTTCACCACGACTGAACAGGCCAAAGCCGAGCGGCGCGCAGACACACCCGGCACCTATGCCAAGCGCTGGGCCGCCAAAGAGGCGTGTTCAAAGGCGCTTGGGGCCGGCCTTCGTATGGGCATTGCGTGGAAGGATATGTCGGTCACAAATCTACAGACCGGCCAGCCGGTGATGCATGTGACGGGATGGGCCGAAGAGCGGCTTTTGGCGATGACGCCGAAGGGGTTCGAGGCGGTGATCCATGTCACGCTGACCGACGATCACCCCTGGGCGCAGGCCTTCGTTTTGATCGAGGCGCGCCCTCTCGGTCAGTCCAGCGAAGTGTCGACGTCGACATCGTCGCGGCGGCTTGCTTGACAGGGTGACGCGCAGACCTCAGAAAGTCGCGACCCGAATGAGGCAAAGCACCCAAATGTCCGACAGTACCAGTACTCTCCTTGATGGCGTTATCGAGACCGTCAAAACCATCGTCTATGCGCTGTTAATTGCAGGCTTTTTCCGCACATTGTTTTTTCAGCCCTTCTGGATCCCGTCGGGGTCGATGAAGGACACTCTTTTGATTGGCGATTTTTTGTTCGTCAACAAAATGGCCTATGGCTATTCGCAGTATTCTTGCCCCTTCAGTTTGTGTCCGATTGAGGAGCGGCTATGGGGTGGCGAACCCGAGCGCGGCGATGTCGTTGTGTTTCGCCATCCCTCGAATGGTCAGGATTTCATCAAGCGGCTGATTGGGATGCCCGGCGATACGGTGCAAATGCAATCGGGCGTGTTGTTTATCAACGGCTCTGCGGCGCCGCAGTCACCGGACGGCATCTTCTCGGAAATCTACGAGCGTCAGGGCCCCACCGGCACAACACCACTATGCAACGAGACCCGGCTATCGTTCGGCGACATCTGCACCAAAACAAAGACCATCGAAACATTGCCAAACGGGAGGCAGCATTCGGTTTTGGATGCAGCCTCCATGCGGCTGGACAATACCGGCGTGACGCGGGTGCCTGAGGGCATGTATTTCTTCATGGGCGACAACCGCGATAATTCGACCGACAGTCGTGTCGCGCAACCATCCGGCGTTGGGCTTGTGCCTTACAAGAACCTGATCGGACGCGCGGACCGGGTGATGTTCTCGTCTGGCGGGCGGTCGCTGTTCTTTGTCTGGACGTGGCGGATGGATCGGTTCTTTAAGGCCGTTGAGTAATGAAACCCTCGGCTGATCTGGAAGCGTTTGCCGCGCGACTTGGGTACCGCTTTAAGCAGCCCGAGATCCTGATCCGTGCGGTCACTCATCCCTCCATCGCCTCCGAGACCCGTCCTGACAACCAACGTCAGGAGTTTCTGGGCGACCGGGTTTTGGGGCTGGTGATTGCAGAAGCACTTTTGCAAGCAGATGAAGCGGCTGCCGAGGGTCAATTGGCACCGCGGTTCAACGCGCTTGTGCGCAAGGAAACCTGCGCTGCGGTTGCGCGCGATATCGACATCGGGACAGTGTTGAGATTGGGTCGATCCGAGATGATGTCAGGCGGGAGGCGCAAAGACGCGCTATTGGCTGATGCGATGGAGGCGGTGATCGCGGCCGTCTATCAGGATGCGGGCTTTGCAGCGGCGCGCGATGTGGTGCTTGGTCTGTGGAAGACTCGGATCGAAAGCGTCGAGGGTGACGCTCGCGATCCAAAGACGTCGCTTCAGGAATGGGCGCAGGCGCGCGGGCTGGCGCCACCCACGTATGAGGCGATCGGACGGGAAGGCCCGGACCACGCGCCGGTGTTTACGGTTGAGGCGCGGCTATCGACCGGCGAGACAGAGGCAGCTGCCGCAACCTCAAAACGCGCGGCAGAGCAGGCGGCGGCCAAAGCGCTTTTGGCGCGGGTCGAGGCCGGTTAGCGCGGCCCGAGCGGCGGTTGCCGTTTATTGGTCATCCAAAGTTTTCGGCGCACGCCATCGGGTTCGTATTCTTTGTAACGACCTTTGGAAAATAGCGGCCAGTCCAGCGCGAGGCCTTGTTTGACCAGTTCAGCCGCAATGTCGCGACCGTCCGGCAGGCAGCAGATTGCAACGGTGCGGTCGAAGCTCATCTCGGGCGCGATTCTAGCGGTGATGATCTGGCCCTTGGTGATCGCGACCATCGCCCATTTCGAGCTTTGACCGTACGGGTGATCAAGCTCGGGCGCGTCAATTCCAGCAAGGCGAATAGGCACGCTGTTGATGGAAATCGTGTCGCCGTCGATCACATAGCATTTGCCCTTGAGGATCGTTGGGCCCGGCGTACAGGCGTGGCGGTACACCAGTTTTGCGCGCTCGGCCCGTTCTTCGCGTTTGGGGTATCGGCAAAATGGCAGAGTGACGTTTTGGGGGGCGGTTGGATCGGGCGCCGCGTGCGGTATTGCCTCAGAATAGCGACCGAGCGGCGAGGGCTCAGAGCGAGACGACGGCTGCGATATCGGCTGCACGATTACAGTTTTTTCTGGCGCGACTGGTCGGCTTTCCCGGCGTTGGGTGGGGCGGGATTGTGGGCGACTGCGCCGCGCCGCGTCCCGTGATCTTTGGTCGTCTGCGTCGGGGGCCGAAATTGCCAGCCGAATGAGAAATTTAATGAGTCCCATCAATACACTCCGTAAAATACGACTTAATCTGTATCTTCTGGAAATGGCGCGAGAATGCCGGGATCAAGGAACTTGCAAGGCAGGCTTGTTGTTGATCTGGTCCGATACGCAATATGTGCGTGGTTCTGGTCCTTACACTTCGAATCAACTACTGGCTGACCCATGACAGAAAACACATCCAACACCCGCGCCGGGTTCGTGGCTCTCATCGGAGAGCCCAATGCCGGTAAATCGACACTTTTAAACCGCATGGTCGGGGCAAAGGTGTCTATTGTGACGCATAAAGTGCAGACCACCCGGGCGCGCATTAGGGGCGTCGCTCTTGAGGGCGATGCGCAGATTGTCTTCGTGGACACGCCGGGCCTCTTTCGGCCCCGTCGCCGTCTGGACCGTGCCATGGTCGCCGCCGCGTGGAGCGGGGCGTCCGACGCCGACGTTGTCGTCTTGTTGATCGAGGCGCATCGCGGGATCACCGAAGGCGTCGAGGCCATTCTGGAGAGCATCGGCGACCGCGTAGGCCAAGCCCCAGTCGCTTTGGCTATCAACAAAATCGATCGCGTTGAGGCCCCGGTGCTGCTGAAGCTGACCGAACAAATGAACGCGAAATTCCCCTTTACTGAGACGTTTATGATCTCGGCGGAAAAGGGCTACGGGGTTCCTGATCTTAAGAAATGGCTTGGCGGAATGCTGCCCGAGGGGCCTTGGCTTTATCCCGAGGATCAGATCGCGGACCTGCCGATGCGGACGATCGCGGCCGAGATGACGCGCGAGAAGCTGACGCTTCGGCTGCATCAGGAATTGCCGTATCAACTGACCGTCGAAACCGAAAGCTGGGAAGAGCGCGACGACGGTTCGGTGAAGATCGACCAGATCATTTACGTTATCCGCGACGGCCACAAAGGTATCCTTCTCGGCAAGAAGGGCGAGACGATTAAGGTCGTCGGACAGCTTGCACGGGTTGAGATTTCCGAGTTTCTGGGGCGCAAAGTGCATCTGTTTTTGCAGATCAAAGTGCGGCCGAACTGGTTGGATGAAAAAGAGCGCTATTCTGAGATGGGGCTCAACTTTTCGGACGGGAATTAATGACGCCGCGCCTGACATCCGAGATCTGGGTGGCGGCGTATCTGACGCGTTGCCGATTGGCAGATATTCCGGCCTTTTTGGTTGCGCGCGGCGATCACACGGCTGGCGCGGTCATGATCAAGCTGAACACGTTGGACGGCAAAGCGTGCTGCTACCACCGGTCCTTCGATTTGATGACCGGCGAACGCAAGTGGGTCGTGCATAACGAAGGCGATGAACCTGACGTTGACGTAAGCGTCAACAAGCAGCGGTCTTTTGACCCCGACCTATGGGTGATCGAGATCGAAGACCGCGACGGGCGGCACATGCTGGACGATCCAAGCCTCGCTTGAGGCTTTGCATCCGGTGCAGCGACGCGGGATAAGCGGGACATGGATTGGCGCGAAGAGGGTGTCCTTCTGGCCGTGCGCAAGCATGGTGAGACATCCGCGATCATCGAGGTATTTACCGAAGGCCGGGGACGGCACGCCGGTGTTGTGCGTGGCGGGACCAGTCGCAAGATCGCACCCATTTTGCAGCCGGGGACGCAGTTGGACGTGGCGTGGCGGGCGCGGCTTGAGGATCACCTTGGCGCGTTCACGGTCGAGCCGGTACGCAGCCGCGCCGATCTGATGGGCGGACGCGATACATTGTCGGCGCTCAATGCGGTGACGGCGCTTTTGTCGTTTGTGCTGCCCGAACGCGAGGCGCATCCCAACCTCTACCGGCGCACTTTGGCTGTTCTCGACATGATCGGCGAAGGGGCGTTTTGGAAGCTGGGGTATTTGCGCTGGGAGTTGGCGCTGTTGGATGATCTGGGTTTTGGGCTTGATCTTGGGCGTTGTGCGGTGACGGATCGCTCGGACAATCTGGTGTTCGTTTCGCCAAAGTCCGGACGCGCTGTCTCGCGGGCCGGAGCGGGCGAGTGGGCGGATCGGATGTTGCCTCTTTCGCCCGCGTTGGTCGGTGAAGGCGAAGGCAGCGACCGCGACGTGCTGGAGGGACTTAGGGTCACCGGGCATTTTTTAGGACAGCACTATGCGCCGACGCTTGGGGACCGCCCGCTGCCAGCGGCCCGGCAGCGGTTCGTCGATTTGATTGCGCGCGGCGTCAGGCCAGAAGGCGACGCGCAATAACCTGCGCTTGAATTTCGGCGGCACCTTCGAAAATGTTCAAAATCCGCGCGTCACACAGGATGCGGCTGATCTTGTACTCAAGCGCGAAGCCGTTGCCACCGTGGATTTGCAGGCCGTTGTCGGCAGCGGCCCATGCGACACGCGCCCCAAGTAGCTTTGCCATTCCGGCCTCCAGATCACAGCGCCGGCCGTTGTCTTTCTCGGCGGCAGAGAAATACGTGAGTTGCCGCGCAACCATAATTTCGACCGCCATCATCGCCAGTTTGGACGCCACACGGGGGAATTCGATAAGCGACTTTCCGAACTGTTTACGGTCTTCGGCGTATTGCATCGACACATCCAGTGCAGACTGTGCGACGCCAATCGCGCGGGCTGCGGTCTGGATGCGCGCGCTTTCAAACGTCTGCATCAACTGCTTGAAGCCTTGGCCTTCGGTGTCCCCGAGAAGGTTCTCGCCCTTCACCTTGAAGCCATCGAAATTGACGGTGTATTCCTTCATGCCGCGATAGCCGAGGACTTCGATTTCGCCGCCGGACAGGCCGTCATCGGGAAATGGGGCTTCATCGGTTCCGGGGGTCTTTTCGGCGAGGAACATCGACAGGCCACGGTGATCGTTGGTGTCTGGG
>RCMY010002645.1_pt1 | contig 16854 bp, 13 predicted proteins | sample 2041341 | NCBI WGS metagenome assembly RCMY01 (sample SAMN09708234, study PRJNA481090) | Marine sediment metagenome, whole genome shotgun sequencing project. | reverse complement strand
GGATCGGTGAGCGCTTTGTCAAGCTGCGCGTCATCCAACACACCGAGTCGTGCGAGCGAGCCAAGGGCAAGCGAACGATTCGAGTGTTCGCCATTGGCAAGAGCGTCGAGGAGTGCGGAGACGTCGCCGTGTACTTCGGCAAGGATGATCTCGGAGCGTGTTGGTTCTTCTTGCGTACTCAAGTCTCGGATCATCCCTCCGATAGGCCCAATACGCAACGATTCTTGGAGCAAGACATGTCGTACATAGTGGTGTACCAGCGACCGGATGGCTCGTCTGGGCTCGAGGAGTGTGAAACTCTCGATCTTGCGGTCGTTGCAGCTGAGCGACTGCGCAACGTCGACTCGGTCGAAAGTCCGCGAATCTTCAAGACCGAAGAGGTCAAGTTCGACTTCCGGCCGTATTACCGCGTCGAGGTCAGCGGGGGCGCCGACAGCCCAACCCCCGACACCTCAACCCCCGACAGCCCAACCCCTGGCACTGCAACAGACTCGGTCGAAACGACGTCTCCGCTCGTGGCACCGGTGGTCGAGAGCACGACACCACCACCACCGCCAACCGCCCCAGTTTCGGAGAGCTCGAGCTCGACGTCATCTATCGACCCATGGGCATCGGCCTCGTCGATCCCTGCGAGCATCGATTCGCTGCCACCCGCACCCACGGACACAGACCCAGCAGATCTCGCCGCAGCCGAGCCGATCGACTACGCGAACACGTCGACCGATGTCGAGCCCGACGTAGCCGAAGCCGTTCCGGCGCCCACTCCTGACACAGCAGCGAGCACCGGCGATGAGGAAGTGGTTCACGCCGACGCGTCGCGTGGATTGTTCTCCACCGCGAGTCTTCCCGAATCTCCCGCAGATGGATCTGACCTCGACAAACTTGCTGAAGATGTCAGCGATGCAGTACCGCCACGCCGCGGATTGTTCGGGCGCTGAGCTGAGCTGTCAACCGGCGCTGGCGATCAGCTGCTGATTGCTTGTTCCAACAAGAAGCCGACCACGAGGATCATCGATCCAATGAGTCCGGCCACCGCGACGCCCAGAAAAACAACGAGTGCGCCGAGCGAAAAGATCGACGTGAAACGGCGAAGGATCGACGGATACGCCTCGACGCCGTACTCGGCTTGTGCTGGTGGTTGAAAACCGATGCCAAGCTTTTGCAGAATCGAACGATCGGGTTTGGGCTCCACGGGAAGTTGTGGAGCCGAAGCGGAGTTCTCTTCATGTCGTGCGATGCTGGTCATGTGAACACCGAGATCCTCGTCGGCAACCGAAACAGCTCACCCTCGTGGGCCGTCGGCGAAAGTGATGCCGCATGAGTGATGCGACCGAAGTGAACTCAATCGTACTCGACGAACAAGCAGCCATCGACCCACCACCGGTGTCGACGGAGTCCCGCGTCGGCACCAAGTTCATGGTGTTTGCGATTCTCGTGGGCCTCGCCGCTGGTGTGGCGTCATTTGTGGTTCGTCTGCCGTATCTCGCGCTCGAGCCGGGAAACACCTTCGAGACCGAAGAGTATGTCGTCGTGGAAGGTGCTGCGGCCTACACGAGCCCTGGAGAGGTGAGCTTCGTCACCGTGACCCAGAGACGTCTGACACCACTGGACTGGGTGATCTCGAAACTGCAGGACTCCGACGACATCTTCCACGAGGATGAGCTGTTGCAGGGCCGAACTTTCGACGAGCAGCGCGAAGAAAACGCGCAACTCATGGTGACCTCACAACACGCTGCGATCGCAGCAGCGCTTGGAGAGCTCGGATTCGACACGTCTGAACCGGCCGGAGTGGTGGTGATCGATGTGGTCGAGGGAGGCCCGGTGGACGGCGTCTTGGCTCGCAACGATGTCATCACCGGGCTGAACGGCATGCCGATCCTGACGCAAGATGAACTGTTCGAGGAGCTCAGCACCGCAACCCCCGGATCGACGATCGAGCTGACCGTACAGCGCCCCGGCGCTAACCCAGAAACGGTTTCGGTCACGTTGACTTCAGACACCGCTGCCTTCCTCGGCATCATGCGCGGCACCGACGTCGACGATTCCCGAAACGGTGTTTCGATCGATGGTGTGGTCGAAGGTGGATCGGTCGACGGATTGCTCGTCGCCGGTGACAGCATCGTCAGCTTCGACGGTGCAGAAATCGATTCGTTCGAGGCGCTTGTTGCCGCACTGGCAGACCGGCGATCAGGTGAGATTGTGCCGATCGAAGCCGTGCGTACAGACGCCGACGGGACCGAGGTCGTCATCTCCGAGACGATCACTCTTGGGGTCCGGGCGCTCGAGAGCGCAGGAATTTCACAAGCCGCGACCCAGCTGCGGGACTCCGAGCTTCCGTTCGAAGTCGGGTTCACGACCGAAGACATCGGTGGTCCATCAGCTGGTCTGGCGTTCACCTTGACCGTGCTCGACGTGTTGACCGAAGGAGATCTGACCGGCGGCGCCAACATCGTCGTCACCGGCACGATCGATCGTGAAGGTAATGTCGGGCCGATCGGTGGCGTCAAGCAGAAGGCGTATGCGGCACGTGACGCAGGTGCCGATGTTTTCATCGTGCCAGAGCGCAATCTCGAGGCGGCACGCGCGGCCGTCGACGATCTGCGAATCGAGCCGGTCGCGACACTCGATGATGCACTGGCCATCATCGCTACATTCGGTGGAAATGCCGGATCCTTGCCGACCGACGGACAGCTGTGACAACTCCCTGACGACGCTGGGTGAGGCCTCGACCGGTAGACATCACTGATCGGTGGCGACATGCCACGTACCCTTGGCTCTGATGAGTGCGTCAAATTCTGAGTTCCTGTCGCCCGACGAGATCACGAACAAGTCCTTCGACACGAAACGTCGTGGCGGGTTCGATCCCGAGGCGGTCAAACGACATCTCGCGTCGGCTGCTTCAACCGTGAAGGCGCTCATGGCCGAGCGATCGGCATTGTCCGATCAGGTTGCGAGTGTGCAGGAGCAGTTGGCGAACGCTGAGGCGAATCCTGTCGCGCAGGCCGAACTCGACGAGGATGCGTTGACCGAGCGTCTTGGAAAGGACGCGGCTCGTGTCCTGGCTGAGGCACGCGCGGCAGCTGCGGATCGCATTGCTGAGGCCGAAGCGCAGGCTGACGACATCCGAGCAGCGGCCGAAGAGATCTACGCGGAACGGTCGGTTCTCGCAGATGAAGAGGCGAACAAGATCCGCGAGACTGCCGATGAGTTGCGCAAAGAGCGCACAGAAGAAGCGGAGAACGCCGCCGCGCAGATAATCGCGCGTGCCGAAGCCGACGCCGAGGCGCTTCGAACTGGTGTTGCGGGCGAACGTCAATCGGCTGATGCTGACGCTGCACGAATCGTCCGTGAGGCCGAGTTGACTCGACGTCAGATCCTCGAGGATCTCGCTCGACGCCGGTCGGCGGCGAGACGCCAGATCGAACAACTTCGTGCGGGCCGTGAGCGACTTCTTGCATCCCATGAAACAGTCCGCCGTGCACTCGACGAGATCTCTGAGGAATTGACGATCTCGATGTCCGAGGCTCGAGCAGCGGCTGAGACCGCTGGCCATTCGGTGTCCGACACCACGATCGAGGAGCTCGAGGCGGAGATCGAAACCGCTCGACTCACCGGACTGCTCGACACCGGCCCCGTGCCGGTCGTGTCGAAGTCGAGTGTCGCGACTGCCTCCGTAGACGACCCGACGGCCGAAGAAGCCGCGACTGACGAGATGATCGATTCCGAAGAAGAAGACGAGGCGGCGCAAGCCTCAGTCGACACCGAGGCGGACGCGGCAGACGTCGACGCAAAAGACGAGGTCGAGCCTTCCTCGGGCGACCGGGCATCTGCACCACCATCGGGCGCTGGCCTCGCCGACGTCGTGCAGCTCGATCTGGCTCGCCCCGACGTCGACACGGCAACCCATCCAGCGACCGGCCGAGATGCGGTCTCGGGCCGTGGAGGTTCCTCGAAGCCCTCGTCGCCCGAACCAAAGGCCCCAGTCCTCGAAGCGGTCGAATCCCTCGAGTCCCAAACTCCCAGCACCGATGACCCCCAGGGCGACGACGAAGATTCGGTTGGAGACCTTTTCGCATCGTTGAGGTCGACGCCAGCAGCGGCGCCGAAGAAGGCCAAACCAGCAACGAAGAAAACCGCGGCAAAGAAGTCGACGGCCAAGAAATCCGCAGCGAAGTCTTCCTCGAAGCCGAAGGCAAAACCTGCCGCCGAGATCGAGGTCGATTCCAGCGACCTTGCACGTCGACTGAAACGAGTTCTCGCCGATGAGCAGAGCCGGGCGATGTCTCGGGTGAAGGGGTCTGACGCAGTGCCCTCTCTCGAACAACTTCTCGGAGACTCATCGGGCCACATCGAGGGTTATTGGGTGGAGGTTGTCGCGCAGCTCGACGTCGGGTCGGCCGATGACCAGCTGCGACAACCTGTCCACGACTTGGTCGAGGCGATTCGTCGCCGAGTTGGCGACGCGTTGTCCGACGCCGAAGACGATTCGGAAGGTGCGGTTTCGTCACTTCGCAGCGTGTACCGGGAAGTCAAGACGCAGCGCGTTTCGATCTGTGCAGATCAAGTATGCCGAATGGCCATGGGGCGATCCGCCGACCGAGCCTGACGGCGGTAGTCTTCATCGAACATGGAGACCGAAAAAGCACCGGAGTCCAACGTCGCGCGATCGGGCAAACGGCGTGCAATTGGCGCAATAGTCATCGTCGCGACCTTGGTCCTGTTGGCGTCGCTGCGCGGCATACTCAACGTCTACACCGACTACCTGTGGTTCGATGACCTGAATCGCACGTCGGTTTGGACCGGCATCCTCGGCGCGCAAATCGTCTTGTCCGTCGTTTTCGTCTCGATCTTCTTCGTCCTTGCGTGGCTCAACCTCGTCATCGCCGACCGGATCGCACCTGCTCTTCGGCCGCCCGGACCCGAAGAGGAACTTCTCGTCCGATGGCACGAAACAGTTGGTCGCCGCAATGGGTTGATCAGGTTTGCGATCGCTGGTTTCTTCGCCCTCGTCGCCGGCGGGGGAGCAGCTGCCCAGTGGAACGAATGGGTGCTGTTCACCAACCCTGTCGACTTTGGCGAAGTCGACCCGGTGTTCTCGCAGGAAGTGTCGTTCTACATCTTTCGTCTGCCGTTCCTGACGTTCGTGGTCAGCTGGTTCTTCGCCGCGTTCATCATCATCGGGATCATCACGGCCATCTGGCACTACATCAACGGTGGCATTCGCATTCAGACCGTCGATCGGCGGACCACTCCGCAGGTCAAGGCGCACCTTTCGGTCATCTTGGCAATTCTGGCCCTGCTCAAGGCAGCTGACTATTATCTCCAGCGGTTCGAACTGCTCGGCTCGAGCCAGGGGTTTCGACGGGGCGCCTTCTACACCGACATCAACGCATCGCTTCCTGCGATTCAGCTTTTGTTGCTGATCTCGCTCTTCTCGGTCGGTCTGCTGGTCGCCAACATCTGGCGTCGGGGGTGGGCGCTTCCATCGGTCGCAGTCGGATTGTGGGCACTCATCGCCGTTCTCGCCGGTGGCATCTATCCAGCGGTGATTCAGCAACTGCAGGTGGCTCCCGACGAACTGGCCCGTGAGCGCACGTTCATCGAGCGCAACATCGAGGCCACGCGCGTCGGCCTCGGCCTCGACAACGTCACCGCTGGCGAGTTCGTGTTCAAGGACGAGTTGCTCACCGGCGACGCGGTGCTCGCGAATCGTGGCGTCTTCTCGAACGTTCGACTCCTCGATCCGCGCATCGTCGATGACTCCTTCACGCTGAACCAGCGCGATCGTTTGGTCTACGACGACTTCGATGGAGCCGTCGATGTCGATCGATACGAAATCGACGGTCAACTCACCCCGGTAGTGGTGGGCGCCCGCGAACTCGGAGACCAGGCGAGTTTGTCGTGGGAGATCCGTCATGCGGTCCGTACCCACGGATACGGCCTCGTGCTTGCGCCCGCCAATCGATTCAACACGAATGGTGAGCCCGTCTTTTTGATCAGAGATGCCCCTCTCGAGAACCAACTCGAAGACTCGGTCCCGATCGACCAACCGCAGATCTATTTCGGTGAGGGTGTCGACCAGTATGCGGTTGTCGGAACGAGCTCAGCGGAATTCGACTTCATCGACGGTTACAGCTACAACGGCGAGGGCGGCATTCCGATGTCGAGCCTCTTCTCGCGGCTTGCATTCGCCTTTCGGTTCGGCGCAATCGAACCGGTCATCTCCGGCATCATCACCGATGACACCGAAGTCATGTTCGCTCGAGACGTCACTGAACGAGCTCGACGAATCGCACCCTTCCTGCAATACGACTCCGACCCATACCCAATCGTCGTCGACCGTGGCATCTCGTTTGTCATCGATGCCTACACCACGTCGGATCGTTTCCCGTACGGCGAGTTCGGCGATGTCTCACAGCTGCCGAGTTCTTCTGGTTTGCGTCGGTCGTTCAACTACGTGCGCAACTCGGTGAAGGTTGTCGTCGACGCATACGATGGCACGGTCGACTTCTACGTTGTCGACGATGAGGATCCCATTCTCGCTTCCTACCGTCAGGCCTTTGACGAGTTGTTCCAAGATGCCTCCGAGATGCCCGAAGAGGTCAGCACCCATCTCCGATACCCGAACGATCTGTTCGTCATGCAGACCGGCATGTGGGGTCGCTACCAGCTCGACAGCGTCGGTGATTTCTTCACGGGCGATCTCGCATGGGAGATTGCGGACAACTCCGACACAATCTCCAACGGACAACCGATCACTCGACTCGACACGAGCGATCCGACCAACCCTCGCACGGTGCCTGATCGTAGCCGTCCGGTCGATCCCTACTATCAAGTCACGCAGCTTCCTGACGAAGACGAACCAACCTTCATCATCTCGCGACCGTTCGTTCCTTCTGCGGTCCGGGAGCTCACCTCGTACTTCGTTGGCCGTACCGACACCAGCGGCAATCTCGAGCTTCGCGAATACGAGATGAGCGCGGGCAACAACGTGCTCGTCCGCGGTCCGTTCCAAATCGACGAGATCCTGAACTCCGACCCCGTGATCTCCGAGGAGAGCTCACAGCTCGGTCGATTTGGGTCTCAGTTCTTGTCGGGCAACCTCATGGTGCTGCTCGTCGACGAGGCGGTGGTCTACGTCCGTCCGTTCTATGTGCAGCGTGAACCGCCGGCCGAGAGCCCAAATGAGAAGACCGAACCCCAGGTGAAGTTCGTTGCGGTCGTGCAAGGAGACCGAATCGGATTCGCCTCCACCTACGCAGGCGCGCTCGCCAGGCTCTACGACATCACGATCGAGGAAGCCGCGGTGTTGGTTGGAGTTCCCATCGAGGAGGTTCTCGATGAAGAGGGATCGATATCGAGCGGCTCGATCAATATTGGTGATGCCAGCGAAGAGGTCGCGGCGCGTCTCGACGCGATCCTCGATCGGTTTGCTGATGCCGATCAGGCGCTTCCAGATTTCACCGAGTACGAGCGGCTGCAGAACGAAGCGCTTGCTGACCTGCAGGAACTTCTCGATCAGATCAAAGCCGAAGCAGATGCCGCCGAGGTGGTGCCTCCCGTCGACGAAGAACCCGACTCGGCCTGATTATTTTCTCTGCGAAACAATCACCTGTCGACCCGGGCAAACGTGAGCGACGCCGGGCGAACGTCAGCGTCGGGCGGGCTGCCAGCCAGCGGCACGGGCCGATGGGGTGGATCGCGTCTTCGTGGTTGGCTGATCAATCGGCCGAACCGAAGCGTCGCTGCCTGTCGATGAACTTCGACTCGAGGCTGGGATTCGAGTTGGGAGATCGGGTGGTGCCAGCTTCGACGTGGTGTTTTCGGCTGGCTGTGCAGCAGCCGCTTCGAGTGCGGCCAGGCGAAGGCTCATGTCGTGAACCTGTTCGGCCAGCGCGTGCAGAATGCGGTCGTGCGTTTCGGTGAACGTCCGCTCGGCGAGCGTGGGGTCGTCGATCGTCATCAGGTTGAGGTCCTTCGTGCAACGCCCGCTCGCGGCCCTCTCCGGTTGGAGACACTAGCCGTCTCGACACATCGTTGGCGGAATGGGTGACGCAGGTGGTGCGGCGCCTCGCAGATCGAATACCGTGCGAACATGACCGACGAACTCACGCAGCTCGACATCGCCATCGACGAATTGTTGGCCGAACACGACCCAACGGCGATGACGACCGAGCAGTTCCGAGGACACCAGTTCGATCGAGGACTCGGCGTGGTGCACTTCCCCGTGGGAAGCGGCGGGCTCGGACTTGCTCCGTCATTGCAGAGTCACATCGAGAAGCGGGTTGTCGAGGCCGGGCGTGCACCTGAGGAACCAACGTTGTTCTTCCGCCACCTCGCCGGACCGACGATTCTGACGCACGGCTCTGAGCACGTGAGGAAGCGATTTCTTCGCCCGATGTACACCGGCGAAGAGTTGTGGTGCCAGTTGTTCTCCGAGCCCGGAGCCGGGTCCGACTTCGCAGGTCTCGCAGCCAAAGCCATGCGTGATGGCGACGAGTGGGTCGTCAACGGACAGAAGGTCTGGAACACGCTTGCTCATCTTGCCGGCTGGGGCATGCTCGTCGTTCGAACCGATCCCTCACTGCCGAAACACAAAGGCATGACCTACTTCGCCGTCGACATGCGATCGGAGGGGGTTGAAGTTCGGCCACTTCGTCAGATCACCGGCGAGGCAGAGTTCAACGAGGTCTATCTCACTGACGTCCGAATTCCTGACTCGAACCGAATCGGTGATGTCGGCGAAGGGTGGCGGGCTGCACTCACCACGCTCATGAACGAGCGGACGGCGATCGGCGGTGGCACACCGAAACAAGGTGGTGGTTCGATCGGTCACCTCCTGGCGGTCTGGAACAAACTCGCGCCATACGAGCAGACCCCCGTGAGACGTGAATCGGTCATGAAGTTGTGGTCCAAAGCAGAAGCGCTTCGCCTCACGAACATCCGGGCCTCGCAGAATCGGAAGATCGGCAACCCTGGGCCCGAAGGGTCCGTGGCCAAAACGATGTTCGCCGAGCTCAACAAGGATGTCTACGCGTTGACGGTCGACCTCCTTGGTCTCGCGGGCCAGGTCGGCTACGACTACACCTTCCGTAGACCCGAGACCCTCGATGTCTCGGGTGCGGGGGGTGGGCCTCGATACGCATTCCTTCGGTCGCGGGCCAACAGCATCGAAGGGGGAACGTCGGAGATCATGCGCAACATCCTCGGCGAACAAGTTTTAGGTCTGCCGGGTGAACCCCGTGTCGACAAGGACATTCCATGGATCGACGTCCCTCGGAGCTAGCAATGTGAAGATGGTCGTCGTCAACGACTCGTGAGCGAGTCGCGGAGGAAGATCACGAATGCAAGACACAACGGTAGTGACACCACTCGAAAGTGCGTGCACGACGAATCCGGACCTGATTTGTGAGTGGGTGTTCGAACGTACGAACAGCGACGTCTGGGCGCGGTTGGCCGATTGGTTCATCGACCGGCCGTTGCGGATGCTCTTCATTCTGTTCATGGCCTGGCTCGTGGTTCGCGTCTTGCGGCAGGTCGTTCGACGTTTTGCTCGCGTCCTGGCAGAGCGCACTTCACAACCACCCGATGAAGATGAGCTGCCGACGAGTCCGATCATTCGACGGATGGCAATTCTTGCGCAGCACGAGCAGCATCAGTTGCGATCCGAGAAGCGAGCGGTGACTCTCGGTGCGATGCTCGAGAACCTCGTGGGAATTGTGGTCTGGACGACGGCATCGTTCCTACTGCTCGGCGAGATCGGCGTGTCGCTTGGCCCCCTGATCGCAAGTGCCGGTATAGCCGGGATCGCACTTGGGTTCGGCGCACAGTCGGTTGTCAAGGACTTCCTCGCAGGGATCTTCGTGATTGTCGAGGATCAATATGGCGTGGGTGATGTCATCGACGTCGGCGAAGCGGTGGGCACGGTCGAGGAGGTGGGATTTCGAACCACGCTCATCCGTGACAATGGTGGTGTTCTGTGGACAGTTCCCAACGGGGTCATTCAGCGTGTGGGCAACTATTCCCAGATCTGGTCGAAGTCGATCTTCGACGTCGAGGTTGCTTACGACACCGACATCGACGAGGCGATGCGGGTCATCAAGGCAACCCTCGACGAGGTATGGCAAGAGGACCTCGACCACGCGACCATCATCGAGGAACCCGAGGTCCAAGGTGTCCAGGCGTTCGGAGAGAGCGCGGTGGTCATCCGCGCAGTGGTCAAGACTGAACCAGCCGAGCAATGGACTGTCGCTCGACTCATTCGTGGACGGTTGAAGAAGGCCCTCGACGAGGCGGGCATCGAGATGCCGTTCCCGCAGCGCACGGTGTGGGTCAAGGACGACGCAGGTGCTTCGTTGACGAGAGAATAGGCGCGTGACGAACTCTCTCCGCTTGCACGCCGTCGATGTCCACGCCGAGGGAGAACCCGGCCGGGTGATCACCGCCGGTATGCCCGATCTGCCGCCGGGCACGATGCTCGAGAAGATGCACTGGCTCGAACGCGAGGCTGATCACATCCGGCTGCAGATGTTGCGGGAGCCGCGGGGGTATCCCGGGTTGTGCTGCAACGCGATCATCCCGTCAGACGACCCGCGCGCCGATGCGGGGTTCATCATCATGGAGCAGACCGAATACCCGCCGATGTCTGGGAGCAACGCAATTTGCGTCGTCACGGCGCTGCTCGAGACGGGGATCGTACCGATCGTCGAGCCGGTCACCGAGTTGACGCTCGAAGCGCCAGCCGGATTGATCACCGTGCGTGCCGAGTGTTCAGGCGGCAAGGTCACCCGCGTCCATTTCACGAACGTGCCTGCCTTCGCGTTGCATCTCGACGTACCGATCGAGGTTCGCGAGCTGGGCACCGTGGCGGTCGACATTGCGTGGGGTGGGATGTTCTACGCAATCGCCGATGGCGACGCCCTCGGTGTCGATCTGTCGGCGGCCAACGGCGCGCAGATCGCACGGGTGAGTGAGATGATCCGTGCGGCGACGGTCGAACAAATGCCGGTGTCACATCCCGTGCACGCAGAGTTGACGGGACCCACGATCGCACAACTCTCCGGACGGCCGTCTGTGGCGGGTGCCCACCGACGCAACGCGGTCACGGTCGCAACCGGCGAACTCGACTGGAATCGCCCCGAGACCTGGACGGGGGCGCTCGACCGGTGCCCGTGCGGCACCGGTACGTCGGCCAAGATGGCTGTGCTTCATGCGCGAGGCGAGCTCTCGGTCGGAGACGATTTCGTGCACGAGGGTCCGCTGGGCACGACGTTCACCGGCCGGGTGGTCGAGGAGACGACCGTTGGTCCGTATGCAGCGATTGTCCCCGAGATCAGCGGCCAGGGTTGGATCACCGGACGCGGCGAATACCTCCTCGACGACACCGATCCCTTTCCCGAAGGTTTCACCGTCGGCGACATCTGGCCCTGACCCATTAGACGCTGGGGGGTCAGACCCCTTTTTCAAAAAAGGGGCCTGACCCCATTCTCCAAATAGGGGCCTGACCCCTTTTTTGAAAAAGGTGCCAGGTTGCTTTTGGCGCTTCGTGGGTGATTTACGCTCGGTGGAACCGAGACCCGGAGAGCCCGGATAGGCGTCGGATGCACCTGCAGGAATTGCCTACGGCGTACCTTCAGGGTCGCGCACTGAGTCGAGCGCCTTCTTCCGATAGGCCGAAGAGAAGATGGGCGGAAGAGACGAGGTACGCGTCGATGGTCGTCGAGTGTCGTCATCCGAATAGAGTATTTCTACACCGAGGGGTTCGGTGGTTGGAGTGGGAGAGAGAATGACGACTGATCTCGACACCCTCCGCAACATCGAACAACGTGTGTTGTGGTTGGCGTGCCGAATCGTCGACGTCGCGAACCGTCGACATCATTCCGAGATCAAGGTCGGTGGTCACCAGGCATCGTCGGCTTCGATGGTGTCGATCATGACCGCACTCTGGTTTGGGCACATTGGTGGCGAGGACAAGGTCGCGGTCAAACCACACGCGTCGCCGGTGTACCACGCAATCAAATACCTGACCGGCGAACTCGATCGAAGTTACCTGACGACACTTCGTCAGCGTGGTGGGCTCCAGGCCTATCCCAGTCGCACGAAGGACCCCGATGTCTCGGACTTCTCGACCGGGTCGGTCGGCCTTGGCGCGGTTGCGCCGCTGTTCAGTGCGCTGACCCGTCGTTACCTCGACGACCACATCGGTGCGCAGCCCGACGCCCGCTTCATTGCACTCGTCGGCGACGCCGAACTCGACGAGGGGAACATCTGGGAGGCGATTGCTGACCCGGCCACCCAGGGGTTGTCGAACTTCACGATGGTCGTCGATCTCAACCGGCAGAGTCTCGATCGGGTGATTCCCGACATTGCCGCGATCCGGCTCCAGAATTTCTTCGCCGATGCGGGTTGGCATGTGGCCGAGGCAAAGTATGGCCAACGGCTGCAGGCGGCGTTCGCCGACTCGCGCGGCGAAGCACTTCGAGACCACATCGATGTGATGTCGAACGAGTGGTACCAGTCGTTGTTTGCGTTGCACGGCGAGGCGCTGCGAAACAAATTTCTCATCGGAGCCGATGAGGCGGTCAAGTCGATCGCAGCTGAACGAAACGATGATGACCTGCGAGCATTGGTCACCGACCTCGGTGGTCACGACCACACGGCCCTTCTCGATGCCTACGCCGAATGTGACGCCGTCACCGATCGACCCAGCGTATTGTTCGCGTACACGATCAAGGGTTGGGGTCTTCCGATGGCGGGCGACCCGATGAACCACGCGGCACTGCTCAGTGCCGAACAGATCGATGAGTTCAGGGCGATGGTCGGCCTCACCGAGGAGACCGAGTGGGACCGCTTCGATGCAACGTCACCCGAGGGTCGTCTGTGCGCCACCGTCGGCGGTGAGATCAACAACCGGCCGCAAGCGTCGCGACCGGTCCTCCCGATCCCAGATAGGACTCGCGACCCGGTCACCTCCGGCGAGACGTCATCGCAGGTGGCGTTCGGTCGAGTGCTCACGAGTATGGGCGATCTGGAAGGTGTCGCGGATCGCATTGTCACGACGGCTCCCGACGTTGCCATCTCGACGAACCTCGGTGGATGGATCAACAAGACCGGTGTCTACAGCCCGGATGTTCGCGACGACCATGGCGGCGCGGCGCAGCTGTTGAAATGGGCACCCAGCCCGAGCGGACAACACATCGAGCTCGGAATATCCGAGATGAACCTGTTCATGCTGCTCGGTCAGCTCGGACTGAGCCATGACCATCACGGACATCACCTGCTGCCCATCGGTGCTGTCTACGATCCGTTCGTCCTTCGCGGGCTCGATGCGTTCATCTATGGGGTGTACAACGACGCACGGTTCGTTGTCGTCGGCACTCCGGCAGGTGTCACGCTGGCGCCTGAGGGTGGAGCGCACCAGTCGACCATCACTGCGTCGGTGGGAGCCGAACTGCCGAACGTGCACTACGCAGAACCCGCCTACGCAACCGAGGTCGATTGGCTGCTCTGTGACGCGTTGCGACGTCTCGGCGACGACGACGGAGAGAGCTGCTACCTACGTCTCTCGACAAGGCCGATCGACCAAACCCCGTTCGGTGATGCACTCGAGCGGATGGGGGAGTCGGCAATGCGAACGTCGGTTTTGGCCGGCGGCTATCGACTCATCGACCGTCCACCCGACGATCGGCCCGGAGTCACGATCGTCAGCACAGGAGTCATGGCACCCGAGGCGATCGCAGCTGCCGCCGAACTCGACGACGAGGGAGTGCAGGCGACTGTCGTTCATCTCACGAGCCCCGACCGTGCCTATCGAAGCTGGCAACGAACGTATGCCGCGTCCACCCAGTCTGCGTCGGTTGTGCGAGCGCCGAGCCACTTGCATCGGCTGGTACCGGCGATCGAGCGACGTCGGCCCGTCGTCTCGGTGCACGATGCATCGAGTCACAGCCTTGCCTGGATCGGTTCGGCGCTCGGCACGCGTCAGCTCGCATTGGGCGTCGACCGGTTCGGCGAGTCGGGAACGATCGCCGATCTCCACGAGGTCACCGGGATCAACGCCGGCAGCATTGTAAATGCTGCGCTGATCGCGATTCACGAGTCGGATGAGGTCAACTCGCCAGAATGAGTCGACGTTTGCGACCATCGCGATGGTCGGCGAGCGCCTGCTGACCGGCTTTGAGCGAGGGGCTCATCGTCAGGACGAAGAAGAGTGTTGCCCAGCCGATGTCGCCACCGAGAGCAACACCGACGACCACGATCAGGAACTCGATCGTTCTGCGAAGGGTGAAGGGATCGATTCCGCGATCTTCGCCCGCGTGCATCAGCAACTCGACGGCACCGCCGGTGAGTCCAGCGTGGATGACGAGCGCGACTCCACCGGCGATCGCGAGCGTTCCGAGTACGACGAACAGCCAGCGCACTGCGAGAAGTTCGGGGTCACGGATCAGTCGCAACCAGACGTCGATGGCGATGCCGTTCGCGAGCATGTAGAAGAGTCCGCTGATCTTTGGACGTCGACCGAGAAGTGCCGCGACGATAAAGAGTGCGCCGGTGAAAAGCCACCCGGCCTGACCGAGGCTGATCCCGAGTTGGTCGCGGAGTGCGGTCAGCATGACGTCGAAGGCGGGTACGCCGAGCCGAGCGTGGACGAACAACGAGACGCCCAAGCCAATGGCGATCGAGCCGGCGAACTGGCTCAGGACCTGACGAAATCTGTTTCGACTTTGGGGTAGTTGAGCAACCCGTTCAGCGGCGATGACGCCGTGGCGAGAGATGCCGACGAACCAACGTGTCGAGGTGTGCGCCGCGTCACGGAGCCTCTGGGCGACGGATTGCGACCGCAACGAATTGTTAGTCGTCGGTCTTTGGGCGTTGGCGAAGTTGTTTGGTTCGGCTCTTCTGTCGTTTCTTCTCGACGCGCCGTCGTTGCGAGTTTCGACTTGGCCGTGTGGCTCGTCGAGGTTTCTCGGGGATGAGGGCGGTGCGCACGCGCCCGGCCAGTCGTTCTTCTGCGATTTCGCGATTTCGGAGTTGCGAGCGTTCGTCGTCGACGACCACTCGCACCAGGGGACCGAAGTGGTCGGTGAGCACCTGCCGTTGGTGATCAGTGACGATGGTCGATTCGACGAGGTCCCACGTGAGTTCAACGCGCGTCGCAGCCTTGTTCGCATGTTGTCCGCCCGGCCCACCGGACGCGCTGAACTTCTCGGTGAGTTCTGCGTCGGGGATGACGAGTGAGGGTTGAACGGCGATGGGCACGGTTCAAGCGTACGAGCATGTTCCTGCGGCGTTCGGTCGTGGGTCAGCGAGTGGAGACTGCGGCGAGACGTGCGCCGTCGAGTCGGGTGCGAGATTCGCTGAGGTCGGCAATCGATGCGCCGACTTCGCGGAGCTCTTGGTGTTCGCGCCAAGCGGTCAACAGTGTGTCGAAGGCGTTGCGTTGTTGGATGGTCATGGCACTCCTCCTGTGAGGTGTCGTATGACTTCATCATGACGGAAAGATGGCAGTGTGGGGCACTGAATACGCTGTGAAACGCCGCCTGGTATGGTGTAAAGCACTGTGATTGATGAGTTGGACAGAGAAATACTCCGTGTTCTGCAAGACGACGGTCGTATGAGCCACCGCGAGCTCGGTAAAGCGGTCGGACTCAGCCCAAATGCCACCGGAGCGCGCGTGCAACGCCTCATCGACCGCGGCGTGATCACCGGCTTTCGAGCCGTTCTTGATCACGCGCAATTGGGCCGGTCGATGGAGGCCACGATCGATGTATGGCTCAATGACGATCGAGAACGGGAACCGTTGATTGCGCTGGTCGCCGACGACGACCGCGTGGTCGAGTGTTTCCACCTCACGGGGCCGCTCGACTTCAGGCTGCGGGCGCGGGTTGCGTCGGCCGACGATCTCAGCTCACTTCTCAATCGGTTGCGAGATGAGGCGGGCGTCCGCCAAACAGACTCTCGTCTGGTGCTCGAGCACATTCCCACGTAGTGAGCATTTCGAGCTGATTTCTCGCGCGAGCGCCCTTGAAAGGACAACCATTTGTCACCTCGCGTGTGATCTACCCTTACGTACAGCGTTGTTGAGTGGTACCTTCGCATTCAAGCGTGCAGGGGGTTTGGAGTAGAGCCTTCGGCGCTCAGGGTGGGGAGCACTAGTAATGAGTTCAGTTGTTTCTGCGGGTGTGGCGCCGTCGGATCGTCGTCGGGGGCTCAGCGAGTCCTCAATGATGCTCCTCGCGGTCGGGACAGTGGTGATGTTGGTCGGAGCGCTTCTTGCTCCCTCATCCACAAACCTCGTCGCCAGTGGCGATTTGGGCACGAAAGCCAGAGAACTGATCACCGGTTCGACAGCGAGTAGCGAGCAGGCGTTGCTCGATCAGCTCGCGGCCGTCGGCGATGGCCTTTCGCTCGACACTGCCGTTGGACCGATGGACGCATCGTTCATGCTCGCCGGTCCAGCGTTCACCCACGGCGAAACCCCGTTCTCCGTCGCGACGTCGACCTACCAAGGAGCGGCTGTCGAAGCAGTTGTGCCCGTGGCCGACGGCGATCGGATCCTCTACGAGCGCGGCGACGTTACCGAATGGTGGCAGGCCGTCGGAAGTTCGTACCAGCAAGGGTGGACCGTGCAGGCTGCTCCCGCCGATGGCTCGACCAACCTCTCTCTTCTCGTCGGTTTTGGCAACGCTGCTCCCGTTGCCGAGTCGGACACCACTGTTCGTCTTCTCCTCTCGGACAACTCCTCTGTCTGGTACCGCGACCTCGTCGCCTTCGACGCGAACGGTACGGACCTTCCCGCCACGATGACCGTCGACGGATCGAACGTGCGCATCGACGTCGACGCAGCTGGCGCCG
>RCMY010002447.1_pt1 | contig 16860 bp, 11 predicted proteins | sample 2041341 | NCBI WGS metagenome assembly RCMY01 (sample SAMN09708234, study PRJNA481090) | Marine sediment metagenome, whole genome shotgun sequencing project. | reverse complement strand
ATTTCGTTGCCACGCTTCCATGAGTATACCTTTTCGGGTGCAAAATAGTGAATTTAATTTGAATTATACCTTTTCGGGTGTAAAATTATGAAAATTGATATAATTATACCTATATGGGTATATTTTTAAATGTAAGTTTCGTTAGTTGGGATAAATAAAAAATAAACCCGAGGTCGCATTTTGCCTGAAGCCGGAGGAAGCAGAACCTATCTCTTGTAAAGCTTATATACGGGTGTTTTGAGAGCTCCGTATTGCGCGCCCGCTGAAATAATTACGAGGGAGGGGATGGTGACTTTTTGATATAGTTTAGTATTTAAGATTAGCGTTAAAGTAGGATTAATCCTCTCCAAATTGCGTACCGGCGTTAAAAATTTGGAGGCTGGTTAGCAAATAAGAAAAATGTTAAATGTCTTTATTGATACGAATTCATTTAATAACTTTAAGGAATTCCTCCTCATAGCCTGTAAGAAAAAAACGTATCCCTAATGGTTTTTAATATTCGGTGGTTCAGGATACTCTGAATTATTGATTTGTTATAGATATACCTGTGGCTACCAAACAGGGTGCCTTTGATAAGTTTTACGATAATTATAATCGAGAATTTATTTCATACCCTGAAATTCCTCATTTAGACATAGATATTATAGGCCCATTTGATGTTGATAAGAATTTTTTTGTCATTATTATTCTAAAGATAATGGAAATCACAGGCCCAGACATGGTACTTGGGATTGGGCAAGAATATACTATTATTTCAAATGTATTGGTGACATTGAATTGATCAACTCTCCCCCAAACTATATTCGTCCAGAAGACATTTAGCAACAAATTGTAATAGGATCTCATTAATATAATTTTCAAATAGCTTATATCTCATGATATGAAGTATGAAAAAAGGAATAGCAATACTTATGTATCCAAATAGAAAAAAATTATATTAAAAGCCTATTGATAGGGCTTATAAGGTCAATATCAATTCTTTACTAATAATTAAATTTATTATAGTCAAGAAATTAACAGGTGTAACTAGGGATTGTTTTAACAGCCCAAGAAATATTTTTTGATACTAATTTTATTAATAAAAAATTTATTATGGCTACTAAAAAAAAGACTAAGACGAGTGCTGCGAAAAGTACTGCACTAACAAATAAACTTGCCGATCAATTAGAAGTGGCTCGACCTTCGCTGACCTATATCCTTCCCTACTATACGGTTGATGGCTCGGACACTGAGTATCTCATATCTAACCCAAATCAACTCGCTGTCAAAGTCGTTCTAGCTGTATTTGGAAAGAATTGTAAAATTGTGGAGCAACAAAAGTTTACCCTAAAACCAAATTGCACAAAGAGCTTTAGATTAAAGGCGATAGTGCCGGATCACGCGGGGCATTCAATTCTAATTTCTTCTCTCCACTTAATTAGTCACATCCTTTATCTGCGTCAGGATGATATAGCTGTGGTCGGTGGAGAATTGTCTGGTCGGGACAATCTATTTACGTGGTTAAGTCCGGAAAAATCAAGAACCTATGGTTTTGGCTACAGAGCTTTACCTCTCGGTAATGATACATTAAGTGGGTCAGTTTTTCTCTCTAATCCTCACTCAACAGGCCTGACTGGTCAGCTCGTATTCTATGATCAAAAGTGTCGGGCTACCGAACGACGACGTGTATCGGTAAAGCCTGGATGCACTATGGAGTACCCATTCCCTAAGGGTCGTTACGGATATGGTCGGATTCAGGTGTCTAGCCAGGCCCTAATTAATGTACTGCATTTTACAGAGAGTTCAAAAGGGATTGCAGCGGCCGAATTGTTAGGTGAGACTAATAGGCTTACTGTGCCCCCTACAGACCCCAAACCAGGTAGCAAGATATTGTTTGATGATACACATGGGTGCCGACCTGGGGTCACAGGAGATTGGACTGAATATGAGACCGCACTGATCAATGCAGGATACACAGTGGCACACCACCCGGGACCAACGGTAACTCTGGCAGCATTAAAGAAACACGATGTTTTTATAATTGCCATCGCACGGAGCAGTTATAGCAATGCTGAGAAAAAAGCCATATCTGATTTCGTCAATCAGGGTGGGGGATTATTAATTGTTCAGGATTTTGGGAATGCGCCATGGTCGATACCAACAAGGGAGATACTCAATTATTTCGGTGCAAATGATGACAATAATTTCATAAACGATCCTACAAACAATGTTGGTGGACAAATAGATGATGTTGTTTTTGATTATCAACGTAATTTCCTTGGTCATGCAATCACTAACGGATGGAAGTATTTCCATGTAGATGCGGCCACCTCATTATCAGGTGGAAGTGGGTGGAATGTAATTGTTGAGACCGACGATGACTCTGTCCCATCCAGGCGACCGGCAGTTATTGTCCGCTCAATGGGATCTGGTCGAATAGTGGCATTTGGTGATTCAAATACATGGGCAAATCACCTAATAAACAATTTAGAGAACAAGCTTTTTGGTGTGCGCTGTGTCGAATGGTTGTTGTTCAGAATATGAAGTAAAGGACCAGAAAATGGCCAGATTTTTTTGATTAAGCATAGAGGAAAGGGAATGCTTAACTAAATACTCAAGCCTTTCTGTCCATTATCACTATGTATGCAATTCGGGATGGATGCAGAGGGACTAGAACTTAACTCTCAATTAGTCTGTATATTGGGCTTTTCAAGAGGTTTGTTTTTAATGCTCACAGCCTGCCCGCAGAAGTAATAACGAAGGGGGGAATAGGTCATTTCCTGCCACCAACACCTTTCCATCTATAGAATTAAATCATTTGCAATCAAACGAATGCAAACAATTACAAAAAAGCCATAACCATAGCATTTGTGGGGAATATTTTAAATGCTTTAAGATATTTTTTGCTAAATTATAATTGTTCTGCCTTTCAGTTGCAAATCAGCGGCAACCTAAAGAAAACTAATAGCTACTCTGCGAGATTTTCATTTTGATAATTTCTTGAGTTTCATTTTATCTAATTGATTGGAAAAATGTAATAACAGGCCTTCAGTGTTTTCATAACTTGTGTATAAATGGCCCATTGAGCTGAGTTCTTTTTTAAATTTTAACACACTATCTTCTCCTCCAGAAGATTGAGAAATAAAATTTGCATTCTTGAAATAGGTAAAAATCATGGGCTTTCCGGTAGATCTGAATGTGCTAAACGCCATTTCAAACTCTTCCGAGGTATATTTTCTGACCTTGGTAAAAAAGAGCATAACAAAAATATCGCATTTCCGTATGGCTTTATAATACTAATCTTGTAATCTGTTATTCGCCATGGCATCCAAAAAATTTTCCCAAATCACTAACTCAAAATAGATGCCTTTTATACCTCCTTGAGCTTTTTACTTGTTTATCTCTGATTTGAATGGATCGAACGTTTTTCAAACTTTTTGAAGAATATCTTACTGTAATTCATGCTGCAATAATTTGAACCAACTATCCAATAACGGCAATTAAAATATCATTTGTAAAAAATATTTTATCATTTCTAATATTCTATATATTAGATTTTTACAGCGCTATTTTAAAAATAATTATTGTATATTAAACATAAATAAAATAATTTTTATGCCCAGTTTTAAGAAAATGGATAAAAAAGGAAGAAAGCTCCTAAATAAAGAATATTCCAAAATATTAAAGAAAAGGTTTCCCTCCAAAGGCGATGTCCCTAAACTTAGACCCTTTCTTAAAGTAGATAGTCATAAAAAAAGCCAGCTTATTATTAATAACCTAGGCAATACAGCTTCATGGAATTGTCATATTGATTTCTATATATTGAAGAGTGGTTTGCAATGGAACAAAAGCCTGCCGCTTCCTGGTTCTCAATTCCTTCTGAAGAGTAGAGAAATAATAAGCATACAAGCTGGACAAGAAATAGCTAAGGATATTGATGATAAATATTTTAATCTCATGCCAAATATAGTTACTGATGAAGTTGAACTTCTCTTTTTTGTAGTTCATGATCCACTAAGTGATCCTTTAAAAAATTCCAAAGCCGATTTTATGCGAAATGTAAATGTCTTTATAAGAAAAAAATAAAAAAATAATCATATGCCAAAATGGGGAATTCATACTCTAATACTAGAGAAAGCTATAGAAAAGCTTGATGCCGTTGATAATAACGAAATAACAGATCATATAAATGACATTAAAGCTAATAAAGACATGGCTTTATTGGGCTCTATAGGTCCCGATCTATTCTTCTTTTCTCCGGATTACGATGTGGTTGATACAATATTTCAATTATATAAAAATATTGAAGAAGTTATCGCGCCGTTTATTACTATAAAGAATAAAATAGTGGAGATTAAGGACACTATTACAGCACCGGCCGATGCCGTTATAGGCTCTATGGTACCAAATAGTATTGAATTAATTAGACTAGCCAAAGATGAAATAGAAGAAACTGTAGGTATATTTTCAAGCTTAGTTACGACTGGTTTATTAGCAGGGGTAGTAGAAGGAGCAAATATAGTGACCGATGCTGCTGGATGGAATAAGGCAAGCGGGAAATTTTTTGACAAGTTTCTTCCGGGTATGCAAACTAATGAGCCAGAAACAGAATGGTATTGGTTTGACATGTTGCATTATAGAAAAACCGGTGAGTTTGCAAAAAACTTAGTGGAAATTGCCGGCAATGGAACTCCTAAACAGAGAGCTTACGCTTACGGTTACCTTTCTCATATAACAGGCGATGTAATAGGGCACGCTTATGTTAATCAAGTTGTTGGTGGACCTTATAGATTAGCTAGCCAAAGACATGTAGTGGTTGAAAGTTTTATGGATGTAAGTGCCATATTTAAACATGATGGTACAAGCATAAATGCAACACTAAAAGATAGACTAGAGTTTCCTGAAAATTTCGAGCACCTAGATGATGAAATTGTTGATTTATTATTTGAAGCGTTCAAAGAAACATACACAGAGCCAACGAGTCATCCCCAATTAATTAATGTTATTAAAGACCAAGGGGCATTTACACAGGATAGTGGTTATCTGAACAAACAACAAATAAAAGATACTTATGAAATATGCTATAGAATATTAGATATTACAAAAAACATGCGTGTAGAAAGACCTACGGAGCCTTTCCCAAATGCGCTGGAGTTTTTAGACGACGTATTAGATGATTTTTTAGATCACTTTACAAACCCGCCTGGATTCAACATTTCTGCAGGATCTTGTTCATGGGCAGACGCCTTAAGCTTTGGTATCACATCAGACTCTAGAAGATGTTATACCGAGGCATTTGAAAACTTAGACGACTTTATTAAACAAATAGCAGAGACGATAGGATGGGGTTTAAATTCCGTCTTTGCATTGATTGATTTATTAGGCAGCGCTTTATTGGTTATCAGTTTAGAAGTGTTTTTTGCAATACTGTATAGAATACAGTTGCATATGTATGAAATCTATCAAACGCTTAGACAAACTTTAGCTTTGCAAGGTTTTGTTACTCCAGAACCTGAAGATTTAAATAATAGTCATGAAGAAAATCTTACTGTTCCGAAGATAGACCCTCGAGAGCCTCTTGGTTTTCCTATATTTAGAGACAAAGATAAATCGCATTTAACCATAACATTTAACGGATCTGAAAAACCTACAACCAAGCCAGATTTTTATCCAAGATTTGTTACAACTATTAATTCATTTATTTTGGAAACGCCTTTTAATTTTGACGCTTTGAAACTATATGCGGAATCACCCTCAATTCAATTTACGGTGGCTTTATATAGAGGTTTTATCAGAATAGGTAATGCTGTAGATTTTACGGCTTGGGTTATTGAAAATGCTATTGATAAAAGCTCAGAAGAGGAAATCAAAAAGATAGTTTTCACTAATTGGAATTTGGATGCAGACAGGGGTTATGGATATAAAACTTGGAAAGGAAAAGTCCCAAAAGATAAAAATGACCAACAATCTTCCGTTGTAAATGAAATCTTTTTAGACGCATAGTCTTTGTATTTACTCAAAAAAATAGAATTTTGTTTTGCAGGTCGTTGGGTGCACGTTGAGCAAGGATTATTGATAAAAACGAATAAAATATGTTCATTTAAAAAAATCCTTAATCCGAATTCCTTTCACCCTGAATTAAGTCAATGAGTCTGACGAACCTTTTCTTTCCAACTCATGCAGGAGTTCACGCATTTGTTCTTGTGTCCGACCCCCAAATGCCTGCTTGAGATCTTGCTCTTGCATTATACCAAGGGCTTCGTCAACCATTTTTAGAGCCTCTTGATCTTTTCCTCCTACTTTATTCAATAAGTTCGCATACATTCCCAGAACTCCTGATAATCCCCTGGGATTTATGGTCCGCCTGCAAGCTTTGAGTGATTTGTGATAGCTTATTTCGGCCTCATCATATTGACTCAAACCCTCATATGCCGCGCCTTCCCAACAATACGACCAGAGGAATGCGATAGGATCACTTACCTGAAGCGCTGTCTCAATTGCCTTTTCGGCCTCTTCAAGGGCCTCCTTAAAACGCCCCATGTCACATAGCACTCCCGCCCGATTACTTCTGGTCAGGCTTTCCAATCTCAGGTTCGACAAATCTTCGTGGATTTCAAGAGCGCGATTAAAACAGTCTAGTGCCAGCTCACTCTTACGAAGGTATCGATATGCTGCACCCATATCATTGATGTCCTCTGCGCGCATACTGCTATTGCCAATCAACTCGTGCTTCTCTTCGGCTCTTTCAAAATATTCAATAGCAGTTTCATGCTCTCCCTTATTGAAGTAGACAGAGCCTACTTTGTTTAAAAGATCTGCCTCCCCGGACTCATCATTAAGTGTTTTATAAATCGTTTGTGCATTGTTATAACGTAGAATGGCAGCGTCATAATCCGACATTCGCCAGTACACCTCACCCATATATTTTAGTGTCGCAGCCTCCATTTTTCGATCATTACTTGCACAATGAAATTTCAATGCTTCCTCAAGTAATTTCAGGGCAAATTTAAAATTACCGATTGTCCGTTCCAGCTCGCCATAATAACTGAGAATCCCACTTATCTCATCTTTATGATTGTATTTTTTTGCGAGTTTCAAAGCTTCGGAAAAATAATCGCTCGCAGTTTCCGGTTTTGATTTAGTCAAGGCACCACCCAGTCGCTTGAGAAAGGTAATCTCATCTTTATCGAGTTTTTGAACTCGCGCTGCCACAAGGCCAGCAAGCAGACAACGGATCCCTTGCTCACCCCATTCTGGATTACGAATGATATATTCTTTCAGGGCATGAGCGAAATCAAGGCATAATCGTAACGTGAATTTATCGACCTGGATGTTGGAGGGGATTTTTTCTGGTCGGGGTCGCCCCAGATCATAGAGATCAATACCTCCATCTTCAAGTTTTTTCCTGAGTCGTTTTCCGATGTGTTCGATATGCTCAATCAATGAGCTGAAATTCTGCCATTTTTCCATTGGCTGGTCTAAAATAATTTCAGTACGACTCACAATCAACTTGGCATAACGATTCCAAATCTCTTCAGAATCATCTCGTTCATTGAGAAGACCAGTCGCAAACGCGCGGATCACAGGGTGATTATAGTATTTCTCTGTCAGATCATTGAACCTTAGCAATGATCGATCCATTAGAATATTCCCTGATTCCGTGGCTTTCCATTCATCTGTTATTTCCCACAGTCCCATTAAAAGTTTAATGGAAATTGTGCACCCATCTGGAAATACACCGAGCATACAAAACTGATCAACATACTTTGTTTCTTTTACTTTATCAAACTCTTTGAGAGAGCGCAGACTTAAAGCAAGGCTTACTGCAAGGCTTTTGTTCTTATCCGAAACGGAGAGAGCAGTCTTGTCAAAGAAATCTGTAATACCTTCTTCAAAGCTTAACTTTAATCGGTCGACCACTAAGGGAATCTGGCTAATGGCCCTGCAAATTCCAATACCCAAATTCAGAGCCAGTGGATGCCCATCGACCAATGTGATCAGTTCTCTCAATCTGTCGTCATATTCTTGAATTAACTCCCCGAATATTCCAGTATCATCCTTATCGATGTTGGTCAGGAAATTATCTCGCAGGATCGATCTGAGGAGTAGCATGCTATCATCCATACTCATTGGCTCTAATTCGTAATGAAGTGTCCCTGGAATTATGGGCATTCGTGTCGTGATTATCGTCGTAGCATCGATCGGTAACGCTCCTAATAAATTTCTTAACTCCTCTAGGTCGTCATCGGCTACGTCGTCGATTAGGACCAATAATGCGCCAAATTCTGTCAAACCCGATCTCATGTCATTGATCAATTCATTTATCTCATCCTGACTATACTCACGGTCGATTGGAGGCCTGAGTTTCTTAGCCCAATTGGATAAAATGACTTGAGCTCGCGTTTTATTACTTCCCCTATCAATCATGATGGTGCCTCCAAAGAAGTGGAAAGCAAGGCGTCTTACAAGTTCTTGTGCTAGCATCGTTTTACCCATTCCCCCTGTTGCGGAAATGGCGATCGGCTGTCTTGCGGTTGGCTTGAGAATCGTATTGTTGATATGATTATTGAGTTTTTTCAGATCTTCTTGTCTCCCTACAAAGGGAGTTTTGATTCCTTTTGCGTGATTGGCAAACGGCTTCCCATATCTTGCGAGTTTAGTTTGAATTGCATTTTTCAAACTCCGAAAACTATCATCCCAATTACCAAAGACAATTGCGCTTTTTGGATTCATATATTCTGGCAGAACATAATTCTGAAAAAAATCTTCGGCATCATCAAATACACATGGAATAATAACTTTCAGCAGAAAATCAGCCTGCTGCTGTTCATATTGAACCCATTCTCGGTCAGGATTTATTGAAGTTTTTGTGAGTATCGCTACAACAAACTGAGACCGCTGGAGTCCTTCATCCATTTTGTTCTTCCATAAGTCACCACCTTTTATGTTTTTTGTATCAATCCATACATTGGCCCCATTATCGATGAGTTTATCAGCTACTTTTTTAGCCAGGTCCATATCCGTATGAGCGTAGTTGATAAAAACCCGCGCAGCCTGTACGTTAAGGAACTCAGTTGTCATTGAAATTTATTTCCTAAAATGTTAAAATAAGTTGGGGATCTCTACTATAATTAGACTATTATAAGTCTTTTCCTATTTGATGTGGTGTATTTACAATCAGTTTTAGAATCATTTCTGCTTGTCGCTATTGGTTCGCAAAACCTATGAATTTACCTTTGCGCTGCCAATTATCACAGTCTCTTAATTGCTAAAAACCTCTCATTTGGTTATTCAAAATAAATGTTTTCCATCAAGGTTTTATCTTGTAAATTCTCTTTAAGTAGTTTATCAATTTCATAGGCATTTGATCTGAAAACAAAAGGTCGTCTCGGATAGATTCTGTCATTAACCCAATACTTACTCCAAAAATAAGTTGATTTAATAAAGTTAATTGCAAATTTACCGTCCCTTGCTTTTGGGTATAAGCTCTCCATCTCCAAGCATCCATTAATGCACATGTCAACATAGGACTGAACAATTGGAAATTCCTTTGATGGAAAATTTGATTTGGGAATATTATTATGTGGAAACTGATTTATGTAAATCCAAATAGCTGACTTTTTTTCTATTTGTATGGAAAAATCCTCAATATCCTCAAAATCAATTTTGACCCTTTTGTATCCTTTCTCTCTCGAATCAGTAAGTTGTAAATCTTCTTCTGATAGTTCATAAATTACACCGTTCGTATGGCTGTCTACGTCATTAATACAACCTAAGAATGTAGTTGACAATCCAGAAACTCCGGTTCGAGCAAACCAGCCTCTTTTGAATCCATTCACTTTTACTGGAAACGCAACTTTGGATTTTGGGGTAGTACGTAACCTTGATTCTTTTTCGATTAATGAACCATATCCAAAAATATAGTTTTTCATTTTTTCTCTTTTCTAATGTTCGTTAAGACACTTTTATTAAAAATTAAAGACATATGTCGATCGCCGGTTTTTAATACGGCTATTAATCTATCAACTGTCGCGTGACCGAAATGACCAAAAAATTGACCTAACCGTATTTCTAATGAAGGGCTTCCTTTAAAAGCTCCAAAACAGGATATTACTAAACCAAGACTTGTTGCTCCTGATTTTATAATTTCATCCTTTGCCTGATTACCCAGAATTGGGTCTGATTTTATAAATTGGTCGACAATATTATCCATTAGAGTGGCTTTAAAATTTAAATACAATACTCGTTGCCCTATTTGCTATGGAAATTGTGGCTGTTGCACAAGTTAGCGAAAAAAACCTGTCGTAATCATTGCCGATCAAAGGGATGGATCGTAGCTTTAGATATTTAGGGATAAAAGCAGAATCAGGAAAGGCTCTTCAACGATTTCCGTTTGAGTGACCGTGTATCAGAGTACAATTTCTACGGACAGTTAAAGGATGGACTTGGAATAAAACTGTCACCTAACAAGAAGTCTGAATCAGTCCACTTTTATTTGAAGATTTATGTACAAACGACTTGTGGATCCTAAATAGCTAAAACACCTTACATCACCCTTACTACATACCAAATTAATTATCCTTGTGCTCCTATTAATTATTCTACTGTAAAAAAGTATCCTCTAGCATCTTAAGAAATTCAGCCTTTTTATCTCTTGTAGCCATAAAAGATTGATACCCATAATAAGCATTGCTATACATACTTTGCTTAGCCCTTACATCTGTACCTGCCACCTTCGCAGCTTCTTTATAAAACGCTTCTGCCATGGTCAACTGACCTAGATATAGATTAGACTCTGCTAAGGTTGCCAATTCCCACATATCTTTATGTTCTGAATCACAATTATCTAAAGCTAGCTGTGCGTATTCTTCCATTTTTTTTCGGTCATTATTTGCAACAACGCTTAAAAATGCCAGATTAATGGCATGATAGAATACCTGACTTTTATCCTTTTTGCTTTCTGCTATGGCTAAGGCATCCGTGTAAGAATCAATAGCGTCGTCTAAATCTTCTTGAAGACCTTCTAATAAATACATTCTTTTATATCTTCCTCCTAGAATCCCTAAAGTATCGGAATCCTGTGATAACTTAGGATGCTCCTTTAAAACTCGAAGTGCTTCTGGCCGCCTTCCTGTGTTTTCAAGTGCAAACACCAATTCCGTCAATTCTCGTTTCCCAATTTTATTTGCTATTGGTAAAAATTTATTAACTATAGTTTGGTATTCACCTATCACTAAATTTACTTCCTCAGAATTCCCTTGTAATGTGGTTGAACTACCCGTCCCAATGAGTACATTACGTACTATCCCATAGCTTTGATGGTTTATATCGTTTTCATCTATGGGTTTAATCATATTAATGTGATTGCCTTCTATGATACCATGATATTTTTTATCAAAAGGATGCAGAGATGAACTCACCGGAACAAAGTCATCTTTTGAGCCGGCTATTGTTTTAAATTCAAAGGGCATATTGTCACTAAATTGCGTTTTCCAATCGTTCTTTAATTTTACTATAAAATCACTTTTACAACTCAAATCTCTTACTTGTGTATTCCAAAACCTAAACCAATATGCCTTATCCAGCCCGTTGCTTGGCGTTCCAAAAAGCAGCAAATGGGATATTTTTTGCTTATCAGGGAATGTTAAATCCAAAATGGTACGCTGTACAGCAAGACCTCCCATACTATGGGCTACAAAGGCCACCCTAGCATAATGACCAAATTGATGTTGCAGTAATGTGTTTAGGTAATGGGAAATTTTTGTTATATCAGGGTTTACAGACCATAAACCTTTTCCTATACTTGGGAAGATATCTGAACTATAACCGATGCTAAAAATATCCCACCCATCAAATTCTGGATTTCTTAAAATTATATCTGGAGTACGACCAAAAGTCTCTGCAGCATCACCAGAAAAACCATGAACAAATAGAATGACGTTATTATAATCTTTTTGAGAACGATAGTTAATAAGCTGCCCGATATGTTTCCCTGTGGCTGAGTCTATAAAGCCATGAGCCACTTTTTTTCCTACTTCAAAAGCATACTTTTTTGCAATATCTAATAGCGCTCCTGTAATTACTGGTGATAATGGCATAATGAGATGATTAAAAGGTTATGTTAAGGTTTTTAATTTTATCCTTTTGTTCATTGTAAGAACTCATGGCGAATGTGTCGTTTTTCGCACTTGCCATTTCTTTTGCTTTATTTTCATAAGTGGTCATTAAATCATTTTGCCCTTTATAATGATACGCTTCGGCAATGGTTAATAGAACCCAAATAGCATCATCCTTCTCTTTAAAATCATCTTCCTTTTCAAGATTTAAAGCTATTTTTAAAACACCATTTCTAATATAGTCTGCATTTAACTTTTCATCTTCCCATGCTTTATGTTGAGATTTTAGCAAATCGATTTTTATATAAAGCATAAAGGCGGCATTAATACCATTATAATAATCTTGTTTAAGTTGAAACCCTTTTTCGTATGCTCTGATGGCATTATTGAGGTAATTGAGATTACGTGTCAGTTCAAATAGGCGTTTATTAATGGCGCCTGTTAGTCCCAATACTTCCACATCATTATTTTGTTGCGGTTGTAACTCCTCTAAAATGCTTTTTGCATTAACCAATGCCTCCAACTCGTTAGGTTGTTTTGATTTATAGGTACAAAGGGCTTGCCGTGAGATGATAAAAGTTAAGTTATCTTTTAAAGCCATATTTTCTTTCGCATGGGTTTTAGCGATGCCAAATAATTTAAGCGCAGCCATAAATTCTTTTTGGTTTTTTAACGCTTCAGCATTTTTTAATATATCAGCAAAGGATTCTGTATTATCATCAACAGTAGCTTCCAAATTATTTACATTATTCAGTTCATTCTCTAAAAAAGTAAATACAGGGCTATCATTTATTTGGGGGTCTTGATCTAATGCGCCTTTTACAATTTTGGTAAGATGTGTTCTAAATCGATCTACTTCTCTATAAGGGATGCCCTCCTCAGAATGGGCATATTGATGGATTACAAAACTACCTACATCAAAAGGAATACTGCTCATTTGTTCTTTTTCACAAATCATAATGGTATGGCTTGGTTTTAAAGCATGCCTTACCCCTAACTCCCACATAACATTGGCATTAAGCGTAGAAATATCAACCAACGCAATGTCTGCATTTTTGATTTCTTGAAGCATCAATTTATCAATACTACCTGATAAATTTTTATCTATAGCCCTGTAGCATGCAATGCCTAATTCTTCAAAAACGGGTTTTATTATTAAAGTATACGTCTCGTCTAAATCTAATACTCTATACTTTCCGTTGGCGTAACTGGGCTTTTTGCCAAAGCCAATAATTACGAAACATTTTAAATTTTCCATGTTTCAATAGTTATAATTATTAGGGTTATGAAGTAGGCCGCTATACGGTTTACTCTTTATACATATATAAAAATGGATTATATTATTTTGTCTATTCACCATTTGAAATTCTTAATTAATTCTCATTTATTTCATTCCTCAATCGAGTATTATTAGTTTCATCCTAAGTTTGTCCTTCGTTATTTTATTTAGCATTTAATCTTTATTAACCTGCATAAGTAGCTAATTTTGCGCTTTCAATTGAAGCAACATGGCCTGAGCTAAATAAAACTCAAAACAATCGCCTTTTAAATCAACCGATTTTTGAAATTCTAATTCAGATTCTTTTTGTTTGCCTAATGTAAAAAGCCTAGCGCCGTAATAATAATGAATGGTGCAACGGGATGTGTTGGTTGTCGCAATGGTCAAAAGTTTATTTGGTTCTTGGATTCCGAAAGTGAGCGCCAATAATGAATTCAGTTCAGGGCTATCTTTATGATGCGCTAGTACTTGAGGCTCAAGTTCTAAAAGTATTTCTTTGGCAGCCATTTGCTCCATAATAATTTCCTCACCCAACCTTTGTAAACTTATTAGGAACATTTGTAGAATCTCAAAACTGTCAATGTGTGGAAGCAATGCTAAACCCGACTTTGCACATGACCAATAATTATTCAAGACAAAGGCTTTAAACCAACGCTTCATTTCCCCTTCTCTCGGAAACTGATTAATTAGTTTGTGAATTTCGTTTTGATGTTCATTACCGATATCAACTTGATCTGCTATTGCTGAAGTATGCATCGGCTGCAAGTTTACTGACCGAATGTATTCTTTTTGATTTATCTCAATGAGTGAACGCTTGGTGCCGATAATTCCTTTCACCCTCCAGGACCCTTTACGGACACCGCTTTTGATAGAATCTATTTCAACTTGGTCATATACATTATACAGTGGAAGGTCTTCTTTTATAACGTTGAGGCCAATGCCAATACGTACCTGCTTTTCCCAATAATCAGAAATATCAAAGAAGTGCTTTGTTTTGGGGTTGCCGGACCCTCTATAATCAACAAAGTTCCAACCATCAAAGGATTTCACTTCACTATTTTCAATTATTACATTGCAATCGTTTCGTACGGACGGAAAAATAAGGCCGTTAACTCCGTGCTGCCGGCACCAAGCTCCAACTGCTTGGTCAAAAAGCCCGCCGCCTCGTTCTTGTGTCAACAAGCTTGGAAGAATGTCCGCGAATGATCTGAGAGGAGGACGAGCTGGCCAAGAACGGATATAGGTAGGACTCTTTTGCTGCTTACTAACTTCTGTAACGTCAATCGTTAAAGTACTAAAAAACTCTACAAACCATTGCGCAGTATCTGGTTTCCTTAGATCTATAACATTTTCTATTGTATGCTGTTCCACCCTTAGTGGAAAATAAACAGCTAACGGTTTCGAAGAATCTATACCCAATGATTTTAAGAATGGATTTATGTGATTATTTGTTGAATAAAAATTTACGGTGAAAGCTGGGCTTTTTGGTTTCTCAATGGGTGTTCTGACGATTACTTCGTGTGTTTTGACTGCTTCCGGGTTTGTTAAGTCTACAATATCAATGATTCCCGCTTTATGGGTGTCGTAATAGGCCCATAGTTCACCAGTGAGTGTTCCGCCATCATCCCCTTTTTCATCATGGGAAACGCTCCAGTACTTACCTCTGGGCAAAGTGCCGTCTCCAGCAAATCGTCTTGTTCGCTGAGGAACTGCAAAATCCTTGACCCCGTGTTCCATGCGTTTCAGCATGTTTTCGATACCTTCTTCGTTTAAATCAATTAAAAATAACGGAAAAGCATATTCTATAGCAAGGATGCCCAATGTGTTGAGTTCTGAAGCATCTATTTGTTTCAACCAGCCGGTGAAAGTCGAGAACGGTATACCGTAATTTTTCTTTTTCATCCAAGAGGGCTCGTCTGCAATCACAGATGAATGGTCTGGGCTTAATTTAGCAGTAGATCGGGGGATGCCCCCAAACATAAATCCTGATTTATTGGGTGCAAACTCATCTATTGTCGTAAGGTTTATATGAGCTTTCTCAGCCATTTCGTGTATTCTTTTAACCCTCAATTCGCTTCTTTTTGTCATCAACAACTTTCCAATTTCAGGCAAATCATTTATGGCCGCTATTGTTATGGCACTTTGGCCGTCCTTATTTTGCATATCAACATCAGCACCTTTTTTAATCAATAAATCAACTATGTCTGTTCGTCTGTGAACAACCGCATATATTAGTGCAGTATTACCTTCAACGTCTTGCAAATCGATTTGTGCCCTTTGCCTTAAAAGAAGTGCCACCAATTGAGCCTGGCCGTTTTGCACTGCATAAATCAGTGCTGAACAACCATTCTCATCGCAAACATCCACGCTGCCGGAATGTTTTAATAGAAGTTCCGCCACTTCCAGATTTCCACTTAAGCAAGCAAACATTAGGGCAGTAGATCCTTTATGATTCCGAAAGTTAATCTCTGCTCCATATTCAAGTAAGAGTGAACAGATTTCAGGATGATTGTTATCGGCTGCATACATCAGTCCTGTAGTGCCATCTGCATCTTGCGCATTTATATCCGCATCATCTTTTTCCAGTAGGACTTTAACTAAATCAATTCTTCCCTGCATAGCGAACACATGTAATGCTCGTTCAAGCGAATCGAAAGGCAGATTGATGTTCATTTTTACAAATTGTATTTAAATTCAGAAAACAGTTAGTAATAAATTTTTGCTTTTATCTAATAGGCTTTTATAAATAAATTAGTAATCCTTTGCTGTCAAATAACCCACAACGATAGCTGTATAATCATTGCTGATATCCATCTTTTATGCTTTTCGTTAAACTATAAATAGCTAAATATTAATTAAAGCCACAGCCAACAAAATAGAATTGTGTATAAATAAAGGGGGGAAGTCAGAGTATATGCACTCAAGAATGAGTACACTAAATATAAGATTTTAGTACGAATAAAATGTAATTATTTGTAGTTTTTTGCTGCATTTTAATAATATATTTTCCGCGAAGAACGGTCTGTACCGGAGTAGATTACACTGAATATTACTTTATAAAATACGTTGCCTACAGCGAAATTATTAATTTTTGATGGTAGAAGAGACCTTCGTACAAATTAAAAATAGACACCATAAAAGCGTATTGTAGCAGACCTAGTTGCTGTTAAATCTACGTAGCCCTTGAATATCGGCTTATGTATATAAAATCCTATTTTCTATACATACTAGGGGTGATATGTATGAATTCCAGTTGTATACATGCATATAATAAATCTTGATGGCTAATGCGAGCGAGCTGGGTTGGGTTTGCTGGCCTTCAAATTTTGAGTGGAGCCGGAGGGGAGAGATTAACTTCGTTGTTCCCTAGTGACTCCCGTTCTGTAAATAGCATCCCGATCCTTTTGCAAAGCATTTCGATATTTTTTATGGACCACTTATGAAAATTGCATTTTCAACGTCGCCCAATAAAAAATCCCGATGGCC
>RCMY010002446.1_pt1 | contig 16860 bp, 13 predicted proteins | sample 2041341 | NCBI WGS metagenome assembly RCMY01 (sample SAMN09708234, study PRJNA481090) | Marine sediment metagenome, whole genome shotgun sequencing project. | reverse complement strand
TACCGCGGCGACTTCGAGAAGCGCTTGAAGGGCGTGCTGGCCGAGATGAAGAAGATCCCCGAAGCCATCCTGTTCATCGATGAGATCCATACGATCATCGGTGCGGGCTCCGCATCGGGCGGAACCATGGATGCAAGCAACCTGATCAAGCCGGCGCTGTCCTCGGGCGACCTGCGCTGCATCGGCTCGACCACGTTCCAGGAATACCGCGGCATCTTCGAGAAGGATCGCGCCCTGGCGCGCCGCTTCCAGAAGATCGACATCGTCGAGCCCACCGTGGGCGAGACCGTGGAGATACTGCACGGTCTGAAACCGCGTTACGAGGCGCATCACGGCGTGACCTACAACGACGACGCCTTGCAGGCGGCTGTCGACCTGTCGGTGAAGCACATCGGTGACCGTCTGCTGCCGGACAAGGCGATCGACGTGATCGACGAAGCGGGCGCACGCCAACGCCTGTTGCCTGATGGACAGCGCAAGACCCAGATCGACGTCGAAGAAATCGAAACCATCGTCGCCAAGATGGCGCGCATTCCGGCCCGGCAGGTATCGGCGACCGACAAGGACGTGCTCCGCAACCTGGAGCGCAACCTGAAGATGGTCATCTTCGGTCAGGATCCGGCCATCGGCTCGCTGACGTCGGCGATCAAGCTTGCCCGGTCGGGCCTCGGCAATCCCGACAAGCCGATCGGCAACTTCCTGTTTGCCGGTCCGACGGGTGTCGGCAAGACCGAGGTGACGCGTCAACTGGCGCTGCAACTGGGTATCGAGCTGGTGCGTTTCGACATGTCCGAATACATGGAGTCGCATTCGGTGTCGCGCCTGATCGGTGCGCCTCCGGGATATGTCGGCTTCGACCAGGGCGGATTGCTGACCGAGAAGATCGTCAAGACGCCGCACTGCGTGCTGCTGCTGGACGAGGTGGAGAAGGCCCATCCGGACATCTTCAACATCCTCTTGCAGGTCATGGACCGCGGCGCGTTGACCGACACCAACGGACGCGAGGCCAACTTCCGCAATGTCATCCTGGTGATGACGACCAACGCGGGTGCCGCACAGGCGTCGCGTCGGACGATCGGCTTCACCCACCAGGATCACAGCACCGATGCGATGGAAGCGATCCGCAAGGGTTTCAGCCCCGAGTTCCGCAACCGCCTGGACGCGATCGTGCAGTTCGACGCGCTCGGCTTCGAGCACATCCTGCGGGTGGTCGACAAGTTCATGATCGAGCTGGAAGCTCAGCTTCAGGAGAAGGGTGTAACGATTTCGGTCACCCCCGAGGCACGCGAGTGGCTGGCCCAGCACGGCTTCGATCCGCAGATGGGTGCGCGGCCGATGGCGCGTGTCATCCAGGACAAGATCAAGCGACCGCTGGCGGACGAGCTGCTGTTCGGCAAGCTGATGGGCGGCGGTCGCGTCAGCGTGGAGGTCAAGGACGACGAGCTGGTGATCGATGCCAGTGCCGAGCCCGAGCGGTTGCTGCCAGTGTCTGTGGAGTAGGCCTGGCTGACTCCGGGCCGGTTCCATTGGGCCGACCCGGTCTCGGTCTACCGGAATAGCAGCGCCGGAGAGCGCACACGAAAAAAGGCGGCCAGTGGCCGCCTTTTCTTTATGTGTCACCCTGCCGCGATTACTTGTTGCGGTAGGTGATGCGCCCCTTGGTGAGATCGTAGGGGGTCATTTCCACCTTGACCTTGTCGCCGGTCAGGATGCGGATGTAGTTCTTGCGCATCCGGCCGGAAATGTGGGCGATGATCTCGTGCCCGTTTTCGAGTCGCACGCGGAACAAGGTGTTCGGAAGTGTTTCCGCCACCGTGCCCTCGAATTCGATCACGTCGTCTTTTGCCATGTGTTCCTGTTTCACTCTAATGGCGGCGCAAGAATGCGGCCGCGAAGCCGGGCATTGTGCCACGATGGAACCGATCACGCAAAACGACGCTGCGGTTTCCATTCACGTGCTCGTATACGCGCAACCGTTACCCGGCATTATTCAATCGTCGCGGACAGCAAGCGCGCTGGCGGCGAATCGGCCGAACCTTTCGCTCCAGCGTCCGGGTGCCCCCGGCTCGGACGCCAGAGCGCGCACGGCCGCAAGGAACCGGTCGCGCGGCCACAAGCGGGCGCCCATCGAGATCAGATGCGCATTCTCGACCTGGGCGTCGATCAGGGGCCAGCCGAGTTCCTGCAAATGCCTGGCGAGGGCGGCGAGGGCGACTTTCGATCCGCCCGCGACGCGGCTGAACATGCTTTCGCCAAAGAACATCCGGCCGATCGCCACACCGTAAAGGCCACCGACCAACTGCGTCCCGTCCCACACTTCAATCGAATGGGCGTGACCCTGCTGGTGCATCGCCACGTAGGCATCGCGCATGGCCGGCGTGATCCAGGTGCCGGGCTGGCCATGACGGGGAATAGCGGCGCAGGCGTCAATCACCTGCTCGAAGTCGGTATCGGCGGTGACGTGCCACGACGAACGCCGCAACTCGCGCCGGAACCGGCGGGTGAGGTGGACTTCGTCGGTCGGAAATACGGTGCGCGGGTCGGGTGACCACCACAGCAGCGGCTGGCCTTCCGAATACCAGGGGAAGATGCCATTGGCATAGGCCGTGAGTAGCCGCGCCGTGGCCAGATCACCCCCCATCGCCAGCAGACCATCCGGGTCACGCAGAGCATTGCCGGGATCAGGAAACGGCGCGTTCGGATCGTCCGGCAGCTCAGGCAGGTGGATGATCGGCATGTTCGGAATTGTCGGCGTCGACGCGCTTGAAGGGCGAATGCGCATCCAGCGTGCGCGCGTACTGGCGGACGGATTCGGCCTCGCGGACGCACCAGGTCCGCAGCGCGGCACGGAATGCGGGCTCGGCAATCCAATGAGCGCTGTGGACGAACACCGGCAGGAAGCCCCGGGCCAGTTTGTGCTCGCCCTGTGCGCCGGGCTCGAAGCGAGTGAGCCCTTCACGCAGGCAGTATTCGATGCCCTGGTAGTAACAGGTCTCGAAATGCAGGCCGGGCAGTTCTTCAATCGCGCCCCAGTAGCGCCCGTAAAGGGTGTCGGCACCGCGCAGGCAAAGGGTTCCCGCGATCGGCTGGCCGTCGCGCTCGGCGAAGAACAGCACCAGCGATTCGGGCATCGTTGCTGCCAGATGTTGAATGAAGGGCAGGGTCAACGCCGGATGGTTGCCGTACTGCAGGAAGGTCTGCAGATAGAAACGGTGGATCTGGCGCAGGTCTTCATCGCTCGCGGTGCTGCCATCCAAGACACGAAAACTCACCCCTGCCGCGGCGACCCTGGCCCGTTCCTGGCGAATGTTCTTGCGGCGTTTGTGGCTGAAAGCGGCGAGGAAGCCGGCGAAATCCCGCCAGTTGCCCGAGTTCGTCCAGTGATACTGGACATCGATACGCGCCAGCCATTCGTCGCCGCTGGCTGCCGTCTCAAAGGCCGGCCACTCAGCGGGGCTGTGGAAGTTGACGTGCGCGGACGATCGCCCGGTGCGGGAAGCATCGTCGACCATCGCGTCGACCAGCGCCCGCTGGTGTTCCGCATTGCCTGCGGACAGCAAGCGTGGTCCGGTAACCGGCGAGTAGGGCACCGCGTACAGCGACTTGGGGAAATACTCCAGCCCGTGCGTTGCGTAGGCATGCGCCCATGCATGGTCGAATACGAACTCGCCGTGGGAGTTTTCCTTGAGGTATCCGGGCGCCGCGGCGACCAGTACCTCGCCCTGCCATAGAGTGAGGTGCCTGGGAACCCACCCCCATTCCTCACGCAGGCAAGCGTGCTGCTCCAGCCCGCTGAGGAATGCATGGCGCACAAACGGATTGGATCCGTCGTGCAGCCGGTCCCACGCCGCGGCGTCGATGTCGTCGAGGCGGGAAACGGTGCGAGCGACCAGTGCGCTCATTCATCGATGCCCGGATCAGGCCTCCAGATCCAGGAAGCGTTCGGCGTCCAGTGCCGCCATGCAGCCGAAGCCCGCCGAGGTGATCGCCTGGCGATACACCTGATCAGCGACGTCGCCTGCGGCGAAGACGCCCGGTACCGATGTCTGCGTGGCGCCCCCCGCCAGCCCGGACTGGATGTTCAGGTAACCGCCGTTCATCTCCAACTGGCCTTCGAACAGCGACGTGTTGGGGGTATGACCGATCGCTACAAAGAACCCGTTGATCTCGATCTCGCGAGTGCTCTGGTCTTCCTTGGTGGAACGGATGCGCATGCCGGTCACGCCGGTGTCGTCGCCGAGCACTTCGTCCACCGAGTGATTCCAGATCAGCTCGATCTTCCCCGCGTGGGCCTTCGCGAACAGCTTGTCCTGAAGGATCTTCTCCGCACGCAGACTGTCGCGACGGTGCACCAGATAGACCTTGCGGGCGATGTTCGACAGATAGAGGGCTTCCTCGACCGCGGTATTGCCGCCGCCGATGACGGCCACTTCCTGTTCCTTGTAGAAGAAGCCGTCGCAGGTGGCGCAGGCGGACACACCCTTGCCCATGTACCTGGTTTCCGACTCGAGGCCCAGATACTTGGCGCTGGCGCCGGTCGCAATCACCAGCGCGTCGCAGGTGTACTCGCCGCTGTCGCCGATCAGGCGGAAGGGGCGACGTGAGAGATCCGCAGAATGGATGTGGTCGAACACCACCTCGGTATCGAATCGCTCCGCATGCGTCTGCATGCGCGCCATCAGGTCAGGGCCCATCAATCCGTGCGCGTCGCCCGGCCAGTTGTCCACTTCGGTGGTGGTCATCAGCTGGCCGCCCATCTGCATGCCGGTGATCAGCAGCGGCTTGAGGTTGGCGCGTGCGGCATAGACGGCCGAGGTCCAGCCGGCGGGGCCGGAGCCGAGAATAATGAGGCGGGCATGCTTGCTTGGGGTCATGGCTATAATCGCAACGGTTGTCGGGGAGGCGCGGGCGGCGCGAAAGCTGCCACCAGCGAGTCCCATAGCTTGGAGTCCGGCACCCGGCAACACAAGGCGAGGGTCGGGGACGGATCGTTGCACGGGTGCTTTACGATTCGGTTCAAATCAATTTTTCACGTATATTCAATGGCTAACGCAACTTAGCTAAGGCGGAACATCACGGTGGCGCAAGCGTCGACTGCATCCCGGAAAAAGAAAACCCCGAGCAGCTCGACCAGTGCGGGTGCCCCGTCGCCCGGGCGCCAGCGGCTGATGCGGGACGTTGCGATGATTCTGATCGCGCCGGTGTTGCTGTACCTGTTCGCCAGCCTGTTCACGTACTCGCCGACTGATCCGGGATGGTCACAGTCGGTCAGCGTTACCGCTCCCACGCATAACGTCGGTGGGTATTTCGGCGCCTGGACAGCCAGCGTCCTGCTGGCGCTGTGCGGCTACGTCGCATTCCTGTTGCCGCTGATGCTCGGCCTGGTGGCGTGGATCGCCCTGTTCGGCATGGATGCCGACGGCGACGGCGACGCCGACCTGGGCCCCGCCCTGCGGCTGGTGGGTATCGTAGGGTTCCTGGTGTCCGCAACGGGGCTGCTGCAGTTGCGGATCGGGGCGGTCCCGGACTTCTCCGCTGGCGCCGGCGGCATCCTCGGCAAGCTGGTGGGCGACTCGCTGTACAGCGGGTTCGGCCCGGTCGGGGGCAATCTGTTCCTGCTGGCCCTGCTGCTGGTGTCGATCACTCTCGCTACCGGCCTTTCCTGGCTGGCGGTGATGGACCGGATCGGCCAGTGGGTCATGCGGCTGGGCCCGCTGCTGTCGAAACTGTTCCGCAGTGGCACCAAGCAGGCGAGTGAGTGGCAACACACCCGCGCGCTGCGCGAGGAGCGCGAGGAAGTCCGCAAGGTCGATACCGAGCTGCGCGCCAAACGCGCGCCGGTGAAGATCGAGCCGCCCGCACCGGCCGCGGTGGAGCGCAGCGAACGCGCTCGCCGTGAACAGCAGATTCCATTGCTCAACGTTGGTGACGGCACCGGCATACCGCCTTTGTCATTGCTCGATGACCCGGCGCCGCAGCCCAAGGGCTACAACGCGGAGACGCTGGAAACCCTGTCCCGGCAGATCGAATTCAAGCTCAAGGACTTCCGCATCGATGCGACCGTGGTCGGCGCTTATCCGGGACCGGTGATCACACGCTTCGAGATCGAGCCGGCACCCGGCATCAAGGTCAGCCAGATCAGTTCGCTGGACAAGGACATCGCGCGCGGACTGTCGGTGAAGTCCGTGCGCGTGGTCGACGTGATTCCTGGCAAGGCGGTCATCGGGCTGGAAACACCCAACGACAAGCGGGAGATGATCTATCTCTCCGAGTTGCTGCGCTCGAAAGAGTACGACAAGTCGTCCAGCCCGCTGACCATCGCGCTGGGCAAAGACATCGGCGGCCGCCCGACCGTGGCGGACCTGGCCCGCATGCCGCATCTGCTGGTGGCCGGCACCACCGGGTCGGGAAAGTCCGTCGGCGTCAACGCGATGGTCTTGAGCCTGCTGTACAAGGCATCCGCGAAGGAAGTGCGGATGCTGATGATCGATCCGAAGATGCTCGAGCTCTCCGTCTACGAAGGCATCCCGCATCTGCTGGCACCCGTCGTTACCGACATGCGGGAGGCGGCCAACGGCTTGCGCTGGTGCGTGGCCGAAATGGAGCGGCGCTACAAGCTGATGAGCGCGGTCGGCGTGCGCAACCTGGCCGGATTCAACAAGAAAGTGCGAGACGCGATCGACGCGGGCCAGCCAATGAGCGATCCGTTGTTCAAGGCCAACCCGGAAGTCGACGAGGTGGCGCCGCTGCTGGAGCCGTTGCCGTTCATCGTCATCTTCATCGACGAATTCGCCGACATGATGATGATCGTCGGCAAGAAGGTCGAAGAACTGATCGCCCGTCTGGCGCAAAAGTCCCGTGCAGCCGGCATCCATCTGATTCTCGCTACCCAGCGGCCGTCGGTGGACGTCATCACCGGCCTGATCAAGGCCAACATTCCGACCCGGATCGCGTTCCAGGTCTCCAGCAAGATTGATTCCCGCACCATCCTTGACCAGTCCGGCGCGGAAACCCTGCTGGGCAATGGGGACATGCTTTACCTGCCGCCCGGCACGGCGATGCCGGAGCGGGTGCACGGTGCTTTCGTGTCGGATGAGGAAGTGCATCGCGTCGTCGAGTTCCTCAAACAGACCGCGGGCGGGCCGGATTACATCAGCGGCGTGCTGGAAGAAGTGCAGACCATGGGCGACGGCGTGGTGGTCGGTGCCGGCGGTTTGCCCGAAACCGTCAGCAGCGGTGACGAGTCGGATCCGCTCTACGACGATGCGGTCAGGGTGGTGACTGAAACCCGTCGCGCATCAATCTCGGGCGTGCAGCGGCGGCTGAAAATCGGCTACAACCGGGCGGCTCGGCTCGTTGAGGCGATGGAAGCCGCCGGTATCGTCAGTCCGCAGGAACACAACGGCGATCGCAGCGTGCTCGCGCCGCCGCCCCCGCGCGACTGACGGATGCGCTCGATGGCGTGGAACGCCTGTTCAGCTTCCTTCCTACACACTCGGCGCCAGACTCACGTAACCGGAGATGGACGCATGAACCCGATGATTCGCTGGGGTACCGGATTGCTGCTTGGCGTGTTTGTCGCCGGCAGCGCGCTTGCCGGCGCACGCGACGATCTCGCTCAGTTCACGAAAGGTCTGAAGGGTCTTGATGGCTCCTTTACCCAGCAGGTCTACGACGCCCGCGACACGTTGAAGGAAACGTCGACCGGTCACCTGCAACTGGCGGTGCCACGGCTGTTTCGCTGGGAGTACGTCAAACCGTATCCGCAGATGATTGTTGCCGACGGCGACAAGGTATGGATCTACGACCCGGACCTGGAGCAGGTCACGGTGCGTGCGCAGGGTGCCGAAGAGCAGAACAATCCTCTCGCTGCTTTGTTTGAGCCCGCGACGCTCGACAAGCGCTTCATCGTCAAGGAAGCCGGGACGAGCGAGGGACTGGTCTGGCTGAGCCTGACGCCCAAAAACGAGGATGAAGCCAGCTTCCGTTCGGCGCGTCTGGGATTCGCCGATGCCAAACTGGTGCGGATGGAGGTGGAGGACGCCGTGGGTCAGCGCACGCGCATCAAGTTCGGTCAGTGGACGCGTAATCCCGCGTTTGCAGCGGGCACGTTCAAGTACACGCCGCCCAAGGGCGTGGACGTGATCGGCGAAGGCTGATCGGCAGCCACTGGCGTCCAACGACGGCGGGAGCAATCCCGCCGTTTGCTTTTTGATCGGGGGCGTAAACGAGACGCGGGTTTGACAACGTCTTTGGTACGCTGATTCCTCCCAGGCAACGATCCCAGCCATCCCTTGGCCAAATCCCCCCGTTCCAAATCCGGTGCTGCCGTCGCCGCTTCCGACCTGCTGAGTGTGGACACCCTCGGACTGCGGCCGCTGGCCGAACGTATGCGTCCGCAGTCGCTCGACCAGATGGTCGGGCAGCGCCGCCTGTTGGCACCCGATTCCGCATTGCGTCGCGCGGTCGAGTCCGGCCATGCCCACTCGATGATTCTGTGGGGTCCCCCGGGCTGTGGCAAAACCACGTTCGCCCTGCTGCTGGCGCAGTACACGGATGCGGAGTTCCACGCTATTTCGGCCGTGCTCTCGGGCCTTCCTGAGGTACGTCTGGTCCTCGCCGAAGCGGCGAAGCGGTTCGCCGAAGGTCGCCGTACCGTTTTGTTCGTGGACGAGGTGCACCGGTTCAACAAGGTCCAGCAGGACGCGTTTCTGCCGCACATCGAGCGCGGCACGATCCTGTTTGTAGGCGCCACCACCGAGAACCCGTCCTTTGAACTGAACTCGGCGCTGCTGTCAAGGTGCCGCGTACATGTGATGGACGCGGTGTCGCCCGAGGATATTGCACTCGCCATGCGTGGTGCGTTGGATGACGCCGAACGGGGTTTGGGCGGGCAGGGTCTCAAGGTGAGTGAGGAATCCCTGATGCAGATCGCCGGGGCGGCCGACGGCGATGTGCGACGCGGACTCACCTTGCTGGAGATCGCGGCGGAACTGGCGTTGGGAGAAGCGGGCGAAATTACCGAGGCCACACTGGTCCAGGTGCTGGCGGATCGCACCCGCCGTTTCGACAAGGGCGGGGAGCAGTTCTACGACCAGATCTCCGCGCTGCATAAATCGGTGCGCAGTTCCAACCCTGATGCCGCCCTGTACTGGTTTGCACGGATGCTGGACGGAGGCTGTGACCCCGCTTACCTGGCCCGAAGGATGACCCGGATGGCCACCGAAGACATCGGTCTGGCTGATCCGCGCGCGCAGCAGATGGCGATCGACGCCTGGGATACCTACGATCGACTGGGCAGCCCCGAGGGCGATCTCGCACTGGCGCAACTGGTGATCTATCTGGCCAGCACCGCCAAGTCGAACGCCGCCTATGTCGCCTACAGCGCCGCGCGCAAGGACGTGCGCCAGTACGGCACCCAGGAGGTGCCGATGCACCTGCGCAACGCGCCGACCAAACTGATGAAAGCGCTGGGGTACGCGAAGGGCTACCAGTACGACCACGACGCCGCCGGGGGCATTGCTCTGGACCAGAGCGGTTTTCCGGACGCGATGGGCGAGCGGGTGTATTACCAGCCGGTCGAGCGGGGCATGGAGATCAAATTGAAGGACAAACTTGACCGGATCCGGGCGGCCCGTGCCGCTGCGCTGGGATCCGGCTGAAGGCCGGTGGCCGGGCGGATCCACCGTTGCCGCATCTCGACGCGAGTGCCACCGCCTGGAGGTGAGCAAGGGATGCGACGTCGTGTCGCTCCATTGATTTTCCGTGTATTGCATGACGTTGCGGGAGCCGGTGAATTCACCCAAGCTGGACCCAACGAGTGGACAGGGCAGGGCGATGGGAGTTTCGCTGTGGTGGCAACAGATGGCGCTGGTGATGGCCGGTGGCGCTTTGGGGGCCGGCGGTCGCTACTGGATGGGCGGCGCGCTCCTCCGTCGGCTCGGGGAGGGCCTGCCTTGGGGAACGCTGGCGGTAAACCTGTTCGGCTCGTTCGCCATCGGGTTCCTTGCGATCTGGTTGGAGGGTCGCGGGCCGTCGGCCCTGTACTGGCGTGCCTTCCTGATCGTCGGCCTGCTGGGCGGCCTGACCACCTATTCGGCATTGATGCTGGAAGTACTGCTGATGGCGCGAAGCGAGCGAACGCTGGCGTTGTTCGGCTATCTGACAACGACGCTGGTGGTTGGCGTGGTGCTGGTGTGGCTGGGCGTTCGTGTCGCCATGCTGGTGCGGCCTGACATGGGGTTATAGCGCGGGGTTGCAGGCGTGCGCGAACCATCCGGGCGAATCGACCCATCGCGCCACCTTGCACTACCGACTGCGATACTCGCTGGCGACTTGGCGACCAGGAGTGACGTTTATGAAACGAAAGGTTCGCATTGCGATCCTCGGTGCCGGTACGGCCGGCCTGACCGCACTGTCGGAGGCCCAGCGCTATACCGATGACGTGCTGTTGATCAACGATGGCCCCTACGGCACCACATGCGCGCGGGTAGGCTGCATGCCGTCCAAGGCGCTGATCGAGGTTGCCCACGCCTATGCAAGGCGCGAGTGGCTGGGAACGGTTGGGGTCAACGGCACCTCCAGGCTCGAGGTCGACCTTGCCGCGGTGATGGCGCACGTGCGGACCTTGCGAGACCGGTTCACCGCGGGATCCATCAAGATCGCGGAAGCGCTGGGTGAGCGCAGCATCGCCGGGCGGCCGCGCTTTCTCGATGCGCAGACACTGGAGGTCAATGGCGAGCGGATTCATGCGGATGCGGTGATCATCGCCACCGGCACACGCCCGATCGTGCCCAAGGCATGGCGCGCAATTGGCGAGCGGTTGGTGACATCCGACGACGTGTTCGAACTGACGTCCCCGGGCCGACGCGTTGGTGTGGTCGGTCTCGGACCGATCGGTGTGGAACTCGGTCAGGCCTTCGCTCAGCTGGGCTGTGAAGTGCATGCCTTCACCCAGGAAAGTACCGTCGCAGCCATCAGCGATCCCGCGGTAAACGAGAGCCTGATCGACGCACTTCGCACGCGGATGAAGATCACTACTGGCGCGACCGTCGACGTTCGCACCGAAGACGGGAATTTGGTGGTGGACGATGGCTCCAACCCGGTCAGCGTCGACTGGGTGCTGGCGTCTCTGGGACGGCAACCGAACGTGGAAGGCCTCGGTCTGGAGACGCTCGGCGTGGAACTCGACGAGCGCGGTGTGCCTGTTTACGATCAGACCACCCTGCGCCTCACTGATCTGCCGATCTATCTGGCCGGTGACGTCAACGGGTTGCGGCCACTGCTGCACGAGGCTGCCGACGAAGGCCGGATCGCGGCCCACCATGCACTGAATCCGGGCGATGAATGTCTCTCGCGGCGCGTGCCGATGGGCATCGTGTTCACTGAGCCGGGAGCGGGCGGGGTGGGGCTGGCCCATCACGAACTCCCCGAGACCGGGGTAGTCACCGGCAGCAGTGACTTCTCGCGCCAGGCCCGTGCCGTCATGGCCGGGCGCAACGCAGGCCTGCTGCATCTGTATGCCGACTCCAGCGATGGGCGCATTCTCGGTGCGGAACTGGTGGCTCCCGATGCAGAGCACCTGCTGCATTTGCTGGGATGGTCGATTCAACAGGGCATGACGGTGACTCAGATGCTGCAGATGCCCTTTTATCATCCGACCCTCGAGGAAGGCCTTCGCACGGCACTGCAAGAGGTTCGTCGCAAAATGGGTGAAAAGCGCGAGCAACCGGATCTGCCGCTGTGCAGGAAGGCGATCGACTGGGCGTTGGGCTAGTCGCGGCAACCGCCGGGTCGCGGTTTTGATCTACGATGCCCCGGGACAACCGGGGGCTCTGCGATGCGATTGATGGTTCTTGTGGTTTTTTTACTTGCGTCCTGGTCCACATCGGCCCAGTCGGTCTACAAGTGCGTGGGGAAGGGCGGCGCAACCAGCTTTCAATCGGATCCCTGCGAGGGCAATTCGCGAGTCAGCAAGGTCTGGGATGCGTCGCCGGAGAACCCCAGCAACGCGGAGCAATGGCGTCGGTATAACGCGCGGCAAAAGTCGCTCCGGGACGCCGCCTATCTTCGTAGCCTCGCTCACGGCGTCCCGTCATCGGGCAGCGCTTCGGCGGTGGGCATTCCGACTCATAGCAACGGCTGTTCGAATGCCAGGCGATCGCGGGATGTCTACTACGCCAATCATCCGAAGCGCAAGTCGAAGGACATGGAGCGCTGGAACAAGCATGTCTATGACGCGTGCAAATAGCATTGAGGGCGCGCGGAACGAAGGATCAGCGATTGAAGACCGTGATCATCGACTTCGCATAATGCATATTATGTAAATACAAGTACGTCGACCCATGCTCCGCCAACTCAGTCCTGCTCAAATCGCGCGATCTCTTCAAGCGTGCTCTGCGCGCGGCGGATGCTGCCGCCGGCCATGTTCGCGTCCATGTTGCGAGCCAGTTCAGCAGACGTCTTCCGGAACGAGCCATCCTGGCGTCCTTCAGCGCGGACAAACGCCGACAAACGAAAAAGACCCTGCGCCGTCGCCGGCGAGGGTCTGGTAATGGTGCGTTCCCGTGCCCTAGTCGTCCGGGAGTACCGCCGCACCCTCGCGGGCCTGTTTACCAAGCAGTGACAGCATCGACATCGCTACTGACAGCCCGCGCCGGGCATCCTCGTCCCGATTCAGTCGTCGCAGCGCCTGCCAGACGGTGGGAGGCTCCTTCTCCGCACCGGCCTGCGCCGAGGCGTAATTCATGGCGTTGGTAATGTTGAATGCGCCGGCGGCCACGCCTTCGTAGCCCTTCATGAGCTTCTGGACCATGGCGTCATCGGCCATGTCGACGACGTCGGACACTGCGGACGCCAGATCGACCAGATTGTGCAGGCGCTGTCCCTGCAACAGCGGTGCGAGCTTGCCGACCAGGTCGGATATGCCTTGCAATGTCGCAGGATTGTTCAATCCCGGATCGTTTTTAAGCAGTGTGTCCAGGGACTCGGGGGAAGTGACTAGATCATTCATATGTATGGACTCCTCAGTCAAACCAGACCACGGGCGACGGACCAGTAAACGCCGCGGTTGAAGGCCTTGCGCATCAGTCCTCCGATTTTGGTTGGCGGCGTCGGGATCACGTCCGCCTCGTAGTCGTACCAGAGCGGCATGCCCGCCTCCAGGCCCATTTGCGCGATCGCCTGCACCTTGCCGTCGTAGGCGGCCACGGTGTTGCCCAGGCGCATCAGTCCGGCGATGTTGTCGCAGATGACCGGTGACTGGTTATGGCAACTGCCACCGGCTTTGCTGATCGGCAGGTCGACGGTGTCGCCCATAACGAACACATTATCGAAGCCTTCCAGCTGCAGTGTCTGACGGTCGGTTGGCAACCAGCCTTCGTTGTTGGGCGCCTGCGAGACTCCCGAGTCCAGGACCGCATCCACGGCGCGGATCGGTGGCGTCTGCATCAGAATGTCGAATTCGACCTCTTCGCCCTCCTCCGAATATGCGACCTTGGCCTCCGGATCCACCCGTGACAGGGTAAAGCCGCGCTGGTGCTTGATGTCCTTGGAGTCGAAGATGGAGGGCAACACCTCACCCACCGGACTTTGCAGGAACAGGCAATTGCGTGTCAGTTGGGAAATGGTCGGGTACGTGTAGACCACCTCGACCTTGTCGCGCACACCACGCTTGCGCAGCATTTCATCCAGCATCAACGTGGTCTCCATGGGTGCAATGCCGCACTGATGGGGAACGTTAGGCGTGGTCGGAAATGTCACGCCAATAAAGATGCGACCTTTCTCGATGGTGCGAAGCTTGTGGTACAGCTGCAGGGCCGGATCGTGCTGGTAGAAATGGTCGCCACCCTCCTTCAACCCCGGGATTCGCTCCGGGCTGGGAATGCAGCCTGTCGATACCACCAGATAATCGTAGCGGTGATCCTTGCCTGACGACGTTCGCAAGCGGCTGTTCTTGAAGTCGAAACCGTCGACCTGGTCTATCAGCAGGTTGACTTCGGGCTTCAGCAACGTATGCAGCCTTCGCCGCAGTTCATTCTTGTAGAACATGCCAAAGGCGACGTACATGAAGGCTGGCTTGTAATAATGCCAGGGGCTGTTGGAAATGAGGCTTACCCGCACTTTGCCCGCGCGGATTTCAGGATACATCTTGGCGACGAGATTGTTTGCGGTCATGGTGCCGCCAATTCCGCCACCGACGACAATAATGTCTTGAATGGACATAAAACAGATCCTCCCAGAGCGATGAGTCGTGACTTTTAAACGCGTGATCTACCCGTCAACCGCGCCTTTGGCGTGGTCAAACAACTGCTCAACCGCCTGAAACGGCAACAACGCCGAACCGTGCCGTGATGGCACATCTTTGGCCATAGCAAACACGTCCAGTTCCGGCCAGTCGCAGCTCGTGGTGCTGCCCGCAAGGAGATCACGCAACTGATCTCCAACGCGCCTCACTGCTTCGCGGTCCAGCCCAGGCGCACGTCGGACCACAATGGCGGTAGTGGCCTGACCAAGTGAGCAGGCCCGCACCCGGTAACCGATCTCGCAGATACGATCCCCTTCGATGCGCGCATCCAGCGTCAGCTGGCTTCCGCACTCCTGGCTGTAAACCGTGACCGACTGGGCTGGCGGCACCGTCAAGCGGCGATCGTTACGAACTTCGCTGCTGTACTTCCTGATCGTCTTGTAAAGCGCAGCGAGGTTTTCCGTTCCGGTGTTCACCCAATTGCTTACCGTTATCGCGATTGCTTTCGACTTTAACTGATGCGCCTGCTGAACGCCAACGCCGCATGGTTTTCTTTCACACCATGTTCCTGTTGCATGATTCCGTGCGCTGCGGCGCGTGTAATCTGTTGCGTAACAACGTACGTCGGATGTGCGGCCCGGATATTCCACCCGTCCCGGCAGGTCGCGCGCTCCGGGTCGGATCACCCTTGCTTGATCATCACCGTGCCAGCATGCCGGTCGCCGATCGAAATTATTTCGTCGTGTTTTCTCTGCACCCAAGTAGATAAATGCTCATGACGTTCTTCAGCGAATACGTTGCGCGCTACGTGGAATCACGGCGCGACACAGGGCTCTTCAAACGCCCGAAGATCCTGGCTTCGCTGTCACGGGATACCAATTCGGAAAAACTCTCTGACGCCGCTGCCGATGAGCTGCGCGAACAGTACGGACCGAACGAGGTCGCGCATGAGCGTCCGGTGTCGTGGCTGCGGCACCTCTGCTCAGCGACAACAACCCCTTCAACCTGCGGTCTGAATGAAGCGGGCCTGCGCGTGGTCGCCGTTGCGATGGAGGAAATACCGCCCGACACGATCGTCTATTCCAGGGCTGATGAAGCGGATCTGACGATGATGGGTTGCATCCTCCCATTTCGGCAACGTGTTCGCGGTACTGATTGCCAGCGTTTTCCTGCCCTTCCTGCTCATGCTGCCGCTGCACCTGCTGGTACAGAAGCTGCTGTATATCATCACGTTTGGCGTAATGTGGTACGCCTTCAAGGCCAACGACGTGGTCCATCAGACTCTCTTCCAGTCCGGCTGGTTTGTAGTCGGCCTGCTCACCCAGACACTGGTCGTGCATATCATCCGTACCCCGAAGATCGCCTTCATCCAGAGCCGCGCCTCGTGGCAGCTGACCCTTAAAACGGTGCTGACCATGGCGATCGGCATCTACCTGCCCATGGGACCATTGGCAGGCTACTTCACGCTTCAGACCTTGCCCCTGCCCTACTTCGGCTGGCTCGTGGCGATCATCATCGCCTACACGGTGCTGACCTCGCTGATGAAGCGGTACTACATCCGCCGCTTCGCGTGGCAGTGATGGCGAACAACGGCACGTCCCCCGAGGCTCAGGACGACGGCCGGATTGTGGCTATCCGGGGAGGCGTTGTGGATGCGGAGTTTTCAGGGCAAGCACCGCGCATCCAGGACGTGTTGTACGCCGGTGATGTCGCACTGGAAGTGGCGTCTCTGGTAAGCGCGGGCGTGGTGCGTTGCATCGCCCTGGGCCCGGTGCGGGGTCTTGGTCTGGGTGCTGTGGTGCGCGCTACCGGCGCACCCATCCAGGTGCCGGTGGGCGAAGGCGTTCTGGGTCGGATGCTCAACGTGTTCGGAGCGCCGATCGACGGCTTCCCGGCGGTCAGCGCCACGTCGCACCGCTCCATCCACCGGGCACCGCCCGCGCTGCAGGACAGGGTGCTGCGTGCGGAGGTGCTGGAAACGGGCATCAAAGCGATCGACCTGTTGTCGCCGATCGAGCGTGGCGGCAAGGCGGGTCTTTTTGGCGGCGCCGGCGTCGGCAAGACCGTATTGCTGAGCGAGCTGATCCACAACACCGTCGAACACCATCATGGCGTGAGTTTGTTCTGCGGTATCGGCGAGCGCTCACGAGAGGCCGAGGAGCTATGGCGGGAGATGGGCGAGGCTGGCGTGCGGGACCGCATGGTCATGCTGTTTGGACAGATGAACGAGCCACCCGGAGTCAGATTCCTCGTTGGAGCCACTGCTCTGACCATGGCGGAGTACTTCCGCGACGATCGCGGCCAGGACGTGTTGCTGCTGATCGACAACATCTTCCGCTATGTCCAGGCCGGCTCGGAGGTCTCGGGCCTGTTGGGACGCATGCCCTCACGCGTCGGTTACCAGCCGACGCTGGCCACGGAACTGGCCGCATTGCAAGAGCGAATCGCGTCGACGCGCAAGGGCGCGATCACATCGATACAGGCGGTGTATGTGCCGGCTGACGATTTCACCGACCCGGCTGCCGCGCACATCTTCTCGCACCTTTCGGCATCGGTCGTGCTGTCGCGCAAGCGCGCCAGCGAAGGGCTGTATCCGGCGGTGGACCCGTTGGCAT
>RCMY010002445.1_pt1 | contig 16864 bp, 11 predicted proteins | sample 2041341 | NCBI WGS metagenome assembly RCMY01 (sample SAMN09708234, study PRJNA481090) | Marine sediment metagenome, whole genome shotgun sequencing project. | reverse complement strand
CGCTTCCGACATCGATGCGGTTTCAATTATTGTTCCCAATAAGTTCCACGCACCACTGGCGATTGAAGCTCTCAAGGCTGGAAAACACGTCTTCTGTGAAAAGCCCCCCGCGATCGCCGCTGCTCAGGTAGAGGAGATGATTGCCGCTCGTGATGAGGCCGGTAAGTTGCTGATGTTCAACTTCAACAACCGCGCCCGCCCTGAGTCGCGCGAGATGATGAAGTTGATCAAGGAAGGCAAAGTCGGCACAATTAATTCCGCTCAGGCGAAGTGGGCCCGTCGCACCGGTATTCCCGGATTCGGTGGCTGGTTCACGACGAAGGCGCTTTCCGGCGGAGGCCCTGTTATCGATCTATTGCACATGCTGGACCTCGCGATGTATTTCATGGGGAATCCGAAGCCTGCGTATGTCGTTGGAAATATTTTCGACGATCATATCACTAACAAAGACTTCAAAGGTCCCTGGGGCATCCCTGATCGCGTCGGTGGCGTTACTGATGTCGAGTCAGCGGCTCACGGCTTCGTTACCTTTGAGACCGGACAAGTTCTGAGCTTTCAGATGTCATGGGCTGAGATGGTGAAGCGGGAGGAAGTTTCTGTCGTTTTCCAGGGCGTGAAAGCCGGTGGAAAAGTGGAGCGTCTTTTCGGTTCAGACGGAGATGATGCGACCGCAATCGACACTTGTGAACTTTACGTGCAGGAAGACGGGAAATCAGTCGATCTCACGATCGAAGTGGAAGAGTGCGAAGATATGGGCCGGATCAATTCCGCCGCTAACTTCATTGACGCTATCAAGGAAATGAACAAGAATGTCAACGATAAACATCAGCTGGATATTTATCGGGAAATGGGACAAATGCAAGAAGCTTCTACTTTGGTCACAATTGTCGAAAAAAAAGGCTCTTCACCCCGCGGTGTCGGTTCCAAAATGCTTGTGGGCAAATCTGGAAAAATTGTGGGAACTATCGGTGGCGGTGCGATTGAATATAAGGCAGCAAAACGAGCAGCTGAAATTGCCACTAGCGGCAAGGCAGAGGTGCAGTTTTATGATTTGTCGCTAAATGACGCCTCAAAGCTGGGGATGGCTTGTGGCGGTTCAGTTAAGGTTTTACTGGAAAGCCTCCTATGAAAATGTTCAAAATTGCAGCGATTGCCTTAGCTTGTGGACTGAGCCGGAGGATGGGGAGCAAAAACAAATTGTTGATGCCATTTGAAGGCAGGCGTTTGTTTGAATACACGCTTGACCAAATCGCAGCTGTCGATTTCTCGGAAAAAATCGTCGTTGCCAATGAGCGGCAAATCCATCAATATGCCCAAAAACGAGGTTTCTTAACGGTACAGAATAAGGAGGCCTCCACCGGCAGAGCAAGTTCTTTACAAGCTGGAATCTTTAGTGCGGTAGAGGCAGATGCGTATATGTTCTTTAATTGTGACCAACCGCTTTTACGTGGCATCACCATAAAAAGCCTGCTTGCCGCTTTTGAACGAACGAATAAAATCATTGTGCCGAAGATATTTGACCGCTATGGAAGTCCATGTATTTTCCCTAGCCGTTTTCGCGAAGAATTGCTCGCTCTTGCTGGCGACAAAGGCGGCAAAATCGTATATAAAAAATATCCAAAAGAAGTTGAAGTTGTCAAATTTGATGACCGGACGGATTTTATGGATATCGATATAGAAGAGGATTTTTCAGTTGTTTTGGAACAAAATAATTTGCGGGGCAAAAACTTGTAATCTATTGAGTTTTATAGGAAAGAAGGGACAGATATGTATACAATCAACCAATATGTAAAAGCGACAAGCCTCGAGGAAGCTTATGAGCTGAACCAAAAAAAGACGAATTTGATTTTGGGAGGAAGCCTTTGGCTGCGTTTGGGGCAAAGAGCCATACATACGGCAATTGATTTATCGAAGCTTGGGCTCGATAAAATAGAAGAAACGGAAGATGCTTTTCGTATTGGCTGTATGGTAACGCTACGCGAAATGGAGCTTTCAACGGGGCTTTCCGCCTTGAGCCAAGGTGCTATAAAAGAGAGTTTAAGGCATATCGTTGGCACTCAGTTCAGGAATTGTGCGACGATCGGCGGCAGTATTTTTGGCCGTTTCGGTTTTTCGGATATCTTGACCATTTTATTGGTGCTCGACACCGAAGTTGAGTTATATAAAGGCGGCATTGTTTCCTTGGCTGACTTTATTGATCGTCCCAAAGATAATGATATTTTATCGCATATCATCATCAAAAAAAGCAAACGTAAAACCGTATATTCTTCTTTTCGCTTATCCGCTACGGACTTTCCGGTGTTGACCTGTGCGATGAGCCGAGGCAAGGATGGGAAGATTCGGACGGCTATTGGTGCGAGACCAAATAAAGCGATGCTTTTACCGGCATTTGATGCGAACTTGCCAAAGGAAAATGGAAAAGAAAAAATCAATGTGTATGCGGAGCTGATCGAAAGCCAGCCGATCTATGGAGCGAATCGACGTGGTTCAGCCCAGTATCGGCGAGCACTAGCCGGAATCTTGGTCAAACGGATGCTGCCAGAAGTTTTGGCAGAGGAGGAAAAAACTCATGCTAATTGAACTTTTGCTCAATGGGAAAAAAATAAACGCTGAAGTTGACGCAGATACGACTTTACTGAACTGTTTGCGTAATCTTGGCTGCTATAGCGTAAAATGCGGCTGTGAAACGACCAACTGCGGTCTTTGCACGGTTTGGCTCGATGGCGTCCCCGTCCTTTCTTGTGCAGTTCCGGCATGCCGCGTTGAAGGCAGAGCGATAACGACTTTAGAGGGGCTGCAAGCTGAAGCCAAAGAGTTTGGCGGCTTTATGGCAGCGGAGGGCAGCGATCAATGCGGTTTTTGCAATCCTGGCTTTATCATGAATGTTTTGGCGATGTGCCGAGAGCTCACGGATCCTACGGATGAAGAAATCAAAGAATATTTATCTGGAAATTTATGCCGCTGTACGGGGTATGTCAGCCATATGCGGGCAATTAAAAAATTTTTGGCGCAAAAGCAGAAAGAGGAAGCATAGATGAAGTCAGTAAATCAGGCGATTATCAAAAAAGATGCGATGGCATTGGTGACGGGAAAACCTGTTTATACCGATGATATAGCCCCGCGTGATGCATTGGTCGTCAAAGCTTTGCGCAGCCCGTATGCACATGCTTTGATTCGTAAGATCGATACGGGCATTGCCAAAAAACTTCCCGGGATAGAATGTGTACTGACCCATGAAGATGTTCCTAAGCATCGCTTCACAATTGCCGGACAGACTTTTCCTGAATTGAGCCCCTATGATAGAAGGATACTCGATCAAAGGCTTCGTTTTGTCGGGGATGCTGTGGCACTTGTGGCTGGACGTGATGAAAAAAGCGTGGATAAGGCTTTAAAAGTGATTAAGGTCGACTATGAAGTATTAAAGCCCCTTTTAGACTTTAAATCAGCCAAGGACAATGAAATCATTGTCCATCCAGAAGAAGACTGGAAAGAGTGGATCGAGGTTGGTGGCGATAATAAGCGAAACCTCATTGCACAAAATGAAGTTTCCTATGGAGATGCCGCAGCGGTATTCAAAGACTGTGATATTGTCGTCGAGGGTGTATATCATACGAAGGCTTGCCAGCAAGCCATGATGGAAACGTTTCGTGCGTATAGTTATTTGGACCTCCATGGACGGCTTGTCATCGTCAGCTCGACGCAGGTCCCTTTTCATGTAAGGCGAATTATTGCTACAGCCCTTGGCGTTCCCAAATCCCAAATTCGAGTGATAAAGCCTCGTATTGGCGGTGGCTTTGGTGCAAAACAAACGGCGGTCATGGAAATGTATCCAGCTATCGTCACGAAGATAACAGGAAAACCGGCGAAGATGATCTATACGCGATATGAATCGCAAATCGTGTCTTCGCCAAGGCATGAAGCTGAAATCAAGGCTACGGTTGGCGCAACCAAAGATGGCGATATAAAAGCGATTACGGTACACTCTCTTTGGAATGCGGGTGCCTTTGGTGAGCATAGTCCAACGACGGTTACTTTGTCGGGGCATAAAGCGATTTCGCTCTACGGGGACCTGGATGCCTTCCGCTTTACCTATGAAGTCGTTTACACCAATACCATAGCTGCCGGTGCGTATCGTGGCTATGGGGCAACGCAGGGGATTTTTGCTGTCGAATCGGCAGTAAATGAACTTGCAGCAAAACTGGGGAAAGATCCAGCTAAAATCCGTGAGCGCAACATGGTCCGGCAAGGGCAGCTCATGCGTTCTTATTTTAATGAATATGCGACTAGCTGCACTTTGGATCGCTGCCTCGCACGGGCCAAGGAAATGATTGGATGGGATCAAAAATATCCTTGCCGTGATATGGGAAATGGCAAAGTTCGCAGCGTGGGACTTTCTTTGGCCATGCAAAGTTCTGGGATCAACAACATCGATACAGGAGCCGTCACCATCAAAGTCAATGACGATGGTTTTTATTCGATGGCGGTAGGGGCAACCGATATGGGAACGGGCTGCGATACGATTTTGGCGCAGATTGCCGCAGAATGCCTCGAATGCAGCCCTGACGACATTGTTGTCAGCGGAGTCGATACGGATACTTCACCGTATGATTGCGGTTCGTATGCTTCTTCGACAACGTATGTTACGGGAATGGCGGTTGTAAAAACCTGCGAGTCCTTAAAAGAACGGATATTGGAAGAGGCTGCCAAAAAACTTAAAGCAGAGCCAGCAGATATCGAATTTGATGGCGTCATGCTGACCAATAGCAAGAACAATGAACAAATCAGTTTAAAAGATATTGGCAATGGGGCAATGTGCGGCAATACGACCGCTTTGCAGGCGACCGAATCCCATTGTTCGCCAATATCGCCACCACCTTTTATGGCTGGAATCGCCGAAATTGAACTCGATAAAGAAACCGGAAAGTTTGAGCTCATCGATTTTGTTGCAGTCGTTGACTGCGGCACGGTCATCAATCCGGCTCTGGCAAAAGTCCAGGTAGAAGGTGGACTTCTCCAAGGCATCGGCATGGCGATGTTCGAGGATGTCAATATCGATGAAAATGGCCGTATTGCTAATAATTCGTTTATGCAGTATCACTTGCCGTCGAGGCTCGATGTCGGCAAGGTTCGCGTCGAATTTGCCAGCAGTTATGAACCAAGTGGTCCTTTTGGTGCTAAATCCATCGGTGAAATCGTCATCAATACGCCGGGACCGGCTATCGCCGATGCGGTTTATAATGCGTCGAACGTTCGCCTGAAAGAATTGCCGATACTGCCCGAACAAGTTTTCATGGGCATGCAAAAATAATGGCAAATAAAAAATAATTTTGCAAAAAAATCATCTTAAAGAAATGCAGGTGTTGGGCTATGATGGAAACACATTTATTGAAACGGCGACAAACCGTCAAATTGGGATTGATCAAGGTCATAAAGGAATTATTTCCTGAAGAAACACTTAAAACAGCCTATTCTATCCAAGAAGGTGTATTTTGCAAGTTGGCAGGTTCGGCTGTATCGGTCCGTGAGGTCGAGCAAATCAATCAAAGGCTGCAGGCCTGGGTAAAAAGTGATGAACGGATCGAATATCTATGCCGTAAAGACGGTTACTATCAATATGAAGTCGGCAATATGATCATCAAAGTGTTGTATCCAGGCAATGACAGTGCCGCCAAAAGTGATTCATTTCGGATATTGCCATATCGTGGAGGCTTTATCGTAGATTTTGGCGATGCGCAAAGAGCTGAATACACGCCTTTGATTCCACCGGACACGCTGTCGTTGACTTATGAGCACACACAAAAATGGCTGAAAAACATCAATATGGAAATTGTCGATGATGTCAATGCCTATATAACTTTAGGCGATAGCATTGAGCTTATAAGCATCGCTGAGGCGCTGCAAGAAAAGGAAATCGGTGATATTGCCGACTTGATTTTACAGCAAAAACGATCGTTACGTGTGCTTTTGATATCAGGACCGTCGTCTTCGGGAAAAACATCGTTTGCCCAGCGCATATCGACGCAGCTTCGCGTCAATGGTCTAAGGCCAGTGCCGCTTTCTTTGGATGATTATTTTGTTGATCGGGATAAAACGCCTTTAGATGAAGATGGAAGATATGATTTTGAAAATCTTGAAGCACTGGATCTGCCGCTTTTACAAGACCATGTACAGCGTTTGGTCCGCGGCGAGACGATTGAAAGCCCTTTGTTTGATTTCACTTCGGGCAACCGTATGAAAAAAACGAAAAGCATGAAGGTCGGACCGTCAGAAATACTCGTTATCGAGGGAATTCATGCGCTAAATCCGAAACTGTTGCCGGATATCAATCGCAGTAATTTCTTTAAGATCTATATCAGTGCTCTATTTGAATTGAATGTTGATTTTATGAACCGGGTACCGACCACGGAAGTCCGATTGATTCGCCGCCTAGTCAGAGGCGATCGTTTTCGCGCTACACCTCCGGAGGAAACACTCAACCAGTGGCCGAGCGTAAGGCGCGGTGAATACAACAATGTCTTTAAATATCAAGAAGAAGCGGATATCATGTTCAATTCCAGCCTGCTTTATGAGATGAATCTATTGCGTCCTTTTGCGGAGATTTCACTCAATAAAATCAAAAAAGATAGTGTTCACTATGAAACCAAAGAGCGATTATTGAATTTATTATCCTTTTTTGAGCCAATTGAGCTTGATAAGGTTCCTTATAACTCGATTTTACGAGAATTCATCGGAGGCAGTATTTACTTTAAATAAGGGAAATAAGAGCGAAAGATGCTGCTGAAAAATCGAAAAACAAATAGAATGTAGTAAGGGCGGGGCTTTTATAGCCCCGATTTTTTGTGTCTGTGCTATAATAAAAAAGAAGCTCTCGCTGATAGGAGAACTTGCGGGCTTTATGCCCAATATAAGATCAGGAGGCAGTGTATTTTGGATGAAGTCAGAGTGAGATTTGCCCCAAGTCCTACGGGGTATTTACATATCGGAGGTGCGAGAACCGCGCTGTTCAATTGGTTCTTTGCCAGAAAACATAAAGGAAAATTGATTTTACGTATTGAAGATACGGATCGGGATCGCTTAAAGGAAGACTCTGTATCGCAGATTTTGACGAGCCTCAAATGGCTGGGCATTGATTGGGATGAAGGGCCGGAATGCGGCGGGGCATATGGACCGTATTACCAGTTTGAACGGCTCGAGATCTATAAGCGTGAAGCGCAGCGGCTCATTGCTGAAGACAAAGCGTATTATTGTTTTTGCAGTGCAGAAGATTTGACTAAAATGCGTGAGGAACAGAAGGAAAAAGGCCTGGTTATGGGGTACAATGGGAAATGCCGGGAGGTTTCTAAAGAAGAAGCTTTGCGCCGTATAGCTTCTGGCGAGAAGCCGGTCATTCGACTTAAAGTATCGGCAGAAGGTTCGATTACCGTCAAAGATCTAATCCATGGTGAAGTCACGTTCCGCCTCGATCAGCTTGATGATTTGATCATTATGAAGTCAAATGGGATTCCGGCCTATAACTTTGCCTGTGTCGTTGATGACCATAAGATGGCGATTTCTCATGTCATTCGAGCCGAAGAGCATCTTTCGAATACACCAAAGCAGGTTTTGCTATACCAGGCACTTGGTTATGAACCTGTAAAATTTGCCCATATATCCATGATTTTGGCGCCAGACCACACTAAATTAAGCAAACGTCATGGAGCGACATCGGTAGAAGAATTCCGGGAACAAGGATTCTTGGGACAGGCAATTGTTAACTATCTGACATTTTTGGGATGGTCGACAGGAGATGTTGAGGAAATCGTGACGACCGCTTCAAGCATTGAAAAGTTCGATTTTGCTCAGGTTTCCAAAAAAGCTGCGATTTACGATACCAAGAAATTGGCTTGGATCAATGGGCAATATATGAATTCTTTGCCTGTTGAGACCATCTATGAGGCTGCGATGCCCTTTATCTTAGCGAAAAAGCTGGTGTCTCCAGAGAATCTAGAAAGCCGGAAAGAGGAAATAAAAAAGATCATTTCTGCTATTCGTCCACGTGTTAAGACCCTTGTGGAATTAGTAGAAGGCATGGAATACTTTTTCTTTGAGGTAGCCGCTTATGATGAAAAAGGCAGACAGAAGCATATGACAGATGAGCAGGCTCTCGTACTTTTAAAAAAAGGACGAGATGTTTTGCAAAAGCTTGAAGTATTTGATGTGCAGCATACCGAAGAAGCTTATCGCCAATTGATTGATTCTTTACAGATCAAGGGAGGGCTTCTTATGCACCCGACAAGGCTGGCATTGACAGGACGAATGGTAAGTCCGGGGCTTTTTGATGTTATGGAACTCCTTGGCAAAGAGCGATGCCTTGAACGCATGGATAAGGCCATTTATTTTATGGAGACAGAAAAAATCTGAGCGTTCAATGGATTCCTTGCATTTTTTTCCATAAAGGTGTATCATGAATAGATGTTAAAGAGCTATTGTTTCTTTATTAAGCAATGGCGTTTTTGACGGTATGGCCCTATGGTCGAGCGGTTAAGACATCGCCCTCTCAAGGCGGAAGCATGGGTTCAAATCCCATTAGGGCTACCATAAGAATATTCGATTCCAGTCAAATACTATTTTGACTGGAATTTTTATTTGGGGAAGAACATTTTCATCATAAATAAACTGTGAATTAAGAAAATTATATTGATTTGATGATTGAATCATTATATAATAGGAAAAGTTATAAAATATATGACTATAGACCCATTAATTATAGCGATTGTAAATTCATGGAAAAGGACAGAGATGCTTATGGCAGCTGGAAAGTTTTTGACAAAAGCTTGGTTTGCTTGGCTAATGGTTGTATTGTTTTTACCGCTAGGGCTGTTTTTATTATGGCGTTATGAACATTATGCAGTGAAGATTCGTGCCGGCGTTACGCTGTGTTTGATGCTGATGTTCATGTGCATGGTCAGTATAGTGACTGTTTATGTAAAAAGTGCTTGAAGATTGAACGATTTGGTGGAAGCGATGGATTCTCTAGCACGGAGAAACCATCGCTTTTTCCTGTTTACGCGTGGAAAAAAGAAAATATGTTTGTGTTTATGATAGAATATAAAGGATGAAGATTTTATAGAAATGAGTTTCTCGATAAGAAAGGGTGTTATTACAATGAATGGAACGATACGTAATGATATAAAAATCGGCAGCAAAGTGATGGTTGTTCAAAAACAGGACCAACGAAGCGGGAAATTGACGGAAGGCATTGTGCAACGACTATTGACGAATTCCGCTGTTCATCCAAGAGGTATCAAAGTAATGCTGGAAGGCGGTATCGTCGGACGCGTCAAGGAAATAAAATAGAAACTGTGCAGTAAAATTAGATGAGGCCTTAAAAATAAAAAAACTTTTACAGGACTTGAGTCCATATGCTAAAATAAAGCTTATGAGTTTGTTGAATCTTTTAATAGTTGAAAATGGCAGAAAATTAGGCTGTAAAACAATAAAATCGTATTCGTAATGAATACGATTTTATTTATAGATGAGCGCATTGATTTGCCGAAATCTATATAAATAAAAAACAGAAACCTGGTTTCAAGGTGAGGAAAGAAGAGGAAGAGGTTATACAAGGATGGGAAAGAGGATGCTTGCAAAAGACGAAATAGCAGATAAAATTCGCCAGCAGCAGGATGTAATTGATATGATGACATCCTGTTTGAGTTGTGCATATAAAATCAACGGATTATCGGAAGGATTTCCTTTACGATTTTTAAGTGATAGCTTTTGGCAGTTATTAGGTTATACATCTTTACCTGACTTTATGGAAGGCGTTGCTGGATTATATGAAAATGCGGTATATCTGGAGGATCTTCCTAAGCTGCAGGCAGCTGTTGAGCTTCAACTAGCTGCTGGAGATACATTTGCCTTTGAGTATCGGCTCAAGAAAAAAGATGAAGGCTATCTTTGGGTCAAAGAATCGGGTAAACGAATAGACGAAGAGAATGGCCTCATATTAAAGAGCGTCGTCGTCGATATCACTGAACTTAAGGCATCACAAGAAGCTTTGCGGCGTAAAAAAGATTACGACGACCTGACTGGACTTTATAATCGAAAAGCTTTTTACGTCAAAGTAGCAGAGCTTTTTGCAAAATGTCCGGAAGAATCTTTTGAAATCATGTATCTAGATATCGAACGTTTCAAGATTCTCAATCAGTTGTTTGGCGAGGCTACGGGAAACCGTCTGATTATTTATATTGCAGACTGTTTAAAAGAATTGGATGTAGAAAATACAGTATGCAGTCGCTTTTTATCGGATGATTTTATGATTTGTTTTCCGACAGGAGAAAATAATCGCAAGAAAATCATCGAAGCTATTCAGACAAAAATCGATCAATTTTCATTAGCGTATCGAGTAGCCGTCGGATTTGGCATTTATAAGATAACGGATCGTTATTTATCCGTCAAATCGATGTGTGATCGAGCTAAAATGGCTTTTCGCCAAATACAGGGGAAATATCTTACCGACTGCGGAGAATACGATGAAGTCCTTCAGCAAAAGGTAATCGCAGAGCATAACATCATCAATGAAATGGGAAAGGCTTTGCTTGAACATCAGTTCAAAGTTTATTTGCAGCCAAAGTATGATTTGTCGACGGAAAAAATTACTGGAGCAGAGGCTTTGGTACGCTGGGACCATCCTGCTCGTGGCTTGATTTCTCCGGCAGAGTTCATTCCGGTATTTGAACGCAATGGTTTTATCATGCAGCTTGATGAATACATATGGGAAGAGGTATGCAGGCTTCTGCGGCAGTGGATTGACGCAGGTCGTGCAGTGATGCCGGTATCGGTCAATGTTTCACGCTTTGATTTATATAATAATAATTTATGTGAAGTGTTGACTGGTTTTCTTGAAAAATATGATATCCCAGCAAATCTTCTAGAGCTTGAGATTACGGAAAGTGCCTATATGGAAAACCCAAAACAAATCATTGATATTACCAAAAAGCTTCAGAGCAAAGGGTTTATCATACTTATGGATGACTTTGGCAGTGGGTATTCCTCGCTTAATATGCTTAAAGATGTACCCGTCGATATTTTGAAAATCGATATGAAATTCTTAGATGGTGATGATGAGTCTGGTCGGGGCAATAACATCTTGAATTCGGTCGTACGCATGGCAAAATGGCTGCAGACACCAGTTATCACAGAAGGTGTAGAAAACAAGAGCCAGGTTGATTTTTTGCGAGCGATTGGGTGTAATTGCGTGCAAGGCTATTATTATTCAAAACCTGTTTGCGTGAATGAATATGAAAAACTATTACAGGAAGATGAACAAAAAAATCAGCAGCACTTGCCGCTGCCTGAGGTCGTTACCAAGAATATTTGGGATCCTAATGTACAACTCAATATTTTATTTAACAGCGTCAATGGTAGTATGGGCTTATATGAGCTAAGCAATGGAATATTGGAAGCCTTGCGTGTCAATGATGGTTTTTTTGAGATGTTTGGCTATTCATCAGAAGATTTCTACAAAAGTGCTCGGCAAACGCTTGATTACATAGTGCCAGAAGATCGTCCAATCGTGCTTGAAATGCTGGCTGAAGCTGCAAAGCATAATGGCATAGCAAACAGACAGATTCGCCATTACCATAAAGACGGCAGCGTCATGCTGCTACAGGTCAAGGCCCGAAGTGTGGTCAAAGAAGAAGGCAGCCAGTTGTTTTATATTGCCTTAGAAGATATTACGGAATGGCAGAACACGTCGCTGCGGCTACAGGAGATGTTCGATAATATTCCGGCGGGCTTTGGTGTTTATGAACTGGAAAAAGATGAGATGAAAGTTTGTCTGCAAAGCGCTGGTATGTATAAAATCAACGGACATACAAAAAAAGCTCTGGGCAAGCCCATCCATGAAAAACTCAGCACCATCATCGGTTTGGATAATATGCGAAAGCTTTTGCAGGCTACGAGAGATTCCTATAATAAAAAACAGACGCTGCAAATCAAGTATCCATTCTTGCGCGCCGATGGCGTAGTTCGCTGGGCGTGGGCAGCGGCTAACACCATTCGTGAAGAAAAGACGGGACATTTGATTTGTTATGCGGTAGTCAATGACATAACGGAAAATCAACAAAGCGAAGCAAAAATCGAGTTGATGCAAGCTCGCTCGAATATGATATTGGATATGGTCCAACAGGAAATGTGGGAGTACAACATAGGGGAGAAACGTCTGTATTTAAGAGCAGATATCTTACATAGCAATGCAAGTCGTGACACACAATTGATTGTGTCGCCGGAGGATATTGTTGGTGAGGGGCATATTCATCCCGATTATGTGAAATCTTATTTTTCGGTATTTGATCAACTGTGCTATGGCGTGAAATCAGCGGACTGGGTAGGCCTTTTTAGAAAGACTTCAGGTAGTTATACCTGGGTGCACAAGATCTATCGGACGATTTTCAACGAACAAGGTAAACCAATTCGGGCAATCGGTATGCATGAGGAAGCTGGCTGGTATTCACTTAGTGGTGAAGGCTATTCGATTGATGAACAAGAAAAAATGGCCTTGACAGCAGGTGTTATTGCAACCTATAAAATTGATTTTTCGGCAGATAAAGTGATGGCAATGGAATCTTTCCATGATTTAAAAGAAAGTTGCCGCCGGGCGGATTCGTTTGATGCTTTTATGGCTTTGTTGGCGCGCTTTTCGGTAAATGATGCAGGTTCCCAAAAATTGCGGGCAATCTTTAATCGGGAAAATATATTGCGGGCTTATGCTAAGGGGCAGCAAGTTTTTAAGCAACATTGGTGCATATTGGACAAGACAAAAAAAGTTTGTTGGTTGGAGGTTTCTTTGACGATAGAATCTTTAGGCAATGGAGAAATTATACTCGGCTATGGAAAAATTACGGATTGTGCAGCCAATCGTGACATGTTTATTCCTGCCAGTAAAAAAATCCTGCATATGGCGGTTCCTTCAATGGCCGTGAGCAAGAAAAAACAGTGCTTGAGCTAAAAATAAAATTATGGATTAATTTGGAAATTTATGCTGTTTTTTAGAAAAAGAAATTTTTGGTAAAAAAAGAGAGAATATTCACAAGGCTTCTTCAAACAAACGGTTGATTTATGATATAATAAATAATGGAAAATAAGTAAATTATAAATAGCGAGTTCAAAATATCATTTCTTTTTGCCGCCGAGAAACGGTGCAATAGGAAAGTGAATGTTGGAGGATGAAATGGTCAAGGAAGAAGCGCTTGTACGGAGAGATGATTTAATAGAACCGGTCTATTCGCCACAGATGCTAACCCGGGCAATGGCAGCCTTATTGGCTGATCTAAAAAAGAAGGATGCAGAGGTGGCAATGCTGTACCGGGAATTGCGTCAGAAAAATGATTTTGATGAGTTGACCGGTATTTATAATCGCCAGACCTTTTATCAGAAAACAGAAGCTTTGTTTACCGAATATCCCGAAGATGATTTTGTCATCTTGCGCCTTGATGTGGAACGATTCAAACTAGTCAACGATCTTTTTGGTGAAGAAGCCGGAGATCGTCTGCTTGTGGCGATTGCGGCCAAACTCGAAGAATCAAGACTTACCAAATGTGTATATGGAAGACTTCACGCGGATAATTTTGTCCTTTGCTTTTCATCACGGCGCAATGATCCACTGGAGTTCATCCAAAACATGCAGGAAAGCATGGAACACGCTTTGCGGTCTTATAAGGTTGTCATGGCTTTTGGTCTGTATTATGTAAAAGACACTTCTTTGGCGGTCAGCACGATGTGTGACCGCGCTGGATTGGCAAAGCAGCAGATCAAAGGCAACTACATGAAATCCTATAATGAATATGACGAAAAAATGCGCAATGCGATTTTGCAAGAACAAGACATTGTCAATGAAATGAAAGTGGCCTTGGAAGAAGGGCAATTTGAACTTTATTTGCAGCCTAAATATCAAATCATTGATGAAAAGATCACGGGGGCAGAAGCTTTGGCCAGATGGCTGCATCCGAAAAAAGGGATGATTTCTCCCGCTGTGTTCATACCGGCATTTGAACGCAATGGATTTATTATGGAACTTGATGTATACATATGGGATAAGACTTGTCAGCTTTTGCGAAAATGGACCGATGAAGGGAAAAGGCCCTGCCCGATATCCGTAAATGTTTCTCGTTTAGATCTGTATCGAACAGATCTTTGTGATATCCTTAGCAATATGGTCAAAAAATATGATTTGAATCCAGCTCTTTTGCAGCTAGAACTCACAGAAACAGCCTATACTGATAATCCTCAACAAATTATATCTATTACTAAAAATCTCCAGTCCTTGGGCTTTTCAATCCTTATGGACGATTTTGGCAGTGGATATTCAGCGCTGAATATGCTCAAAGATGTTTCTGTGGATGTGCTTAAAATCGATTTGCATTTTTTAGATAATCAAGATGATCCTGAAAGAAGCGGCAATATTTTAAACTCTGTAGTCCGTATGGCAGATTGGCTTGATATACCAGTTATTGCTGAAGGAGTCGAGACCAGGCAGCAAGCAGATTTCATGAGAGATATCGGCTGTTATCATGTGCAGGGATATTACTATTCAAGGCCTCTTTCCGTAAATGATTTTGAAACACTCTTTAATGGGCTTGAATAATACAATACATATAAAGACCGCCTGATTTTAATCATCAGACGGTCTTTTTTTCATGAATAGCTCAATGATTTTTTCACTTACGAGACTTGGCGAAATCGAATTCATGCAGGCGTTGTTTTGCAGGCGGCATTTGGTTTTATCACAATTGCAGCAAGTATTTTCGCTGCAAATAAACGTGTGTCCGGGAACCAAAGGGCCGTATTTTTTCGGGTGCGTGGGGCCCCAGAGACTGATGGTCGGTATGTTTAGAGCAGTTGCAATATGCAGGGCGCCTGTGTCGCCGGTCAAAACCAAATCCGCTTGCGAAAAAAGCGCGGCTAGTTCAAGCAGACGTGTTTTTCCGGTGATATCAATCAGTGACCTTTTGGTAGCAGCTGCAATTTGTTGGTTGTTTTTCTCATCGGCAGGGCCGCCACAAAGCATGATTTCGATTGTATCAGGTAGTTGTGTAAGGCACTGGGCAAAATTTTCGATGCCCCAATTTTTTGAACGCCAGCTTGTCCAAGGGTTTACCATGAGGATTTTTTTCCTTTGATTCACTTGGTTTTCGTCGAAAAACTTTATCGCAAAATCAGATAACGTCGTTGGCAGTTTCAGTATGAGGCGGTAATCTTCTTTATTGCCGGCAAAAGATTCAAGGACCGATAGGTAATGTTTGATCTTATGCGGGCTTTGTGATGGCGTGGCAAACTCATTCATAAAGAGCCAATTGAGTTCCCTTGTGCCAGACATGCCAATCCGTCTAGGCGCTTTACTAAGCCAAGTGATAACGCCTGACATGAACAGTCCATGGATATCAAGTGCGATGTCAAATGGATGGGTAGAAAAAAAATCTCTTAAGAGCTGGATGGAATGCAATATTTTACCAAATTGATGCTGGTGAAGAGCTTGTTCAAAATCTTCCCGAGACCAAATGAATACCTCATCGATATCCGGGTTATATTGCAGGAGCTCTGCTGCTGTGCGGCTGACAATCCATGTCAAATGGCAATCGGGGTAGCTTTGTTTGAGGTTATGAGCAACGGTTGTCGCGTGCAGGACATCGCCGATTGAACTTAGGCGGACAATGAGAATTCGAGCATGACTCAGCATAAAAAAACTCCTGGCTTTCCTTTGATTTTGTTCGTATAAGACGGTGCTAAAATAATATTTTAGCACGACCGGCAGAAAAGAGCAAAACGAATTTAACTATAATAAATGAGACAGAGTATGGTACAATAAAAAGATAGTCTAAAACAGACGAAAGGGAAGAAAATCATGATTCAGGATTTGGAAATTCGTTCCTCAGCGAATGATGCAGCTTATAATCGTGGCTGGAAATACTATCAAAACGGAGCGGTAAAAAACTTACGAAAATTAGATGATAATCGTTATGCGGCCGAAGTTCATGGCAGTGAAGTATATGAAGTCGAGGTTGAGTTAAGTCATACTGGAAATTCCGTCGACCATTATGAATGTGACTGTCCTGCATATATGTTATATGATGGTGCATGCAAACATATTGTGGCTGTACTCAAGAGCGTTCAGGCGGAGCAGCAAAAAGCACAAAATGAATCCATCAAGTTCTCACCGGGAGCAAAGACGATTTTTTCTCTATTTGCAAATGCGGCAAGTTCCAATGAAACAAATATTGAGCAACAGCTCCGACTTGAACCAAAGCTTTATTTGACGCAAGAATACAATAAAATAACAGCTTGGCTTGAATTTCGTATTGGCTGTGGCCGTTTTTATGTGCTCCGGAATATCATTGAATTCATAACGCAGATGAATTCTGGCTCCACCATTGTTTTTGGACGCGAACTCAGTGTACATCCAGAAACAGATCGGTTTGATGAATTTTCAGAAAAGCTTTGGGATCTCATTCGCATGGCCTATGATGATGACCGAAGCATTACTTCTTATAGTTCGTATTTTCGTTCTTCCTACGGAGCTAGTACTGTTTTTGAGCAAAAGAAATTTAAGTTGTCTCCGACGAATATGGCCAAATTTTTTGCGATTATGGGAGACCGGGAATTTGAATGTGTAGTCAATGATTTTAAAGAACAAAAAATTCATGTGGAAAAAGGCAGGCCAGACTTAGGTGTAAAGGTAGTAGATCGTTCTTTTAACGGTATTTTGAGCCTTGAAGGCGGGCCGCTTATCAATATCGACCCACAATACCGATATTTGCTTTATCGACAAAGCCTGATCTATGAAGTAGACCCTGAATTTTCTCGCAGCTTGAAGCCTTTGCTCGAAACT
>RCMY010002444.1_pt1 | contig 16866 bp, 15 predicted proteins | sample 2041341 | NCBI WGS metagenome assembly RCMY01 (sample SAMN09708234, study PRJNA481090) | Marine sediment metagenome, whole genome shotgun sequencing project. | reverse complement strand
GCGGAGGCGGCGGGGGCAACTGTTGGTTAATGGCGAGCAAACCTGTGGACGCAGACCCGGCGGTCGATGGTGTGGCCGCCACCAGCACTCCGCTGATCACCAACGATGCTATTAGAAACAAGTTTCCACAAAATCCGCATTGGCAGTGAAACAACTTTCCCAATTAAACAAAGAACAACAATCCCCACAACAAATGCAAGAACAATATTCGCTTCCATAACAAATCCCTCTCAATCAATGCACAAAACCGGGATATGATATCCCGGTTTCTTTTTTTAAATTTCCCGGCGGTTTTCAAGAGCCTTTGACAAGGTGACCTCATCTGCATATTCTAAATCCCCGCCAATCGGCAAGCCATGGGCGATGCGCGTCACTTTTATGCCAACCGGCTTAAGCAGTTTTGCGATGTACATCGCTGTAGCTTCGCCCTCTACATTCGGGTTGGTTGCCATAATAATCTCTTTGACTTCTGAGTCGTAGAGCCTCCCTAGCAGCTCTTTGATCCGAAGGTTCTCCGGTCCAACGCCTTCAAGTGGTGATAATGCCCCATGAAGAACATGGTACACACCCTTATAATCTCGCATGCGTTCTAAAGCTGCTACATCTCGTGGTTGTTCCACTACACAGATCAACGAATGATCTCTCCCATTTGAAGAACATATCTTGCATGGATTCGTATCACTCAAGTTAAAGCATGTATTGCAAAAACCGATTTTTTCTTTTGCTTCAACAATCGCATTGGCTAAAGCCTTGGCTTTATCAACATCCATATCAAGAATATGATAGGCCAAACGGACTGCCGTCTTGGCTCCAATCCCAGGCAATGACCGAAAATGCTCGATAAGCTTCGCCAAAGGTTCTATATATTGCATTATTAAAGCATTCCTGGCGGTAAATTAAGGCCACCGGTCAGCTTGCCCATTTCAGTTGCCATTAAATCTTCAACTTTTTTTACAGATTCATTCACAGCAGCAGAAATTAAATCCTGCAGCATTTCTACGTCTTCTGGATCTACAGCTGAAGGATCGATAATTAACGACTGGATTTGTTTTTCTCCATTCATTACTACCTTAACTGCTCCGCCGCCTGCGGATACATCTACTGTTCTTGTTTTTAATTCTTCCTGTAATTTAGCCATATCTGCTTGCAATTTCTGGACTTTTTTCATCATGCCGCCCATATTGCCCATGTTACCCATTCCACCAAACATAGTATATGCCCCCTTCTATATGTACTATACCCTAGACTACCAAAATACATTGGCATCGTCAATTGCTTATTTCAAATCTTCCTTACGGACAAAATTGTCACCGAATATTTCCACAGCAGTTTCAAGCGTATGCCGCTCTTCTACGTTCAAAGCATCATAGTTAACTTCAACCTTTTCCTGTACCGGCGCGGGCTTTGGTATATTCTTCTTCACTGGTGGCAGCGGCTTTTGAACCTTGGGAGCAGCTTCTAGATTGCAAATAATACGAAGCGATCGACCGGACAGATCCTGCAAGATTTCTTCTAGTAACAACCGATAGTCTTCTCTTTCCGTCCTCGCCATCATAAAGCTGCTCTTAAAAGCAATAAAAAATTGTGTATCATTTATTCCACGCACTTCACCGGCTTTTACACAAGCGTAAACTGGCATCTTCCCCTGTTTCTTCAAGGTTTCCAGCAATTTTTGCCAAATGTTTTGTGCCTCGGCATTGCCTGCCACCGTTGACGGCATCGTTGCCTGTTCCACCGCATTCTGGCTTTCACCTTGCATTTTTTGCTGACTTGCCTGCACCATATTGTTTTTAGGCTGCTGAGAAGAAATGTTCGATTTTATCGAGCTAGGCGTTCCAGCAGTTTGCCCTGGCATAGCAGCTATTTTTTTAAGCGCAGCAGTCAGTCGATTGACCTTTGCCTCGAGCTGTACAATCCGTTCATCTGATACAGAAGTGTTTTGACCGTTTGAAGCAATTGCTTCAGGGTGGCATAGTGATAGCAACGCCACTTCGATTGCAATACGTGGCTGCGGTGACCATTTGATTTCATTCATCGCTGCATGTAGTTTTTGAATGATCTCTACGATTTCCTCATGGCTGAAATTTTCAGCGTGCTGCTTTAAAACATCCTCTTGGTCATTATAAAGCTCAATGCCGGCAACCATTCCTGCCGCCTTATAAATCATAATGCTGCGCATATGTAGCGTCATTTCGGCTAAAATCTGTTTGACATCTTTACCACTAGCCAAAAGTGTATCGAGTAGCGAAAGAATCGCTCCTCCATTTTTTCCAGCCAAAGCTTCGGTGAGTTTCCATATCCACTCATGTCCGACTAAGCCAAGGATATGGCGGACCTTTTCCGCTTTCACGCCGTCTTCCGCCAGCGCTGAGCATTGATCCAGAATACTCAAGGCATCACGCATCCCACCATCTGCATGGATTGCTATGATCCGCAAAGCCTCTGGTTCTGCGGCAAGATTGCTCTCGCTTGCAACCAATGCCAGGCGTTTTTGTATTTCATCTACTGTTATGCGTTTAAAATCATATCGCTGGCAACGCGATTGTATCGTGGCCGGTACTTTATGCGCTTCTGTAGTCGCCAGGATAAATACGACATGCGCCGGTGGTTCTTCCAGCGTTTTAAGCAAAGCATTGAACGCTTCTGCGGTCAGCATATGCACTTCATCAATGATATATACTTTGTATCTTCCGTCTGCTGGTGCGAATTTGACCGTTTCCCTCAAATCCCGGATTTCATCAATGCCTCGATTGGATGCAGCATCAATTTCAAAAACATCCATCGAGGAACCTTCATTGATTTTTTGACAATTCGCACAGATATTACAAGGTTCTGGTGTCGGCCCGTTTTCACAGTTGAGCGCTTTGGCAAAAATCTTGGCTGTACTAGTCTTGCCTGTACCGCGAGGTCCTGAAAATAAATAAGCATGTCCGATTTTTCCCGTAGTAATTGCATTTGACAGCGTCCGACTAATATGGTCCTGCCCAATTAAGTCCGAAAAATCTTTAGGACGCCACTTCCGATATAAAGCAACATACGCCATGATATTCTCCCGCCTTCAATATTTCTCATTTCTCTTGATTATAACAAAAAAACAGCCCTACCGGGGCTGCTTTATTATGTATTCCCTTTTCAACGTCGGGCCACGGCCCTCAGGCAACCTCACGGCACATGAAGATAACCACTTACCGCTGCTTCCTTCCGGACCTGACGGGGTTCACGGGTCTTCATTGCGTAAGACCAAAGCGCCGCGGTCCGACCTTAAAAAGGATCTGTGTCTTAAATTATAATGGCGGAGAGTGAGGGATTCGAACCCTCGGTACAGTTTCCCGTACACACGCTTTCCAGGCGTGCTCCTTCAACCGCTCGGACAACTCTCCAGTGCTTGAACAAAATATTATATTTCATCTGCAACGATATATAGATTATCATTTATTTAGGGTTTTGTCAACACTTATACATATTTTATTCAAAACAACTGTATTTCGCCAGAAAATCTTCCTCGAGAACGTCAAAAAATAATCTCATCTGTCGCCAAAATCAGATCAAAACTGCCACAAATCGTATCGATACGAATAACCAGCTGTCTGTTACCAGCAGGCAATACGTTATCAGCAGAACGATAAGGATCAAGGTCTACATTAAGATGGCGATTTGATAGATTGACGATATACAGCCCATTTGTCACATTTAAGAATTCAGCAACACTGTCAACCGCCAGCTCACCGATTTCTTCAATATTTTCCTGGCTGTAGCGGCGAGCCAATGCCAATATGACATCTTCTTCTGCCATGATTCCCGTAATCAGCATGACATCACCTGTCAACCGCTGAGAAATCGTAATCATGCTTTTATCGCCACTAAAAGGTTCCGGCTCTAAATTGATGACTGCTTCTGTATTTAAAAAGCGTGACAACGCCCTTAAAAAAACATCCGTATATTCACTATAGAGTACATATTCTTCTTCTAGTTCTTCAAAGTTGACGCGTTTCATCGCGACCTGATTAACTGCTGTTCCAATTGTCAAAGTTTCTCTTTTTTTATAATCATGCATGAGTCTTTCCAGTTCTACATAGCTCTCAACCATATTTTCACTAAGAAGGCCTTGGGCAAAACTCATATTCGTAGTTGGTATCATTTCCGATAAGCTTCTGTATTCTGATTCTGTCATATACTCAGCATTAACAGCCAAGGTACCAAAATCGTCCCCTGGTTTTTGCTGTGCTTTTATCGTTTCGATCTGCTCGCCAGTCAGCACTTGTGACCAAAGGCCTCTGACTTCGATTCCAGCCGGGTGTTCTTCAAGGTTCTCCAACAAAAACCGTATTTGATCAGCAGAAATAAACCCTTCATTAAGCAAAGATTGTGCAAAGTACTGTTTAAGCATCGAGAGACACCTTCTTCCGCAAACGCTTTACAACCATCTGGATTTGTTCACTGGTATAAGGTTTTTGAATGAAATCCATAGCTCCCAGCTTCAGCGTTTCTATCAAATTGGCTGCTGACCCTGTAGAAGATAACATGATTACCTGCATGTCTGGACGAAGCTCCCGAATAGCGCGCAGTGCTTCTACTCCATCAATTTCAGGCATAACAATATCTAATATAATTCCATCCGGTTGTTCCTTCAAACATTCCATAACAGCCTCTTTGCCATTTTTAGCTTCAATGACCTCACAGTCTAAGCCTTCAAGTTCAGCCCGCAGTTTTTTACGAAGCAAACTGGAATCATCTGTAATAAGAATCTTTAATTTCCGCGTCATGTTTCAGCCTCCCCTGTATCAAATTGCCTCTATGTTTAATGTTTTTACCCCCGCAAAAATCTTACAAAAGTTCACTTTTATTATAACACAATCCGGCGTCTTATAGATATCTGATTTTTTGAATTTCTTCTATGATTCTTATCATTTTACACAAAAAAAGTTTAAACAATCACAAAATCAGCCGTTAAAACGTGTTCTTTACGTCCCCTAAAATTTATATAATAAAAACCATAAATATATCATTTGTTGTATCGAAGACAATCTGTTATGATAATAGGCAAGAATACTGTTTCCATCTCTTTACTTCCTAAAAAAAGATAGAAGCCGTGTAATTTTCTTAAAGATTGGTGGTTTTATCGATGCCAGTACAAACAAATGAGGAAAAGAAGCAACCCGGAGGTAAATCATATAAGCTTTTGACACTTCTCCTGCTCCTGCTTCTTTTATTTCTATCCTATTACATGAACCCAGGCCCCTGGCAAAAAATATTTGCACTTTTGTTGTCAGGCGACTTGACAAATATCATCGATTATATCCGTTCGTTTGGCCCATACGCAATGTTAATCAGCTTCCTCATGATTGTTTTGATCAACATCGTAGCGGTGCTGCCTAATATTTTCTTTTTGGCTGCTAACGGAATACTCTTTGGCATCATCCCGGGAACGATTTTATCTTGGTTGGCAGAATCGACCGGTGTCATCATCAGCTTTGCTTTGATGCGTTATTTTGGTCGCGACTGTACAACAGCTCTGATAAAACGTAATAATCTATTGACGAAAGTCGATGAATACAGCGGTAAGAACGGCTTCAAAATCATGATCATTGCCCGCAGCATCCCTTTTGTCCCTTCTGGAATCATCACCGCACTCGGAGCTGTAAGCGAGATTCGCAAACGAGATTATATATTTGCTACACTGCTCGGCAAACTGCCGTCAGCCTTCATTGAAGTCTCGATTGGTCATGATCTTGCATCGTACCATGAACACAGTATGCGCCTTACCATATTGGTTTTAGTAGCCCTATCGGCTTATGGGATCCACCTTTGGCACAAGAAAAAAACTGCCGCTGCACTACAAACGGCACGAATCGATGCTTGCTGTCAGGAAGATACCTCAAAAAATCAATAAGTTTCACATTCTTTAGTGTTGCCATGAAAAAATTTCCCATGGTAAAAAATAACGAGGGATTCTATCTCTCGTTATTTTTGCCTCTACTCGCAAAATACGACGGCAAAGCAACCGTCAAAACGACACCTTGCTTTGTCATCAGCGGTGTACTGAACAGAGCCATATCGCTTTTTAGCCATTAATTTTATGACATTGGAGATTCAAAAATGAAATTAAAACTGTTTTTAAAAATACTATTGATGGTATTATTTCTAGTCATCATATCCATCAACGTATTTTCTTTTCTTACCATCGATCGGCTGCAAGAAAATAACCGTATCATCAATTATGCCGCCTTGGCCAACACTACAACACAACGATTGATGAAATCCGAAACAGCGAACCAACCCAACGACGAAATGCTGCAAACGATCGACGATATCGTCTCTAATCTGGTCGACCGGCAAAATGATTCCTTTCCCATTGAATTTGAGGACTCCGACCGTTCAAAACAACTCCAGGAAATCGATACGTCTTGGGCAAACTTAAAAAATGAAATCTACTTGCTTCGCACTGGCGTTCCAAGCGCCGACCTCAACATCACGACAAAGCAGTATGCAACTTTATTAGAACGGACAATCGCCGATGCTGAGCTCGATTCCAAAACAAAATTCAAGCAACTTGAAATGTCCAAATTATTTTTTCTGATGACTATTCTCATCTTGGCCATGGTTTGCCTGCACTTATTTTGCAAATTAGTGTTTTTGAAAAAGCGCACCCTAAAATTAGAAGATATTGCCTTTTTCGACAAGCAGACCGGATTGCCAAATCGCAATCAATGTGACCGAATCATCAAAAAATATGAAAACGCTCCCCTAAAGCCTAATTTGGTCTGCATCTATTTTGATTTAAACAACCTAAAACAAACCAATGACATCCACGGCCATCATTTTGGCGACCAACTGATCTGCAGCTTTGGCAAAACCTTGCAAGAAACAGGCTATATCCACGGTTTTGTCGGTCGCAACGGTGGTGATGAGTTTCTGGCAATCTTTGAAAATTTCAGCTTAGAAAACACGGAAAAATACATCGCCGAGCTAAAGCAAATCGTCGATGTATTCAATCAGCAAAATGAATTTGTCGAAATAAGCTTTGCCGCTGGATTTTCAACATCAAATGATCCACGTGCCAAAACGATTTATGATTTATTGAAGATTGCTGACCAAAATATGTACGAAAACAAACGCTGCATCAAAAAACCATTGACCTAAAAAGGTGTGGGCAAGAGAATCTCTTGTCCACACCTTTTCTATTCGAAAATCGATGAGTATTATTGAATTTTACAAGCCCATCATTTTGTGGCGAATTGCATAATTCACTAATTCTGATTTTTTACTGACATTCAATTTTTTCATGATTCTTGAACGATATGTATCAACTGTCTTTGGACTGATAAAAAGTTTTGCCGCAATCTCTGTGTTCGTATGTCCTTGTGCTAGATAACGCAGGACTTCGCGTTCCCGGCCACTGAACATCTTATAAGGATCATCTGAATCATTGCTTTTATTTGTCGCCTTCAGCAAGGTATCAATGAGTGTTTGTGAAATACTTTCATTCAAGTACTTCTTACCTTCTGATATACGTTTGATTGCCTCCATAAGCTCTGTATCAGCAGAACGCTTCAGCACATATCCATTAGCACCTGAACACATCACTTCTTTGATGAATTCTTCGTCGTCATACATCGTCAAAACCAAAATGGCACAAGCTAGTTTCCTTGAACGGATTTCTTTGATGCATTCAACACCGCTCATATCCGGCATTGAAAGGTCCAAAAGTAAAATATCTGGTTCTTTCTCACAGACAAGATCTACTGCTTCACGTCCATTCCCCGCTTCACCAATGACTTCAAATTCTGAATAACAATGCAATAAGGCCTTTAGGCCGGATCGTAGTACCGCATGATCGTCTGCAATTATAATACGAATTTTATTCATAATTAACCTACTTTCCTGAAACCATCTACCGTTAACTGTAGCACAAGAAAAATTCAACGTAAAGAGCTTCTTGTGCAATTTATCACAAATTAAAAATAAATACAAAAATAAACAAAACAGTATTATTTTTACTCTTTAATTATAGCTGGAGTTGCCGTAAAATAATAGTAATAGGCTTTTTATAACACGGAGGTGCTTCCCTATGAATATACAACATCTAGATCCCAAGTTTGCACAATCGCTCGTAGATATTATTTCTGCAGAATTAAATAAAAACGTCAATATCGTTGATAAGGACGGCATTATCATCGCCTCTTTCAGTAAGGACCGCATCGGTCACTTGCACGAAGTGGGCATCCGGATATTGCAATCCGAAAAAATCCACGAATTTCCAGTCTCAGAAAATGATCAATTACAATTTCTTGGTGTGCGCACAGGCTTCAACGTTCCGATTTGGCTTGAAAACGAATGTGTCGGTCTCATCGGCGTCACGGGAAAATCAGAAGAAGCCGCGCCTTATGCTCGTTTGGCCGCCCACTTTGTCGAAGCTGCGCTCAATGCTAATATCAGGCAGGAAAAGCTCGTAAAGGCCCTCCAAGACAAACAGACACTGCACCAGCACTATGTAAAAAAAATCATCAATATCCAAGAAGAAGAACGGCGTAAAATATCACGCGAACTGCATGATGAAACAAGTCAAGCACTGACCTCTATCATTTTTGGTCTGCGCGTTCTCGCGGAAACTTCTGATGATGAAAATAAAAACAAGCTTTTGCAGATGCGCGACCTAGCCGCCAACAGCCTTGATGCCGTCCATCGTCTGGCCGTCCAATTGCGCCCTGTATTGCTTGATAATCTCGGTCTGGTCAGCGCTACGAAGAAATATATCGAAGACTACGCCCAAAAATATAAAATCGATGCGACGGTAGATATCGCCGCTGATTTATCCGGCAAACGATTCTCGCCAGAAATTGAAATCTCGCTTTATCGTATCTTGCAGGAATCATTGACTAATATCATCAAGCATGCCCACGCAAGTCAAGTGCAAATCAAACTGGCAAAGAAAAAGTCCACCTTACAGTTTTCTATCGCCGATAACGGTGTCGGCTTCCACAGCAGCAAGATACACAAGCATCATAAACATGCTTGCTTAGGACTTTATGGTATGCGTGAGCGCATAGCCGGTATAAACGGTGAATTTTCTATCCAATCGACCATTGGCGAGGGAACTTGCCTGCAAATCGAAGTACCGATTTCCCCAGCGGAAATGGACTAAAGGTCACGGGACTACCAAAAAACAAGGTTCTAAAAACAGTCGTTATCTATATAAAGAAATGTCTATGGACTTATATCATCGATCCATAGACATTTTTGCTCAATTTTCCAATCCCCCATAGCAAGAAACCACGTCTTCTTAATTTTTATATAAAAAAGAAGGGCAGAATACGATTTTTTCGTATTCTGCCCTTTAATTTATATAAGGGGTTTTTGAACAGCCTCACTAAAACAGTTTCCATTTTTTAGCGCAAACCTTACTGTTCGCCAGCTTTGTAGGATGCGTCCAAAAGCTGAATGACATGGACAACAGAAGCATCTACGCTATTTTGTTCTAACCCATCCGTTAGATGCATACGGCATGTTCCACAGCTGGTAGCTACGATTTCTGCTGCCGAAGCTTCTATATTTTTCACTTTTCTATCGTTGATCCTGCGCGAAAGCGGATAATTGGCCAAACTGAAAGAGCCACCCGAACCGCAGCAACGATCTGCATCTTTCATTTCAATAAAGGTAAGTCCCGGAATCGCTCGCAAAATCTCTCTTGGCTGCTCCGTCACTTTGATGCCTCTTGCCATATGGCATGGGTCATGCATCGTAACTGTTTTTTTGACTTCGCCTAAATCTTCGCGGCGCATTGGCATGACATCCACCAAAAATTCACTGATTTCATAGGTTTTTGCCGCTAATGCCTGTGCCTTTTTATACATGACTGGATCATTTTTGAACATACGAGGATATTCGAGTTTCAATGCTTCCGCGCAAGAGCCGCAGGCAGCTACCACATAATCGACATTGCAATCCCCAAATACATCGATGATATGTTTCGCAAAAGTTTCAGCTAGCGCCTTATCTCCAGAAACATAAACCGGTGTTCCGCAGCAATGCTGTTCTGGCGGCATTACCACCTCGATATCATTATGATGAAGTACATTTATTACGGAATCTCCAACATCTGTATACATATAATTGATTGTACAGCCAGTGAAAAATGCTACTTTGCACTTGGCATGATCTGCCTTTATGACTTCTGGATATTTGCTTCTTAGCGGGGTTGCCGCAAAAGGAGCTGTTACCCTTTTGCGGTCGATGCCCGGCATTGGAAATCTAGCAATAGCACCGACTTTCCCCGGTACTTTTTTAAAGCTCAACGGTCCAAACATCCCTGCCGTCCTAAGTGCAGCATCAAATAATCTACGGTTTGAGAGCAACTTAAACACAAGGTTCTTTATCGGATGCAAACCTCTTGCTTGCACCGCAGCTTGTCGGCCTCTTACAATCAACTCATCTGCTTTTACGCCGCAAGGACAATTGGCCGCACAGGCCTTACAGCACAAACACTTGCCTAAAACATGATCAAAGCCTGCCGACATTTCGACCTTGCCGCTGAGCATGCCTTCCATCAAAGCCAGTTTACCTCTGGCAACAGAAGCTTCATTCTTTGTCTCTTTATAAATCGGACACACCGCCATGCAATTGCCACACCGCATGCAGCTTGCCAAAGCATCGCGTATGTCATCTAGAAGTGTTGGATCGTTTGCTTGTATATCTTTTGCTGCAACTGTATCCATGTTAACATTCACCTACCAATTTACCAGGGTTCAAAATAAGATGTGGATCCATAGCCCGTTTAATGTTGCGCATTGCTGCCATTGCCTTGCTGCCATGCTGCTGTTCCATCCATGGCAATTTCCCAAGACCGATGCCATGCTCGCCACTTAGCGTACCACCCAATTCGATAGCTGCAGAAAAAACAGCATTCATTGCCTTTTTCACGCGAATCATTTCCTGCTCATCACGATTATCACAGACAATCGTCGGATGCATGTTACCATCGCCTGCATGACCAAAGGTTCCAATCGTCACATTATATTCTTTCGAAATCTTATTTACCACGCGTAAGAATTCTGGCACTTTGCTGCGAGGAACGGTTGCATCCTCCACATACGTAGTTGGACGAAGCTTAGCCAATGCTGGCAAAGCAGCCCGGCGTGCTGCCCAAATCTGATCACGTTCTGCATCATTTTTAGCGAGCTGAACATCATCCGCCTTATTTTCCTTAAGTACGCGCAAGACTTCTTCGGCTTCCTTAGCCACTACTTCAGCAATGCCATCAACCTCAATCAACAAAACAGCTTCTGCATCGATTGGCAGCCCGACATGTGCATAATCCTCCACTGTACGAATCGTAGCATTATCCATGATTTCAAGTGTCGCTGGAATGATTTTAGCAGCAATGATCCCGGCAACAGCACGCCCAGCATAATCCAAATTCTTAAATACTGCCAAAATACTCTTTTTACACTCAGGTGCTGGAACCAGCTTCAAAATAGCCTTTGTGATGACCCCTAATGTTCCTTCTGAACCGGTAAATAATTTTGTCAGATCATAACCTGAAACATCTTTGACGTTTTTCCCGCCGGTATGCAAAATATCACCGTTGGCTAGTACAACTTCCAGCCCCATCACATAATGCTTGGACACGCCGTATTTTAAGCCTCTGAGTCCACCCGCATTTTCTGCGATAGTTCCGCCAAGTGTGGCCGTTGCGACCGTTCCAGGATCTGGTGGATAAATGAGTCCTTGTTCGCCAACTTTGCTGTTTAAATCAGCCACAACAACACCTGGTTCTGTTATCGCTACTAAATTTTCTAAATCGACATCAATAATGCGATTGAACCGGTTCATCAAAAGCACGATTCCGCCTTTCAAAGGTACACATCCTGCACTTAAATTCGTCCCTGATCCCCTTGGATAGACGGGGATTTTATGTTCATTCGCTATTTTCATGATATCGGATACTTGATTAACATTTTCTGGAATAATAACCGCCTCCGGCAAATGTGCATAACCAGGTGTGGCATCATAAGAATAACAATATAGTTCTTCCTTTTCAGTCAGAACATTTTCTTCGCCAACAATACGTTTGAATTCTTCCAGATTTAATTTATCCATAATCAATACCCCTTATCTTAATCTTTTATTTATATTAATTTTCGCACTAATCTGCCAATTAGTAAATCGGGCAGACCCTGTAAAAAGATGTAGGGAGTTGTCTTATTTTTCTGTAAGATACCTCCTTACAGCGTTGTATATGTTAATCTATAGTATTTTAATAGTTTAATGTTATTTAACCATATATTTTATTTATATAATATTTTTGACTTCAACTGGCGAAAATCCAAGTACTTACCTAGAAAATATAGTTTTTCCCTTTTTCTTTCTAAATCTCTTTTCCCTGCATAATTGAGGTCCATCTCTCCGATACGCCTTTCTTAATCCGATGTGAACCGATACATAAGTGGAGGATTTTCTGACAGTAATTTTTACTTTTTTACCCATTTTCTAGTCATACTAGCTAAATAGAATGGTATTCTATCCTCTATAAAAATATAAAATATTTAATTCACGCTAAAACAAACAAGAAATCTTCATCATAAATAATATTTTAAATTCTTTTTATTTATGTTAAGATAATCAAAAACAATCTATTCTCTATCCAAAGGAAAAACAGGCTGTAGGATGTGACTTTTATCACATTCTACAGCCTGTTCTTTTCACGTCACCGTTTTCGGTAAATAATAGGTCTGCGCCATAAGTATTCCAATGGTAAACTCAAACAATGCACTAGTCGCGTGAAAGGGAAAATCACAGCTACAAGCATCCAAGAAACCATATGGATTTTAAATAAGACAGGCACATCAAATAACAAAGTTCCTTCTGGCTGAAGCATAAACAAGCTTCTGAACCAAGGTGATATCGTATCTCGATAATTAAAACCGCTGCTAGGGTCATTCGTCAAAGTTGCAGCCATTCCCGAAAATATAGCTAAAGCCAAAAACAAATACAGCCAAATGTCCATCTTGCTTGTGTTGACGCAAAGAAGCTTACGGTTCGTAAAACGTCTTATCATCAGCCAAACAAATGATGCACATAGCAAAATCCCAGCCGGGATGCCCGCCGACATAGCTCCCATATGGTACATCTCTTCACTGACACCAAAAGCTTCGGTCAGTGCCTTCGGGACGATTACGCCGCCAAAATGTCCGCCAATAACAGCAGCCAAACCTAAATGAAATAGCGGGCCCGCAAATTTCAACTGTTTCTTTTCTAAAAACTGGCTGGACTTGCTGGTCCAGCTCTGTTCATGCTCTACATAACGCCAAATCGTTGCTGCTATAAAAATCGTCCCGGCAATATAAGGCAGCACATTCCATAGTATGAGTTCCATCTGCAATTCATTCATCTCCTGGCAGCAGATTTGCCGCTGTTAAAATAACATCAAACACAATGACATAGGCAGCCTCTGCTTCAATTAATTTTTGTCGTAGATCTTCTATGTTTTTCTGGCTGATTGCTAATATTTTTCGCACAAAATTCACCTCTGCCACAGAACAAAACTCAAGGATCGCCGGCAGATAATCTGGCAATTCACCACGAATATCAAAGCCCCCTGCTAGAAACACTTCTTTGTACCGCAGCATCTCCTGACTTCTTTCTCGTTGATCGCCATATTGATACGAAGTCAGATACAGATTCGTATTCTTACTGAAATCAAACAGTCGCACATAAGATTCCGTAAGTTCATTTATGCCAAGCGTATCTAAATGAGCAAAAAGATCGGTAAAAGCCGACCGGATCTGCTCATTTTTTATCGTTTCCATTTCTTCTTTCCAGCTATCCCAATCCGCCTGCCATGTCCCATCAGGATATTGCAGCAAAAAAGATGCCGCCGCAAAGATTTTACGAAGTTCTTCTTCCATAGCTTAACCTCCTAAACTTCATGCGGGCCAAAGCCGCAGGTGCCTCGTTCTTTGTAGAGTTCTTGCTGATCTTTCTCACAGCCTGCCGGAACCACGAACCGGTCACGAATCTTTGCGACCGCGAGCAAGTGGAACATCGCTTCGATATCCTCTGCCGATAGGCCGGTGTCTTCTGCCACTGCAGCTGTTTCGCCATAGTTTTTGGCGTTCATATAGATTCTTACCGCCGAGAGCCTCTTCAATGTCTGCCGTATGACATCTTGATCGCCCGCAGCAAAAAGCTGCGCCATATATTCGACAGGGATACGCATTTGATCCGCTTTCGGAAGAAATACTTCGGCGGCAACATTGTTCAGAATCGGACTCATTGGCGGGATGTACCAAACCATCGGCAAAGTCCTGTACTCCATGTGCAGCGGCAAAGCAATTTGCCATTTTTTAATCATTTTATATACGGGAGAAATCTTGGCTGCCTCGATCCAGTTTTCTGAAATCCCCGATTTTCTTGCTTCTTCTTGGACTGTTTCATCATTAGGATCCAAAATCAGATCTTGATGGCATTTATAAATATCACGTTCAACAGTTGTCGAAGCCGCAGCTTCAACGGCATCTGCATCATAAAGCAATACGCCAAGGTAACGCATGCGTCCTACACAGGTTTCCGAGCAAATCGTCGGTTCACCATTTTCTAAGCGCGGATAACAAAACACGCATTTTTCCGCCTTATTGGTTTCCCAGTTGAAATAGATTTTCTTGTAAGGGCAAACCGGTATGCAGTGACGCCAGCCACGGCAAGCATCTTGCGAAACTAAGACAACGCCATCTTCGTCTCTTTTGTACACAGCGCCCGATGGACAAGCGGCGACGCAGGCTGGATTCAAACAATGGTTGCAAAGGCGCGGCAAATATTTCATGAACACCCTATCGTAATCAAATGTAATCTTTTCCTGGAGCTTTGTAAGATTGACGTCACGAACAGCATGCTCGCTGCCGCCAGCTAAATCATCTTCCCAGTTAGGTCCCCAAGTGATTTCCATTTTTTCATTCGTCAAAATAGAACGAGGCCGTGCAATCGGCTGATGGTTTTTCTTACCGCTATGAATCAAGGTTTCATAATCATAGGTCCAAGGTTCAAAATAATCTTGCATGGTTGGCTGCTGTGGATGATAAAAAAGCTTTAGCATCCGCCCCGCTTTTGAGCCGGATTTTAACGACAACTCACCATTTTTCAGTTCCCAGCCACCTTTATAGTGGTCCTGGTCCTCCCACTTTTTCGGATAGCCTATGCCAGGCTTCGTCTCTACATTATTGAAATACATATATTCCGCCCCGCGACGGTTTGTCCATGTATTTTTACAAGTAATCGAACATGTATGACAGCCAATGCATTTGTCCAAATTCATGACCATTGCGATTTGTGCTTTAATCTTCAAGCCAGTCAACCTCCTCCATCTTACGAACTACCACAAGCACATCGCGCTGATTGCCAGTCGGGCCATAATAATTAAAACCATAACTCAATTGCCCGTATCCACCGATCATATGCGTCGGTTTAACATGGATATGCGTCGGCGTATTGTGTGTACCACCGCGTGTTTTTGACAGTTTCGACCCTGGTACATTGATATGGCGATCTTGTGCATGATGCATATAAACCATGCCTCTAGGCATTCTCGGCGTAACGACCGCCCTTGATGCGACTACACCATTTCGGTTGTAAAGCTCAAGCCAGTCATTATCCTTGACCCCGATTTGTTCTGCATCTTCCACATTCAACCACACCGATTGCCCCCCACGGAACAATGTCAACATTTGTTGATTGTCAAAATACATGCTATGAACGCTCCATTTGTTATGGGGCGTCAGGTATTTTAGGGTAATTTCTTTGACATCGCCTTGCTTACCCGCACGCTTGAGCGGCATATAATCGAGAATCGGTTTATAATTTGCCAAGTTTTCGCCCCACTCAAGCATCATTTCATGATCGAGATAATAAGACTGCCGCCCTGTGATCGTACGAAATGGAAGCTTTTCTTCAATGTTCGTCGTAAATGGTGAATACCTCCGGCCATCTTTATTGGCTCCTGTAAATAAAGGCGTCGGAATCGCTTGGCGAGGCTGCGCCACAATCTGTTCGAAGGTAAACTTTTCTGCCTCACGACCCGATGCAAGATGTTTAAGCGGTACGCCAGTTTTTTCCTCCATCTTCTCCCACGCCCGAACTGCAACACTGCCATTCGATGCCGAAGATAAATGCAAAACTGCCTGACAAGCATTATAAGCCGTAGATATATCCGGCAGACCATGAGAAAGCAGTTTCTCATCCTGGATCACTCCATTGATGCGGCGAAGATCTTCATATTCCTCTTCGACTTTCCATTTCACGCCTTTCGTGCCGAACCCATTCTTTTTGATATTTGGACCAAGACCAATCTGTTTTTCATAGATTTTCTTGTAATCGCGCTTGACCACAGAAATATTCGGCATCGTTTTACCTGGTATAGGCTCACAATCTCCTTTTGACCAATCACGTACCTTGCCTAACGGCTGCGCTGTCTCGCCTTCCGAATCATGCTGGATTGGTGAAGACATGACATCTTGATATTCTGGCATATCCACTTCTTTTGCCAAATCAGAGACAGCCTTCCCTAAGACCTTGAAGATTTCCCAATCCGTCTTAGATTCCCATAAACTATCTACAGCCGGTTGGAACGGATGGATGAATGGATGCATGTCCGTTGAAGACATGTCCGTTTTTTCATACCAGGTCGCCGCCGGCAAAACAATATCTGAATAAAGTGCCGTTCCAGCCATACGGAAATCTAGATTGACGAGCAAATCGAGCTTCCCTTTACCTGAAGCACTGTCATCTCGCCATTTTACTTCTTCCGGTTTCACTGCGGACGCTTCTTCTTCAAATAATCCATTTTTCGTACCAAGTAAATATTTGAGGAAATATTCA
>RCMY010002443.1_pt1 | contig 16870 bp, 6 predicted proteins | sample 2041341 | NCBI WGS metagenome assembly RCMY01 (sample SAMN09708234, study PRJNA481090) | Marine sediment metagenome, whole genome shotgun sequencing project. | reverse complement strand
CGCGAAATATTTCCGATCATGTATCGGCACCGATGTGCGCGATCACTCAGCTAAAAATGCTCTACATTATGCCGAGCTCGGCATAAACATGAATCGTGGCCCGACCTCAACCCATGGCAATTTGGATGATAAGGTGAAGGTCGGCAAGCGATGTGTTTCCCTGCACTCGTATTCTGCGCCATATCATTGGAGAAACGCCACGCAGAGCGATTTTGATTGAATAGGTGTTCACGTGGCAGACAACTCTGCTTGCTAAAATTTATGCATCTACTCACTTGCTAGCGCTGGAAAGGATAAATTAACGTGCCCCAGACATTTTGGTGCTCTCCATATTAATTCCACGCAGGCTTGATTCCCGAAAAAGTAAACACAACCAGCACATCGTCGATTTCATCATCGCGCAAAAGCTGAAGCACGGAATCCGTCTGTGCCGACAAATCCGCTAATGCAAAATGCCAAGTGACAGCCGACTGCCCAACGTAGGCAGATTGTGCAAGTAAATCCGTTTGCCATGTTGCTGCTCCGGACTGTCGACTGCTGACGATGCCGTTGACCGCATTGGCTTCGGCGGCCTCGATGGTTTGCGTAGCGGATACGCGCAGCGACGGCTTGATCTTGTAGTCGCATCGTTGTCCATCCTTGCGACGAACAATCAGCGCAATTTGTCGAATACTGACATCGGCAAGTTGCGGCGGGAAATCGGCGCGCGACATAGCCACGGCGATATCTGCAGGACCACCTTGGTTGTTCGCAAGTTCATACCAGACGTCCGCCAGGTCGCGCTTCACGCTGAAGGCGCGGTCGCTCAGCACCTCTCTCGGCAGCTGTTTCACGACGCGATCGCGCAATTCAATACTATTCAATGCGGTGTATTCAACCGATACCAGCACATCAAACAGCGCGTCATAGTCAAATGGATTTCCCGCTGACGGAAGCTCCAGATACCAGTTGGTGTCAACGCCCATTCCATCAAACGGATACAGCAAGTCGGACTGCATATCGAGTTCGAACACGCCGGTCGATCCCATCGATGCGGTCAGTGCAACCGATTGCGGCTCTTGCCGAACAACGAGAGTGGGGAAGGCAGGATCGGACGTCACCACACGCGATAGCCCGGACGTGCTCAACGTTGCGCGGATACCCTGGTTCGGTGGGATCAGCGCGGCGATCGATACCCGTACCTTTTTAATCAAGCGCATATAGTGGCCGGGGAAACCTTCGTCGAATAGGCGCATCGTGGTGCTGAAACTGAGTATGCCGGTTTTGCGAAACTCTTCAAATTCGATCGGCTGCAAGCGCGCTAGCGAAAAAGTCTGATTCAAATTCAGCAGCCTGCGCTCAGAATCAAACGCATATTGATCGAGCGCGACGACATCCTGTAGTAGCCGCGCAGAGGCAGTGATGCCGCGCCGGTCAGTGGTGGTGGCCGTGTTGGAACTAGATGTGTAACCCTGCTGCAAAACATCGCTCCAGTAATCCGATTTAATTAACCCAGCGGCGGCTTGTTGGCGTTCAAAGGCCAGCTGTCCTTCGGCCTGACGTGCCAGAGTGGTTGCGGTGCGCAGCAGAAAAGCGTACACCTCCGCCAGCTCGCCAATCATCCACTCGTACAGTTCGACGTTGGTGAATTTGGTGCTCAGGAATTTCAGCATATCCTGCGCCTGGTCGCGTTGGATTGCAGCGATGTTGTATTCCATGTTGGCGATGGCGACACGGTCGTTGGCCAGGCCAATTTGCTGGTCGGCGATCAGGAGATCTTGTTGCGAAAGGTCGCTCTGTAGTTGCCATTCTTCCCTTCGCCGTTCTTGGGATGCGCGTATGCCGCTAACTTGCGCCAATGCTTGGTCGTAGTTTGCAAATCCCTGTGCGATCGCTTTGCCCACAGATAAACCCGCGATTGTTCCCAATCGCGCCCAACTCGCCGGGCTAAGTGACTCGCTCCAATCGCCCGGCGTCGCATTGGCGGTGGTGACAGCCGCATCAAAACCAGCCACAACATCTGAGGCAGTCTTGGCCGACCACAGCGAACTGACTTGTTGTGTTTCAAACTGATTGGGGCCAGCGGCGATCCAATCAGCATAGCGATCCTTTTGAATTTGCGTGCGACTCTTCTGCGCTTGCGCATAGCTCACACCGTCAATAGCTTCCGCTTGCTGCAAGAATCGTAATGAGACCGATGCGTCGGCGATTTGCGCATTGCCCGCATCGCGTCGGAACTTCTCTGCCTCGGCATCGCGCTTCTCCAGCGCTGACAGATATTGCGCTTCCAGATTTTGACTCAACGCCACCATCTGTTTGCTGCGCTCCACCAGCACGCGGAAGCGGTACGGTGTCGGACGACTCAACAACGACATGCCATCGCTGGCGCGCATGAGATCCGCCATGACCGGCGTGCCGAGATAGGTTAAACCGCGCCGCAATTTGCGTAGCGCGGCGGAAACATGGTCACGCATGGCTGCGAAAACCGGATTGGGCAGGTAGGCCTCACTAGCATCTGCGGGTGGCAAATCGGTCAACTCGTCAAACGCGAGTATCTGTTTTACTTCCAGATATAAATCCAGGGCCTCGGTGCGGGATTCATCCGATCCCATCGCAAATTCCGCATCGGCTTCGCCGATCAAACAGCGGCAGATACGCGCTAAAATAAATCGCGTATACGGATTGCCAAATCGACGAATTTGTTGACGGCTGACCGGGTCGCTGCGTGATGCATTGGTATGCGGATCGGATTGCAGCGTCCACCGATCGTCGTATTGAATATGCGGCGCTTTATTTTTGTTCTGTTCGTCGATAAGCGGTTGCGCTTTGGCACGCGAAGCCGATGGGTTTTTGCTCTCATAGACTTTGCGGTACCAATCCAATGCCTGTGCATATTGGCTCGATCTTTCCAACATCACGCCAACGGCGACGGGCACAAAGAAATCACGTTCGTAGTTGGCGACGCCTGTCGTGTTGGCGGTTATCCAGGCATCTGGCGGTGCTGCGGGAGCCAGCTTGCGAAGTTCCTTAAGAAAGACATTTTGAAATGGCGATGACATGGAAAACGGAGCACTGCTCGCGGTGCGCAGATCTGGATAGAGCGCATTTACAGGATAAAGATAATGTGACTTTGCCGAGCGCCAGCTTCCGTAGGTCCCCATCCAGCGCCACTCTTCATCAAAAAATACCAGTGCAGCATCATTGGTTGGTGCAACCAGCCAAGTGGTGCGCAGTGTCCAACTCGCGGCCGGGTGTCCCGCTGCGTAGCGGCCGAGCCTGATGCCATTGACCAGGCGTTGCAACATCAATGTCGCATGCGCGATCAGGCTGCGGGTCAGCACGCCGGCCGACGCCACATCGGCCAACAGGCGTTCGGTGACGTCATCCATGACGTCGCCAGCCGACGGCAGATTCGACACAGAAAGCAAGCGGTCGCGGAAAAGTGGCAAAGCCACCCGCTGCGCGTCCAGCACAGCGCGCTCGTGCGCTTCGGACATTGCATCAAAGGTGCTGAGACGCGAAGACACCAGTTTCTCCCACCAGATCCGTTCAGCGGCCGCGCCGCGCCACGGTAAAAAATCGCGCTTGAAATTACCTGTGACGAAAGCACCCGCCGCGCGGCTGGTCGGCCACATCGGCACAGTCATGCCGCGTTCTTCTCCAACCCAAACGGGGTGAAATGTTCGCAGCTTTTTAACCTGCGTCAAAAGCTGCGCCAAATCTTCTTTTTCACGGTCAGACAACGGTTGTTGAATTTGTTGATAATAGCGAACTCGTCGAAATCCCGACATGCTCAACCCCATCGGCGGCAACATATCGACAATTGCTTGCCCCGATCTCTCCTTGTCTTCAATCTTCGCCAGCATCACGATGTCATCGGCGGCATAAACCAGCCCCAATGCTGCATTGGCATCCGCCGCATTGCGCAGCGACATCCATTGCGCATCGAGCTGCGCGCTGCGTTGGCTTAACAGTTGGTGCGACTGAAGATGATCGGCATCGAGATCTTGTGGGTCGACCAGATCAGGGTCCAGCATCGGACGAATGGCTACCACTGGTAATGTGTCTTCTGCCAGCCAGCGGCGCGCCAGATAATCCTGCCGCGCTGTGAGCAGGGTACCTCGCCAATGATTGTTGTCGTCTGATGCCAGCAAATCCTTTGTGGACGGCAAATCAAAGGTGCCCTGCAGCCACGATTCCAAATCACTATCGCTCAAATTGGGAAGCTGCAAAATCACCAGCGCATCGTCGCTTGCGTTGGCAACGGTCAAACCGAGCCGCTGCGCGATGGTGCGTCGCGCAGCGCTGCCAGCGGCGGGCAGCGTACGAATTTCTTCGTACGACGTGCCGTGCGCAATCAGCAGTGCTTCATATGCAGAATGTACGTAGGCGTTCAGCGGGCCTTGGTTATTGGCCGGCTGCGCGCGATCCTGTGCAAGATAAGATACATCCTGTTTGGATAGCGCAAAACCAAAAATTCGCACCTCATCCAGCGCGCCCGCAAATCCCTCCTGGTAGGGTGATTTGCCGATATGCAGATCATCGCTGTTGGCAACCACGGCGCCGGAAAGTGAGGTTGACGAATCCTTTACGCCGTTCAAGAACAGTTGCAGCTCTGCGCCCTTTTTTACATAAGCGACATGCGTCCAACGGTTCAGTGCAACCTCTTGCACAGATTCTCCGCCTTCATTCGGGTTGTTGATAGTGCCGATACGGTAGTGCAATTGGTTAGAATCTGGATGCAGCCAAATGCCGAAGGTTCGGTTCGAAGTCGCGACGGATAAAGCGGCATCCTCATGTCCTTTGTACATCACTGCACGCCAGTTGCCGTTGTGTCCGATGCCCGGATAGATCCAGAAGCTGACAGAAAAATCCGCGTTCTCTTTGCCTAGCTCACTCAAAGACAGCGCTGCGCCACCGCCGACGTTGGCGTGAGCATTGCCATCGACAACTAGCGCGCCGGCTGTCGCCGTGCCCAACTGGCCGATCATTCCCGGCCTGGTCAAACTTGCGTACAAGCCAAGCGGCCCCTTGTCCGGCGTTTCCTGTCCTCGTTCGAAATCAAAAGGAAGGTGCAGCATCAAGCCACGTGCTTGCGTGCGCAGCAGCGACACGGCTGGCAGCAGCTCGTTGACGGTACGCTCACCCAGCAGCGCACCCGGTTCAGAAACCGCGCCAAAAAAATCGTCGGCAGCGGTCACGTTGAGCGGCATGAAAGTCTGGCTCAGTACTTCGGAACTAATGGCTTGACCGTTCCGGTCCAGCACGTGACTATTGGCAAACCGAATTAGATCGGCCAGATAGCTACGCTGGCTTAGCAGCTCGCTGATGGTTTTCGGCCGGTAGTTCGACGCGACGATAAATTCACGCGTGACCTCTGGCGTCTGGTTGCCTGCAATGTCTGTCGCAGTGACGGCAAAACGGTTGGGGCCGAGTGCGGCAGAAGGCAGGGTGAATTCAAATCGTCCGCTTGCATCGGGTTCGATGTGGGTGGCCTGCCCGTTGAACGTGTAAGTCAGCGTGCCGGTGTGGTAACCGCTCTGGCCGGCATCGTCCACGCGTCCGATGACCGTCACATCCAGCCTCCGCTGTCCTACCGGCAGATACAATTCTTGATCTTCGGTAGGCTGAGACACCTCTATTTGTGGTGCAGTGGAATCAATCAGCCAGAAGCTGTAATTCGTTTCGCGTGCATTACCAAAATGATCGATATCACGTACGATCAAAACTGGCCCACTCGGCGCATGATCGCCTGCGATGGACAAATCCGCCGACCATTGACCGTTGGCGGAATGTAGAACTTGCGTGGTAGTGTAGTTGTCGATGCTCGTTTGATATTCGATACGCCTGGTGGCGCTGGCAATCGACGCCGCAATGGTTAACGCGCCGCCGCCGGCGAGAATCTTGATGCGTGCGCCATTGGCGGGTGCTGCCGGATCGCCGTCCTGTGCATTGTCGAGTGTCACCGTGATGGGCAAGCGTTGGTTCGGGGCGATAGAAACATCGAGGGGAGGATCAGATTCAAGCGTGGCGGTTTGCGGTCCGGCGAGTCTGGTGGCGACGCCGACTATGCGCGCAGAGCCAGAATGGCGGAACCGGACTTGGGCTGACCACTGCTTGGCATTAGTGGGCGATTTGGTTGCCGCAACGGTGTAGACCTCCGTGCCTTGCGTCACCCGTACCGCCACTGAGGAAGGCGTAAAGTCTTTCACCTGCATGGTGACCACTTCGACATTGCCGTCACGACTGGCAGTCAGTACCGCGCCCGATGACGGGAACGTGATGTCGATTGAGGGGTCGATCTCAGGACGTTCTGGGGCTGGCATAGTGTGCTCTCTTATTAAGAACTTCGATTGAATTGGATGGGCGTAATACTCATCTCGTGTAACAAGCCCCGTTTTCGGCTGCCATCATTTGGTAAACCGACCATATGCTTTGGCTTTTGCTGCGATTGAATTGGCTGCCTCAGTGAGGTACTTTGGTAAAGTAGTATCTGATGAATATCTCTCGCCCGTACCAGGGAGTTCGTCCGCAAATTTCGGAACGGATACATTTTTTTCTTTGCCAAGATCGTCTCGGTGGTAGTCAATCATCCCAAGTAAAGCCCACTCAGTTCCTCCGGGAGCCGAAGGTGCAATGTCAGGATTCACCGCAACTGGATTTTTAATCCCGCCTGCAACCTCTTTTCTGAAGCCCAACAATTTAAAGGTTTCATATTGCGAAATTATCAAGAAGGCTTGACGATTGTTCTGTTCAGATCGGTTCCCCGTTAACATGTTGTCCCACTGCTCACCTATCGCTCGTAGTTGGTCTTCAGTGAATAAGCCGGTTGGTCGCACTTTCTCCACAACGCTAGAGCTAGAGTAAAGGGAATACTCCTGTTTTCTTGCTGCCAAATAGTGATCCGCATCCCGGTAGATGAGATTTTGAGATGCGTCTGGAATATCCGATTCCCGCAAATAAACAATTTTCCCCAGTGCCCTAGAGAGTATTGTTGTTTGATCTAAGGTTAGCTTGCCATTTTCTGCGACATCATCGTTCGCAGCAGAAGAAATGGCCCAATTTATTACAGAAAGCACTTTCTTCTGATGTTCTGGGGTCACGTTAAATACTGCTTTTGTTTTTTCTTCTGGTTTGGTCGGAGGGCGGGTTTCATCTTTATAATTTCCGACCCAGCGACGGGATGGATTCGCTGTACTGGTCACGGCGCCACCATTGCTGGGAGCATCATGATCTTCGTTGCCAGTCGAATCGACTTTTCTAATTGGGTTGTTGCCTAGCGCTATATATTGACTACTCAATGGATTGCTTGCGATTGGATCGCAACTAATCCACCTTATTAAATCCAATGCGAAGTATCGAGCCCCGTGATAATTCATCCCGCTCTCTTCATCCCGTTCCTTGCCAGTAAACCGATACCGCTTCCTCCCATAACTCCCAAGGCTGGTCTCGCCATACGGAAAATATTCTTCCCGATTGATCCACGCACCATTTCCGCTGACCACGATCGCGCTGCTGCCCAAGTGATCGCCAAGGTGATATTGAATCGGATGATCCTTGATGCCGTCATCGTCAAATGCAGTGCCCACGCGTAGCAGCGCAATGCGCTGTTTGTCATCCATCACATGCAGAGAACAGTTTTCTTTTTTCCCGCTGCCGTCCAGCTTGTCGTAGTCGGCATGATGCTCGAATGTCACGCCCAAATACGTGGTGGTGCGGTAGCCGGTGCCGGTGACGACCAGTTTTTTTACGCGCTGTCCAGCCGCGTCGTAGAGATAGAGCGCATAGACCGATGGTTTGCCACTGCCGTTTTGGATGCGAAACACCTTCATGCGATTGGCATGATCCCATTCAAAATGGCGCTCGCCATTTTCCTGCGTCATGTTGCCGTTGGTGTCATAACGATGGGTCAGCAGCTGATCGTCAGCGTTGCCGAAATTAGACAGTCGGTTGCCGTCGGTGCCCCAATTGGGCGCGTTGCCGTTGATGAAATCGGTAACTTTGTCGCGCCATGCTTTCGGCGCAAATCCGCTCATGCCGAAATGACGCGACCAGCCATTGGCACCATTTCTTCGATGCGTCAGCGCGAGCATATTGCCAGCCGGGTCGTAGCCATAACGCTCTTCGTAGAGCGACGTCAGGTCCGGCGCATTGTCCTGATTGGCGGCACCTTGCCGACCCGAGTTGTAACCACAGCGCGCATCATCCGTGGTGGGACGCGGGTCGGTAATGGCACTGCACTCTCGCCCGGTCGCAGACACCAGTCGGTAGAGCGGGTCATAGCTGAAGTCGCGCACCAGCGCATCGCCCACTGCGAGCAGCGAGCGTAATGCCGGATGAATCAAGGCCTGCGGATTGTTACGCACGCCCGCTCCCGCTGTGCGGTCAGTGATGCGTAAGATGTTACCGGTGAGGTCGTAGTCGTAGCCGCAATCTTGCAGAGGTGCTGATTGCGGCTGGTAGGACAACGATGTCGGCTGGGTGTAGCCATCGGTGCGCATTCTCACCAGGCGAAACGTCTTGGGATCATAGGCATAGCGCGTCATCAATCCATTGCCGTAGACGACTAAAATGCGCTGTCCTTTGGCGTTGTAAGCGAGGCGCTGCACGTATGCTGTGCTTGGTATGGGGCCGCTGCCATCCAATGGCCCTGCGAGCGCGACTTGTTCCAACGCGCCGGCGCGGTTGTAAGTGGGCTTCAGGCGGTACCGTTCGCCGTTCGCCGCCTGCGGATACTCAGACCATTTGATGCGATTGAGCGCATCGAATGCGCTAACAGTTTGGTAGGCATGTGCATCAAGAACATTACCGGGCGGCGCGGCCCAATCGACGCGTGGTGCAATCAGTGACCAATCGGCACCGTGATGCGCGCGCACCGGCGCAAGCAGGAAGTCATCGGAAATAAGCTGCCGGCTTCCCGACACGACGTTGCCTTTGAAATCGTAATCGGTGACGCTGGCAAGACCGGCTTCGTCGTAGTATTGGTACAATCTACCCAATAGATTATGTTCCGCCGCAAGGCCGACACCGGCATCGTCACCGTAGATCAATTTTTCACGCAGGGTGACGGGATCGCCATCGGCATCGCGCGCCCAAACCTGGATAGAACGATTGAGCGCATCGTAAATGTGCAAAGCGATCGCGCCTTTGGCGTCGTGACCTTCTATCGATTTACCCCCTGCATCGAGTACCACCAGTTTCCTTCCCGCGTCGATGCTTTCGGTGCGAAGCGTGTGTTTGCCCAAATCGTAAGCATGACGGAAAGCGGCTCGACCGAGCGCATCAACGGTGAAAAGCAGATTGCCGTCAATGTCAAATTCAGATTCAGTGACGTGCTCTTCGATCGCTGCCGCAATGTCCGTTCGATGGCGCACGACGGCGCGCACCGTGCGTCCCAGCGCGTCAACCGCCGTGCTGGTCGGCGTGTTCCAGTGATGCGCGTATCCGCGCACCGTCGCATCGCCGTCGTGAGTACGCCCGGCATTGTCATTTGGATCGTAGGTATAAGTCTCCCATGGCGTCGGCGAAAAATGTAACGGATCATCCAGCTGGTTAGGTACGCCGGTGACGACGCGTTGTTCCGATCCATCCGGGTTGACGCTGCGGATCATCTGACCACGCGGGTCGTAAAACAACTCTGTGTGTTCGCCATGACGGGCATCTTGTTCCGGCTCAAATACCCAGCCCGTCGAAAAAAACGGCTCGTACTTTTCAACGATTTTCCCCTTGTTGTCGAATATCTGCCAAGCGCTGACAACCACGTTGGGATGTGCGGCATCGGCATCGGATAGCGCCACCACGGCATCGCCACGCCCATCATCCTGGTCGGCAGGCAGAACGCTTGCTCCGCCACCAAAACGCGCGTCGCCAAAGCGCAGCGTTTCACCTTGTGCGCGGGTTTGGATGGTGCGACCGAAACCGTCCGAGTAGTCGCGCGACTCGATGGTCTCACCGGTGTCGTCCGGATCGGTATCATGCAGCACGCGCTTGATCGTGCGCACATGGATCGGCTGGCGATCTCGGCGGAAGGCGAGGAAGTCGTAGGCAATTCTGCTGCCGGGTTCCTGACTGTCTCCTTCGCCGCTTTTACCTTTGACCCAAGTGGCGCCCACCAAACCCGCAGGCGTGAACGCTACTGCCGTGACATTTCCGTTTGGATCCGTGATCTTGCGTGGTGCCAGTACGCGCAAGTTGTATTCGGCATGGACGCTCATGCCCTTTGGATCGGTGATGTGCAGTGCAAGAAATTGAAACGGGTCGTACTCGTCAATCGTCGATTCGTGATTTAACGCATCGCGCATCGCCACCGGTAAACCGCGCGGATGGGCCGAACCCGATTGGAAGTCGAACTTCTGTTGTTGCGCGCTGACGTAGTAGCCTGGCACATAACCGGCAATGCCGCTGCGTTTGTCGAGGTAGCCGTGATCCGCGCCAAAATCAGCAGGCGAACCGGTCGGCGGCGTTGCCGTGCCGCCGAGATAAATTGGTCGATGCTGCGCGCCGTCCTCGTTGTAGGCGCGATCGAGTATCGCATCGGTCAAGGCCAGCGACTCAGTGCGCGTCGACACGCCATAGCGTCCCACGCGCCCTAAGGTTGCGCCAACATAGGCAGCGCCGTCGTAGTAGTTCAGTACATGTGAAAAGATGTGGTAGTTGCCGACATTGCCCTGTATGGCTTGCCAGTGCCGGAGATCACTTTCGCACTGCTGATGCAGTGATTTTGCTAGACTTAACTGATCACGCAACACGGCGCGCACATCACCCGGTTGAGTTTCAGTCAGTTGCGGTTTATTGGCAAACGTAAAGCCGGTGCTCTGCGCAACGCGATGGCGGATGGTTCGATCAATACCCACATCCGGTTCGGCATAGACAGTGCGTGTGTGGGTCGCCAGCACGCTGTTTTTATCCACACTTGCAGTGCTGCGCGTCGGCAATCGGTTGATGGCGCGGCGCGGCATGGCCAATGTGCTCTGGCTCAAAGCCTGACCAAATGCATCGTAGCGGTCAGTAAAGCTGTACTCTACGAGTGGATCGTCGCCGCGTTCCCATTGCGTGGTTCGCTGCGCAGTACGGTGAGGGAAGAAAACACGTTCGCGCGTCGACGTCGTGGATGATGGCGATGCTTCTTCGCGCAGGCTGTACGCATTTTCCGTGATGGTGTAGGGTCGATCTTCCAGTGCGCTGCCATCCAAGGCATAAACCTCACTGCGTAACATACTGCCGCGCAGCGTTCGCAAGGCGTCGCGTTTGACGCGACGCGGTGACAGACCGGAAAGAAAAGTATCGACCGATGTAGCGTGGTCCAGCAACGATGGATCGCCGGACCAGTACTCGTCAGCGTAATCCGCTTCGTTCCAATCGCCGAATTCCTCACCGACCGGACCTTGGTGGAACCAGTTTTTGGTTAATACCGGCGGCGAAAAATACTTGCGGTCGACCGAAGCAAAAAATGCCTCTGATCCATGCAGTCCCTGTTCGCTGTACTTGGCAAAGGATTCGGTATCGCAATGTTCCACCATGCCAAAACCGCGGAACTCGCGTTCTGTGCCATCCCAATAGCCGTGGTGATAGCGATAATCCGTAGTAAGTTTACCGCCGGAGATGGCATCGATCACTTCGACACGCGCGACCACTTGCACGGAGAACGGTAAGGGCGTCCTCCATTGCAGCGACGTGTCTGCCTGATCGCGCAGGTACTCTCCGGTTGACGATGCGTATGCCACCTTGGTCACGGCACCGATGTGGTTATCCATCTCCGTCAAAAGATAAGACTTCACGCCGCCTGTGAAATCGAAAAAAAAGTAATGATCGCCGCCATTTGCGCGGACGTCTTGCGTCCAGAGCACGCCACTCACGCTAGTACCGTGCAGATCGGTCAGACGCACGCTATCCATATCTGACACTGCGGGCGTGCCACGTATTACGATTGGCGCACTCCAGCCATTGCCGCTTTGATTGATCCACAGAGTGAGTTGGCGGTTTTCGACATACACGATGTCTGCCAAACCGTCGCCGTCCACATCGCCGACCAACAAGCGACGCGGATCGTAATCGAGCGGCAGAATCGGTGAGTCAAGCATGGTAACGCGCGCGCCAAAATTTCCGTAGCCCAGACTAGGCCAGTAATCGACGCGTCGATTGTGGATTAACGCCACATCCTGCAGCCCGCCGCCGGTCATGTCGGCCCACTTCACGCGCGGGTCGGAAAAATTGGCGGGGAACCCATCATCGGGCCGATCGAGGTGGCGCACATGTTCCGACCCCGGTTGCCATCCTTGAATTGGATCGTTGAAATAACATTCCAGACGCGTCCCCGCACGAATGGCATCGGTGACGCCGTCGCCATCCAGATCGATCAATCGCACCTCGGGATCTTCCAGATTGAATGTTGGTGATTGGCGATAACGTTGGAAAGATTTTTTGTGATCCCAGCCGCCATTGAAGGTCAGTGGGTAGTAACCGGACAAGTCGGTTGTCGTCACTAGCAGGTCGATGCGACCATCGCCATTAGCATCGATCAACTGCACGCCGTTGTCGGCCAGGCGCAAGCCGGCAGGTGCTTGTGTCATCGCGCGCGGCACGTCAAAACGCCCACCGCCTAGATTGCGCCAATAGCGCACACTGTCATTCATTTCCAGAATATCGGGCAAGCCATTGCCAAATAAATCGACCAACTCGTAATCAGGATGTCCGAGTGAAACCGGGGGCAGCGCTCTGCCGGTAACAGCAGAGAACGTTCGTTTCCATGGCTCGAAACGCGAATAGGACAATTCAAGCGGTGGCAACTCGCGAGCGGGATAATTATTATCGTCATACCCAATAAGGTCCACCTGACTTAATAATGAGACGCCATTGGCGGGTAGCAGCGCAGCGAGATCCGGCAGGTCGGTGCGCTCGTCCAGATAAACCAGTTCATATGTTCGCACCAGCTGCTCTCGTCCGGCAGTAGGATGCGTTTTGACGACGATCCATTTGCAACGGCGGCGGGTGCGCATTTGAAACCCTGATTGGAACTCGGAAAAAGGATCGGGGCGCGACGCCGCCGCGTTGGCGCCCGGAGGCGGCGCGTCGTTGTCGTATAAAAAATCAACGGTGACCAGATATCGTGTCGTGCCATCAGGCGCGGTGAAATCGACGTATCGAATTTGCCGAGGATGCAGTTGATCCGCTTCCTGGGCGTTGGCGGCATCTTGATCGCGCAAGTAGGTGTACTCGATCCGGTTGCCGAACGTGTCCTCGGTACGACTCAGTCTCCAGGCAAATATGTTGTGGCGGTCTGCGGGTTTGGCTACTACCGTTGGATCCGCGCCAGCAGTGTTCGGTGTGCCGTAGTAACTGTGCAGGCCGTCTTTAGTTTGCACTTTCCAATAATCGTTATTGGCGTCTTGGACGTGATCTATTAGTGCAAACAGACCTTCGGTTCTCGGGCGGTAACGCTGCGTATCAGGAAAGGGGACTTCCACCGGCACCAAATCTTCTGCGCCGGAGAGAATGAATACGTCCGGCGTAAAGGACTGACCATCCGGATTGTCACGGTAACGCGGGATGCCTTTCGAGGTTTTGCGCGCCACGCCAGGGATGCCAAGCGACCAGCCCAGGCCGAATGCGCCATTGCCGGTTCCCGTGCTGAACGACAGTGATACTTGCGGCTGAAAGCCATTGCGCCCGGGAGGTAAGATTATCGGAATGGTGAAGTTGCCAGTGCCGGTAAAAAGATCCGGTGAAAATTTTTCACCCAAACCTTTTAATGCTCCGCCACCCTGAGGCAAGGAAATCACGTTCGCAGCTGATCCATTTTTTGCAGCCAAACGCCACCCCCAAATTTGATGGTTCTGTCGCAAGCTGGTGGGTTTGAGTCTACCTTCTATACTTTGATTCCCAGGAATTCAGTATTTGGGTAGACAATGATCAGCTTCAAAGGCCGCCATTACCAGCAAGATATCGTACTACAATGCGTGTGGTGGCACGTCACTTATTTGCTCAGCAATCGCGACCTTAAAGAACTTTCGCAGGAACGGAGCTACGATGTTGATCGCAATATCGAGAGCGCCAAAATGTCTGGGGCAATTTGAAAAAATTACGCCGCTTTCTGCATTTCCAAAGTTGATTCCTGAGTATGTTTTCCAACCACCAACTCGGGATACCAGCGCTCAAAATGCTCCCGCAGCTCACCGTTGAGCACGGCCGTTCGGGTCTGTAATAAGTAGTGCGCACCGGTGTGTGACCATTGCATTTGCTGTTTCTTCACCATCCGTTTAGCCACTACCTCGTTGACTGTCGATTCGACAAAGGCGGTGGTGATCGTTTCGCCATAACGGTACTTCTCGCCATAATTGGGAATCAGGTGCACGTTATTGCGAACGTAGGTATACATCTCACCCAGGTATTTCAAAAATTTCTTTCGCTTTTCATAGATAATATCGGGATCATCGCAAACAGCGTAGCAGTCGTCTAGCAAGTCCAGTGCTTTGTCGACATTCCCATGCCAGAGAAACCACTTGGCCCGACCCAGGGATACCGCCACTTGCTGACCCTGGTCTGAGTCGGTGTGGCGCAAACCTTTAGCGAATTGGTTCAACACCGTCAAGCGCATGGTGAGGTGGTGCCAATCCAATAGGTGTTCAGATTCAGGATGCATCAGGTATTGCAAGTCCCGCACATTATCCGCACCATCAGACAAGAAGGTAATTTGCTGGTTCTCCTTGCATCCCCTGATTGTTGAGCATTTTTATGAGTCGCCGTTGGGGCTGAGCATCCAGTTTTTGCACAAAGCCCAGTCGCTTGGGCGCCTGTGTTTTCGAGAAGGATTTGGCAACAATCACCTCAAAATTCGATTTCTTGTTGTGGCAATCTCCGACATATCCACCATCAATGCCCACCGTCAATGGCTTGCCAGGCTTCGGCAGTTTAGCCCAATCATTTTGACAGCCCGAGATCAATCGTGGCTGCTCTGTTAGTGCTTCATCTTGCCGTTTTGCCGTCTTGTGCAGGTGGTGGCGAACGGTTTCAGCGTTGAGGCCTTCATTTACTGGCAGCACGTCTTTCAACAAATCGACCGTCATCCCATACGACACCAGCGAGGCCCACTTCGTCTCAATATACTGCAGTTCTGGGCTATTGTGCGCGGGCAGCCATTCATTGAGCACACTGACTGTTTTACTGGCGTGTGGGGTACATGCGCAGTGATAGAGTCGCTGGTTAGGGACCAGCACAATGCCAAAGAGTGTTCGGTATTGAATCAGATAAGTGTCTTTGACGCGTTGCCGCTTGTCACAGCAAGGGCAGTTCCGATGGCTTAGTGTGTAGTAGCTCGCCTGCTGGCTGACAATGAGATCTTGTAAGCGCTTGAGCACGTGCTTCGATTCCGATAGCGAGATACCGACGAAGTTTTCTTTATCGCCCGATTTATCCAGTACTAAAATATCTTCTGTGATCGCTTCACCGTGTTCATCATCCACGATAAGCTGAATCTTGAATTGCATGATCGCTCTCCTGTTGTGAAACCCACATCAGTCGGGCGTTGGTCGTTGCTATGTCAGCGCTGCAAAGGATTCCGTCAGCTGTTGATTGATGGATTGCCGGCTGAACCGTATCGCCTCATAGTGTTCGATTAATGAACGAATATCCCCGACTGTTGTAGTCTTGTTTGCTGTGACCACTTTATCAACAATATCGACGAGGGCAATCACTTCGTCGGTCTTGTAATACCGGGAGTCGCCCTGGCGACCACTGCCGCTGAGGCAAAAAGGCGCTCTTTTCACGCCCGAATCAATCGCCTCAACACGGATATCGCACAGCCAGTTATCATAAAAATTGAAAGTGTATGTGAAACGGTCGCCGGCATCGAAACCAAAATCATCGATGAACACCTGCCGTGCGTTATGAGAAAAATCCATACCGCCTTCATAGGCGATGCCATAGTCTTCACCGTAGATGTGAAAGGAATGCAGATAGTCATCGTCCCAAGCCATGGTAATTTGGATAATATAATGCAGGTCGGCAAGCGATGTGTTTCCGCGCACCCGTAGTCTGCGCCATATCATCGGAGAAACGCCGCGCAGGGCGACGTTGGTGGAATAGGTGTTCACGTGGTAGACAACTCTGGTTGTTAAAGTTTGAGCATCCACCCGCTTGCAAGCAATGAAAAGCAGAAATCACTGTGCCCCAGACATTTCGGCGCTCTCCCTGGAATCTTTGAAGGCTAACTAACGAATACATTTGATACTAAGGCCTCGAATTCTCAGCTGGGTCCATGATTGATCGGCCGTCAAGATCCGATAGCGGGTGGATAAGCCAGTGGCGATACACGCACGGTCGCCTAATGAGAGTCCGAGCTTCTTGGTGACTGATCGAAGCTGACCACAGGCCAAAGCGGTGTCCAGATCGAAGGATAGAATGTCGAGTTGCAGATGGTGGAACACAGGGGCAATCTCGTCCGGACTCCAGCCGAATTCATTTAACTTGCTGGCGACTTCGGCGGCATTGACCGTCGATATCGCGGCGTCGGCCAACACTTTTTCAACCTGATCCGCGCCAGGCTCCTCATTGATCAGAGCGAGCAGGGCCGAGGCATCGAGTAACGCGGTCACTCTTTGGCGGCTTCGGCGCGCCGTTCGGCGATGAGTTCATCGGCTGCGCTGCGCTTCTTAGGGTTTTTCTTGCGCATGACGGCGCGTGCCTTTTCGAGGGCGGCTTGGAGCGTGCGTATTCGAAGCACATTGCCTTCGAGGCTGATCGTCACCGGATCGCCCGACGCCAAACCGAGCGATTTGCGGAATCGCGCGGGCACCACAATACGCCCCGCGCTATCCACACGAACCTGTTCGGTGGGACCGCTGGCTGCGGTGTGAACCGCGACCCGCTGAGCCGACTGCCGCGGCTTCGGTGTCCG
>RCMY010002441.1_pt1 | contig 16874 bp, 16 predicted proteins | sample 2041341 | NCBI WGS metagenome assembly RCMY01 (sample SAMN09708234, study PRJNA481090) | Marine sediment metagenome, whole genome shotgun sequencing project. | reverse complement strand
TATCATACGCGCTTTGCAACTGGTGGTATGCGGCACATACCAGTACCGCACCTAACGATTAGATAAAGGCGAAGCGATGGTAGACAGCAAGAAGCCCGGTGGTAAATCTAAGGACGCCGCGTCAACACCTGAAGAAAATCGGCAAAAGCAAAATGTCAGCAGTGCTGAAAGGGCTGCCAAGGCGAAGGCTTTTGTCACTGCTCAGAAAGAAGATCAAAAGAAATCTGAGCAGGCCGATTACAGCGAAGCAAACGCCGGTACAGCGCAACAAAGACCACGCACCGGTTTGCTCTGGTTTTTTCTACTGTGCGCACTCGGCCTTAGCGGGGCGGCAGGCTACGGCGTTTATTATCTTTGGCAGCAGTGGCAGCTTGACAAAAGCAGCACACAATCGCTTGAAGTCGATGTGCAAGAGGCGCAAACCGCCATCGCTGCAGTACGCGATGACTTGCGTGATGACGGTCTGCGCGACGATCTGACCGCGTTGCAAGCCGAGTTTGGCGAGCAATCGGATAACCGTGCAGAGGAATTGACGGCAACGAAAAATACGCTAACGTTGTTAGAAAAAACCGTTGGCCGCCACAATCGGCAAATGCAGGCGTTGACGCAAACTAACCGTGACGAATGGTTACTGGCCGAAACCGAGTATTTGCTGCGGCTGGCGAACCAGCGCATTCTTATGAGCAAGGAAATCAGCGGCCCACTTGCCATGCTGCAATCGGCGGATACGATTTTACGCGAAATCGATGACGTCAGCCTGGTTCCTCTCAGGCGCGCAATTGCCGATGATATTGCCGCCCTGAGCCGCACCGAATCGGTCGACGTGGACGGTGAGTATTTGCAGTTGGCCAGCTTAACTGCCGGTATCGATGAGCTTAAGTTGCACGACATTCCCGAGTTCAGCAACGATGACGCAGACGAACCGGTAGAGGCAAGCATGCCGGAGCAACCTACCCTACGCGATAGCGCTGCAAAAGTTGGTGGTGCGATTAAGGCGACGCTTGGCAAGGTGTTCGTGGTACGCCAGCGTGACCAACCGATGGAAGCGATGCTACCGCCGCAACAAGAGTTATACCTGCGGCAAAATTTGCGGCTGATGTTAGAGCAGGCGCAGCTTGCGTTGTTGGCGCGCAAGCCTGACATCTACCAACAAAGCCTCGATAAAGCGCAACAGTGGATTGCGCGCTACTTCATCGCTGAGGATGCGGCCACCCAGGCGGCGCTGGAAACACTGGAGCAGGCGCGGACGACTAATATTGATCCGCCATTGCCGGACATCAGCGGCTCCTATCGCGCGTTGAAAGAGTACTCTGACAGCGAGTACAGTAGAAAAATAAAGGCCGATGCGGCGCGGCAACTACAGCAGCAGAAAAAGCCGCAGGCAGAAACAAAAGCAGCGTCACCGGCGCAGCCGGACGCTGCGCAAGCGCCAGAGTTGAAGAAAAAATCTGCGCCGAAACAGGAGCCTAAGCCAGGTCCAGAGCCTAAGTCCGATTCCGGCACGGCAGAGAAATCAAAAGTCGAAGCGAAACCGAAACCGAAACAGCAACCGTCAAAGACCACCAACTCAGAAGCCAAGCCGACGGCAAAGCCTGCGCAGAAGCCGGAGCCGCAAGTCGAACCAGAGGCGCAGCCGGTAGCAAACGAGTCCAAAGACAATTCTGCTACGACGGAGCAGCCTGATGCCGGCGCTGAGGAAGAAGGGGCCGACGCGGCCAGGGAGATTTGACGGTGTTAAGACTACTTATTATTTGTCTTGTTGCGCTGGTATTTGCTATCGGTCTATCCATGCTGGTAGTGCGCAGTCCTGGCTATGTGCTTATCTCCTACGATCAATTCAGCGTGGAAGCCAACCTGTGGGCTGCGCTGGCCGCCTTGGTGCTTGTGCTGGCCCTGGGCTGGTTTCTGCTGCGGTCACTGCTACAGATTCGCTACTCTGGTCGAAGCTTGCAACACTGGCTGCAAGGGCGTGACGCGCGCCGCAGCGAGGCGCAGCTGACCGCAGGGCTGATTGAATACATTGAAGGCAGATGGCGGCGCTCGTTGAAAACTTTTTCTAAAGGGGCCGAGAATTCACCGACCCCGTTGCTGAATTATTTGATGGCGGCGCGCGCTAGCGAAGCGCTGGGCGAAGATGAGCAGTGTGTGCAGTATTTAAAAAAAGCCGAACAAACTACGCCGGACGCCAACGTCGCTATTGCCCTGACGCAGGCCGAAATTCAGCTTAAGAATAATCAGCTTGATGAGTGTCTCACAACGCTAACCCGTCTGCGCAGCTTGGCACCCGAGCATCCTCAAGCCCTGCGTATGGCGGCGACGGTTAATCAACAGCTGGGCGACTGGAACGCAGTACAAGCGCTACTGCCACAACTGCGTAAACAAAAAGTGTTGGGCACAGAGGCGCTGCAGCTGCTGGAGTTTGCAACCTACGAAGGCCTGCTGACTGCGGCGGGGGAGAAAGATGCTGCACCGCTGGTTGCCATCACGGCACAATGGGAGGGCATGCCAAAAACGTTCAAGAGAGATCCACGCCTGCTTGGTATTCACGCGCGCGCTTTAGCGGCGGCTGGAGCAGAAACACAAGCGGAGATACTGTTGCATGGCCAGCTGCAAAAAAACTGGGATAGCAGTCTGGCACGCCTGTATGGCACAGTAAAAGGCAATGACGTAAACAAGCAGCTGGTTACTGCCGAGCGCTGGCTGCAGCAGCGACCCGAAGATGCCAACTTACTGTTGACCCTCGGTCGTTTGAGCCTAATGAATGAGCTGTGGGGCAAGGCGCGTGAGTATTTTTCGGAGAGCATTCGCATCAGCCCCGATGCAGAGAGCTATGCAGAACTGGGTCGTCTGTTAGCCAACCTGGGCGAAGCACAACAGAGCTATGACAGCTTTCATCAAGGCCTGATGCTTAGTACCAATGGCCTGCCGGAATTGCCGCAGCCGCATAAAGAGATCAGCGCGGCCAGCTAGCCTATCCCGAGGCTATCCCACATAGCATCAACACGGCCTTTAACGTCGGCATTCATTGTAATCGGCTCGCCCCACTCGCGCTGTGTTTCGCCGGGCCATTTGTTGGTAGCGTCGAAACCGATTTTTGAGCCCAGGCCGGCGACTGGCGATGCGAAGTCGAGGTAGTCGATGGGCGTGTTTTCCATCGTTATTGTGTCGCGTACCGGGTCCATGCGAGTGGTCAGCGCCCAGATCACATCTTTCCAGTTGCGCGCGTCAATGTCGTCGTCGGTGACGATAACAAACTTGGTGTACATAAACTGGCGCAGAAAAGACCATGCGCCCATCATGACGCGCTTGGCGTGGCCAGGATATTGTTTTTTAATGGTGACGATAGCGAGCCGATAAGAACAACCCTCCGGCGGCAGATAGAAGTCGGTAATCTCCGGAAACTGCTTTTGCAGCAAGGGTACAAACACTTCGTTGAGCGCAAGACCGAGAATCGCCGGTTCGTCGGGTGGGCGTCCGGTATAGGTGCTGTGGTAAATAGGGGAGGGGCGGTGAGTGAGATGCGTTACGGTAAAAACCGGGAAGCTCTCAACTTCGTTATAGTAGCCGGTATGATCGCCAAACGGTCCTTCTTCGGCCATCTCTCCCGCCTGTATATGCCCCTCTAAAATATACTCTGCAGTGGCTGGTACATGCAGGTCGTTACTCAAGCACTTAACTATTTCGGTTTTTGCGCCGCGCAGTAAACCGGCAAAACCGTATTCAGATAAGGTGTCGGGTACGGGAGTAACGGCACCCAAAGTGGTGGCGGGGTCGGCACCGAGTGCTACGGCAACGGGGAAAGGCTCGCCGGGATGAGCGTCTTGCCATTCCTTGAAGTCCAGCGCGCCACCACGGTGTGACAGCCAGCGCATGATGAGCTTATTTTTACCCAGCAGCTGCATGCGATAGATGCCGAGATTGAGTCGTTCCTTGTGCGGTCCACGCGTGATGACCAGCGGCCAGGTCATCAGTGGTGCTGCATCTTCCGGCCAGCAGGTTTGAATCGGCAGCGTGCGTAAATCGACGTCGTCATGCTCGAAACGCAGGGTTTGCGCTGGCGCGTTCTTCACCACCTTCGGTGCCATATTCAGCACTTGTTTCAGCAGTGGCAGCTTCTCCCAGGTGTCTTTAAAGCCCTTCGGTGGATCGGGTTCCTTCAGCGCGGCCAGCAGCTTGCCGACTTCGCGCAGGTGAGAGGGGTCAGCCTGGCCCATACCTAAAGCTACGCGCTGGGTTGTGCCAAACAGATTGGCCAATACCGGCGTACTAAAATTTTTGGGGTTTTCGAATAATAGGGCAGGGCCACCGCTGCGCAAAGTGCGGTCGCAGATTTCGGTCATCTCAAGGCGCGGGTCGACCACTGCCTTAATGCGTTTGAGTTCGCCTCTGGCTTCCAGAAAGTCTATAAATCCACGCAGGTCTTTGTACTTTGCATTATCCACTCAGAGAATAACGTAAGACTATTTGCGCTTCATTGAGGCGAAGAATTCGTCGTTGGTATTGGTGTCTTTGAGTTTGTCGAGCAGGAATTCAACGGCGGGGGAGTCTTCCATGGAATGCAGCAATTTGCGTAGAATCCACATTTTTTGCAGTTCGTCTTCGGTGGTTAATAATTCCTCGCGGCGTGTACCTGAGCGGCGAATATTGATGGCCGGGTAGATTCTCCTTTCAGCGATCTTACGGTCCAGATGTATTTCCTGGTTGCCAGTGCCTTTAAACTCTTCGTAAATGACCTCGTCCATTTTCGAGCCGGTGTCGACCAACGCGGTGGCCATAATCGTCAGGCTGCCGCCTTCTTCGATGTTGCGCGCAGCACCAAAGAAACGTTTCGGCCGTTCCAGTGCATGCGCGTCGACACCACCTGTTAGCACTTTGCCGGAGGACGGCACGATAGTGTTATAGGCTCGCGCCAAGCGGGTGATCGAGTCGAGCAAAATAATCACGTCTTTCTTGTGTTCCACCAGGCGCTTGGCTTTTTCAATCACCATTTCGGCAACCTGCACGTGCCGCGAGGGGGGTTCGTCGAAGGTACTAGCGACCACTTCGGCGCGTACCGAGCGCTGCATTTCGGTGACTTCCTCCGGGCGCTCATCGATCAGCAAAACGATAATGTAACAGTCGGGATCGTTGCGCACTATCGACTGCGCAATATGCTGCATCAATATTGTTTTACCGGCCTTGGGTGGTGATACGATCAGGCCACGCTGACCTTTGCCGATAGGTGCGACTAAATCGATAATGCGCCCAGACAAATCCTCAGTGCTGCCGTTACCGGTTTCCAACACCAAACGCTCGGTGGGAAACAGCGGTGTGAGGTTTTCAAACAGGATTTTTTGGCGCGAATTGTCAGGCTTGGTGAAGTTGATTTCGCTGACTTTAAGCAGTGCAAAATAGCGCTCGCTGTCTTTCGGCGGGCGGATCTTGCCGGAAATAGAATCGCCGGTGCGTAAGTTGAAGCGCCTTATCTGGCTTGGTGATACGTATATGTCATCGGGACCGGCCAGGTAGGAGCAATCGGCCGAGCGCAAAAAACCAAAGCCGTCCTGCAATATTTCCAATACGCCATCGCCGTAGATGTCTTCGCCACTTTTGGCGTGGCGCTTGAGAATCGAAAAAATAATGTCTTGCTTTCGCGATCGGGCGAGGTTTTCGAGGCCGATGTCTTTGGCGATTTCGACGAGTTCAGAAATAGGTTTGGTCTTCAGATCGGTTAAGTTCATAGAGGTTTGTGACTTGTGAAAAGAATACGACAGGGGTGCGGCAGAGCATGCGCGCAAGTTTTTGATTTTTTTTTCGCTGTGTTGAAACTAAGGGCTGTTTTAAAGAGCGAGAGAATTTGGGGGAATTTAGTCGTTGAAATTAATATAGTTCGATTTTAGGCAGAAGTCCAGCCCATTTGCAAGTTTAGCGCGGCTGCCTGGGACGGCGGCCGCAACTAATTCACAGTTTCAGATTTTAAAGATGGCTAAACGCTGGCGTTAATGAATTCGCTGAGTTGGTTTTTTGACAGCGCGCCTACTTTGGTTGCCTCCGCGTTCCCGCCTTTAAACATCATCAAGGTAGGAATACCGCGAATGCCGAATTTTTGCGGTGTGTCCTGGTTGGCATCAACATCCATTTTGCAGATTTTGACTTTGCCGTCATAGTCTTTGGCGATTTCTTCCAGCACGGGTGCAATCATTTTGCACGGCCCACACCACTCCGCCCAGTAATCCACCAAAACGGGGACGTCAGATTTAAGCACCTCTTCTTCGAAGTTGGCGTCGGTTACGTGCACAATGGTGTCGCTCATTATCGTACTCCAGAATTAGGTATTTCGTGTTGCAAAGAATAATATGGGTAGATTCACTAATATTCAAGCGGCGTACTCTATATCGGCTTGTTATATGCTTATCGCAAAAGTGTATACGCTCACGGCTCGCCCTACCGCATGGCGCATGAACTAAGCTATTGCGCTACAGTCTATCAAGCTACCGTTAGTATAATGTGCTGGCACACCGCAGCGCACTTGAGAGCCAACAATGATCAACAATAAATGGCTGCTGCTCGGACTGCTGCTCGCTGCCATCATCGCTTTCTTTGCCTTCGACATCGACAGCTACCTCACGCTGGAGTACTTCAACCAGCAAAAACATCGCTTGTTCGACTACTACCAGCAACACCCAGCGCAAACGGCGCTGGTGTATTTTGCTGTTTATGTCGTGGTAACCGGACTCTCGTTACCGGGTGCCGCGTTAATGACGTTGGCGGGCGGCGCTATATTTGGCTTTTGGGTCGGACTGTTGCTGGTCTCATTCGCCAGCACCATTGGCGCTACCATTGCCTTTCTGGTTGCGCGTGTACTGCTGCGCGAATGGGTGCAAAATCGTTTCGGCGATCGACTTGGTGCCATCAATCGTGGCGTCGAAAAAGACGGCGCGTTCTATCTATTTAGCATTCGGCTGGTGCCGGCCTTTCCCTTCTTTCTGGTCAACTTGCTGATGGGCCTGACTCCCATCAAAGTGTTGACGTTTTTCTTCGTCAGTCAGCTAGGCATGTTAGCGGGCACTATGGTTTTCGTTAACGCCGGTAAACAGCTGGCCGAGGTAGACAGTGTCGGTGGCGTGTTGTCGCCAGCATTGCTGGCATCATTTCTGCTGCTGGCCGCGTTTCCTTTTATAGTGAGAAAAGTGATGGACTTTATCAAACGTCGACGAGCGATGGCCGACTACAAAAAGCCCGCCAAGCTGGATGCCAACGTGGTGGTAATAGGTGCGGGTTCGGCTGGCCTGGTAGCGGCTCTGATTGGTACTACCGTAAAGGCCAAGGCAGTGCTGATAGAGCGTGAAAAAATGGGCGGCGACTGCCTTAACACCGGCTGTGTACCGAGCAAGGCGTTACTGCGTTCGGCAAAAATGCGCCACTATTTTGAGCGCATGGATGACTATGGCTTGCAACACAGCGGGGATATTAAAACCGATTTCCCCGCCGTCATGCGCCGCGTGCAAAATATTATCGCCACGATAGAGCCGCATGACTCAGTGGAGCGTTTCGAATCGCTGGGTGTTGAGTGTGTGCAGGGGCAGGCGCGTATTCTATCTCCCTATGAGGTTGAGGTCGGTGACCGCGTGATCACCACCGGCAATATTATTATCGCCAGTGGTGCGCGGCCCTTTGTGCCACCCATAAAAGGCATAGATCAGATTCCATACTTGACCTCTGACAATGTATGGCAACTGGAAGCGCTACCTGAACAGCTACTAATTTTGGGTGCGGGTCCGATCGGTTGCGAGTTGGCCCAGGCATTCGCTCGTCTAGGTGCGGAGGTAACGTTGCTCGACATGGAGCCGCGCATCCTGCCGCGCGAAGACGAAGACGCTGCTGCACAGGTGGCGCGTCAGCTTGAGGCTGATGGCGTCAACATTGTACTCAATGCAAAGGCGCAGGAGGCCGAGCAGGGCGCGCTTGTGGTGCAGCAAAACGACGCGGAACGACGCATCACCTTCGAGAAAATTCTGGTGGCTGTTGGGCGGCGTGCCAACACCGAAGGACTTGGTTTGGACGCGTTAGGATTAGAGCTTAATCGCAACGGCACGGTGATGGTCGACGATTATCTGCGTACCCGTATCCCTAATATCTATGCCTGCGGCGATGTCGCTGGCCCGTATCAATTCACCCATACGGCTTCTCACCAAGCCTGGTTTGCGACTGTGAATGCGCTGTTCGGCGTCGTTAAAAAATTCAAGGTCGACTATTCGGTGATTCCGTGGGCGACGTTTACCGACCCGCAGGTCGCTCGTGTGGGCCTCAATGAAATGGACGCGCAGGAAAAGAATATTGCCTATGAAGTCACCCGCTATGGCATAGATGATCTTGACCGCGCTATTGCCGACGGTGAAGCGCACGGCTTCGTCAAAGTGCTAACGCGGCCGGGCGGCTCGGGTAAAATTCTGGGCGTGACCATTGTTGGCTATCATGCCAGTGAATTGATCAGTGAGTTTGTGCTGGCGATGAAGCATGGGCTCAGCTTGAAAAAGATCATGGCTACCATTCATATCTACCCCACCCTCTCGGAAGCCAACAAGTTTGCCGCCAGCGAGTGGCAGAAGAAGCATGCGCCACAGGGCTTGCTGCGCTGGGCGGAAAAATTTCATGGCTGGCGCCGTGGTTGATGCGAATTTGAAGCAGGGCGGCCATGGCAGCGGCTAAGCAATTTGCAGATCGGTACTGGTGCTATTCACTCACTGCCTATGCAGCGCCCGAGGTGCAAGCGCTGTGCCTGCGCTTACAGAATGACTATGGGGCGAATATTAATCTGTTATTGTTCGGTGGTTTTATCGGTCACTCGGGGCAGGTGCTTGAAGCACAAGACTTGCGTCGAATTGCCGAAAGAGTTGCGCGTTTTAACCGGCGCTATACGCAGCGAATTCGCAAGCTGCGTCAGCGCGTGCAGCAGCTTGCTGCTGGGGAGTGCTATCAGCAGCTAAAGGCGCTGGAACTGAAAGCCGAACAACTGGAGCAGCTGATCACCACCGCAGCTTGCGATACGGGCATGCTTGCGGCGCAATTGCGCGAGCAAAACGCTGCGGCTGCCAATCAGGTGTTGCATAACTTGCTTGTGTATCAAGCAGGCTGGCCGCTGAAATGTGCCGAATCCGAAAGTTTAGTGAGCGAACTCGCGACCGCGTTACAGCGCGGCAGCGCAAATAAAAGAAACCAATCGCAGCAATAACTATCCAAAATAATGAAAGCGGTTTGAGGCTTCTCTATGGCCTTGCTCAAGGCACGTTATTCAGTCGCTGTGTTATGCGGCATCATTTTGCTAGCTGGTTGCAGCACAACGTCGTTTAACCTCAATTCAGCAAGCATTCCGCAGGCGCAGTTAGACGATTTGCTTGGCGGCGAGGCTTTTCTCGGCCACGAAGTCGCCGCCACTGAACTCCCCACTATCGACGTGCTTGCCTTTAACCAGGAAATGCAGTCGTTCCTTGATCGTTATGTGATGCCGCATAAGCAGAAGAAACAGCGGTTAGAACAGCTGCTGCACGCCCTGTTTAGTCCGGGCGTGCATGGTATGCGCTATCGGGCCGAGGAAACCAGAACGGCGAGCGAGACATTCCGGGCGCGGTCGGGCAACTGTCTGGCCTTCACCAATATGTTTATAGCGCTGGCACGCCAGGCTGGACTCAAAGCGCATTATCAAAACGTACTGGTGGCACCCGAATGGGCAAAAGCCGACAACTCGATCATGTTGCAGCGGCATGTCAACGTAGTGGTTGATTTTAGTCGCTTCCAGCGGCGCACGGTTGATTTTAATTCCAGCGTCGGCGGCAACGTTGTATTTGAAGGTGATGTGATCGACGATCATGAGGCTTTTGCACAGTATTTTAATAATATTGGTATAGAGTATTTGCATGCAAAAGATTATCGACAATCGTTTTTGTATTTACGAAAAGCGCTGGCAACCGATCCCGAGTCGGCCTTTACCTGGTCCAATTTGGGCGTACTTTACCGTCGCATCGGTGAGCTGAATCAAGCGGAAAGCGCTTTTCGCTACGCGCTTGAATTGAACCCGAAAGAACAAGTGGCCATGAGTAACCTGGCGCGCGTGTATCGTCAAAGGGGACAAATCGAGCAGGCGGAACACTATCTCAGCCTGGTGAAAGCATTTCGCATGAAAAACCCTTATTACTTACTAGCGCTTGCCCAGCAGGAGCTGAGAGCTAGCGAGTATCAGGGCGCGCTTGATTATTTAGCGCGGGCCAGGTCGATAAAGCCGAGCGAATCCGCACTGTATAAACTGCAGGCGGAAATCTACACGCTGCAAGGCCGCACTCAAATGGCGAACCGCTCAGCGCAGAAAGCGGCCGACTACAGCTCCGAGCGCTGGCGTCAATCTGCACCACGCTGAAGAGCCTGAAAATCGGCGCGAATTACACCGGTGCGCAATTTTTGAGCTAGGCTTTATGCAAGAGGTCAGATGACAAGGTCCGGATATCTATGAAAATTCGCCACAAAATGATGCTGCTATCGCTGCTTGGTTTACTGGTTTTGCCCATGTTCCTGGTTGGGCCCAGCGGCAAGCCGCTGATGGCATTGAATGACTGGCTGCCGGGCGACATATCATTGAGTGGTGCCGGCAAAAAAATGGTCAACGTCTGGAACAAGGCCACGGGTCAGCTGCACAATGGTACCGGAGTAGATTTGTCGGTGCAGACCCCGCAGCTATATAAATGGCAAGACGCGCAAGGTCGTTGGCAGTTCTCCAGCGAGCCGCCTCCTGTCGATGCTGGCGCAGTCTTCGTGCAGGATATGCCGAAAATAAGCAATGTGATGCAGCCTGTAGAAGTGCGCGAACGGAGTGATGCTGAAAACGGTCATGGCGGCTCAGGTTTTAAACTGGCTTTTCCGACCACTGTGCCCGTGAAAGATATTCCCAAGTTGATCGACGATGCTAAAAATTTGCAGAAGACCGCCGATCTTCGCAAGGCTACACTCGATAATATTTAACAGACTTTCCTTAATGCTTCATGTTATATATGCGCCCGTTGTGGCTAACGGCAGGCGCTGTCGCTGGTTCCTGCCCATTTTATAACCGTTTTTAAGGATCCCCTATGAAATCTATTTACCTGCCCGTCGCGTTGATGGGTGTGCTTGCGTTGTCTGCTTGTGACCAGAAAAAAGAGGCACCCGAAGACGCCACCGAAACAACCGGTGAAGCGGCTTCCACGCTGGATACACAAGAGAAAAAGGTCAGCTATGCCATGGGCTTGAGCTTGGGCGACCGCTTTCGGACCGACTCGATCAAGCTCGATATCCCCACCTTCACCGACGGCCTTACCGCCGGCAGCAATGATAGCGACCGCTTGATGACGCCGGAAGAAATTGCCGAAACCATGCAGGCCTTTCAGCAACAGCAAATGGCTAAAATGCAGGAAGAGCAGGCTGCGGCTGGCGCGAAGAACGCCGAGGCTGGTGAAGCATTCCTGGCAGAAAATGGCAAAAAAGACGGCGTAAAAACAACCGAAAGCGGTCTTCAGTACAAAGTTGTTACTGAAGGCGATGGTGCCAAGCCGAAAGCCGAAGATCTCGTGTCGGTACACTACAAAGGCACCTTGCTCGACGGTAAAGAGTTCGACAGCTCTTACAAGCGTGGCCAGCCTGCCGAATTTGGCGTAAACCAGGTTATTCCCGGTTGGACCGAAGCACTGCAATTAATGCCGGTGGGTTCCAAGTGGGAGCTGGTTATTCCGGCTGACCTGGCTTATGGTCCCGGCGGTGCGGGTGGCGATATTGGCCCCAACTCGACCTTGCAGTTTGAAGTGGAGCTGTTGGAAATCAAAGACAAGGAAGCAGCTGAAGCTGAAGCAGAGGCGGCCACAGACGCTGGCAAGGCGGAACAGGCTAAGTAGCTAACGCTTTAACGTGTAAGCAAAGCCGTTTGATGCCACGGTGTGGTATTCATTCGGCTTGGCGCCGAAAGCCAGTGCCAGAATGGCGGCACTGGTTGGTTTCCAGGCCTTTCTCTTAGGTACCGTCCAGCGCTGTACTTCCTGCAGCGAGCGAGTATCCCACAATTGTACAACGCGATCCGAAGTGCCGGTTAGTAGCTGCTGCGAGTCGTTAGAAAATACGGCGGCGGTAAATGTTAGGCCGCGCTGCAGCGCAAAGGTACGCAGCGGCAACTGACCCACTGCGACGCCATCAGCAGTTTTCCAGATCACCGCCTTGTCATATTTACTGACGCTAAATGCCAGGTCGGTTTGTGGTGCTAATGCCACCAGGCGCACCTCTTGTGAATGTTGCATCGTGTGCAGCAGCTTGCCTGATTTTACATCCCAAAGCCTGGCAGATTGATCGGCTGAGCCTGACAAAGCCAGTGTGCCATCGTCGCTCAATGCTACGCTACGTACCCTGTCGTCATGGGTAAAAACTCGTTTAACCCCGCCGCGGCGTACATCGAATAATACCGCCGTAAAATTTTCGAGCGCGAGCAGGGCAAATTGGCCGTCGGGACCAAGGTCGACCCCAAGCACGCGGTCGGGAGTGGCCCAGTAGCGCAGGCTCGTGCCGTTGCCGGCGTCCCACAGCACCAGCGTTTGCGCATCGGCGCTCAACGCAAAGTTAGCCGTTGGCGAAAAAGCTGCCGAGCTTATAGTCGAGAATTTACCGGCCGCGTGATTCCAGTCAAACGTGCGTGCATTGCTGCTGAGATCCCACAGGCTACCGCCTTGGTTAATGGCACCGATCATTGCGCGTTGGCCGTCGCTGGCAAGCGCCGCGCTGTACGCGCCCTGGCTAGCTAGCTCAAGACTGTCGCCGGGAGCGACGTCGGTGCGGCAGGCGCACAGCAGCAACGTGGCTGCAAATGTTATTGGTTTCAGGTGGTTGAGTAGACCTGTCGGCATGGTACCTTCCCTGTCACAGTGAAATAGCAATCCTTGCTAAAGTGTAGCTCAGCGCTGAAGTTTTGAAGTTTAACCGGCTCGTGCGGTTTACGCCTGCGCAGTAGCTTCCGAGCTACGTGCCAGGCCCACCAGCCCATCTTCAAGATCAAAGCGCGTAACCATAGCTTCCCCAAGCTTTGAGAGGTGCCGGGCCAGCGTGACCTGCATTTCCTCGGTGAGCTCCTCGGTTTCGTAGCGGTCGTTGAAATCCAGTAGAATTTCAGTGGTTTCCTGTATCTTCGGCAGAGTCTCTTCGGCGGTTGCCAGCGCTGCAGCGTTGACTTGCTCGGCCTCTTGCAGCAATTCTTTATAGATTTCAAAGTGTCCGGCTGAGGCGTAGTCGACCAGCGTTTGGCAAAACGATTTCAAGCGCTGAATTTTGGTTGGCGAGTCGTTAATTTGCTGGTGTACGCCACAGATCGAACAGTACTGCACAATAAGGTGTTGTCTTTGTTGGAGCCATTCTTCAATCATGGTGTACGTTTCTTCCCTAGTCTATTGGTTGTGGATGTGGTGTTTAGCCCAATCCTTATGCGTCATTTTCTGAACTTGTTGTACCCAACAGCATAGGCCAGCTTGTCAGTGTCGGCAAGTCAGTCCGGTGCTCACTATTAATTGCCGAGGCTTGCCTATCAACGAGCGCTTGAACGAGCCTCCGCATAGTGCTTGCTAGGCTCATGTTTGTGGTTTGCGCAGCATATGCCAAAAACCAAATAGCGCGAACCCCGAAAAACAAATCAAGGTCCAGCCTGGCATGCTCAGGCCTAGAAAAGTCCATACAACTTCAGCGCAGTTACCGTCACCCATCATCAGTGTCTTTAAAGCGTCGGTAAAAGGCAGTACTTCGAACATATAGCCCAGGCTTGGTCCGCATGCTGGCACTTGGTCGGCGGGTAGGCTCTGTAACCATAGTTGTCGGCCGGCAGTTGCGGCACCGAGTAGGCCGCTAAGCGTTATAAAAAATGCGTAAATCTTTAACCCCAGAGCGGCGGGATTATGCAGAAAGGCCAGCAGGCCGAGTGCGCCGCACAGCACAATAAATAGTCGTTGAGTCATGCACAAAGGGCAGGGCTCCAAACCTTCGACATATTCAAGATAAAATCCGTACGCCATCAGGCCACAACAAAACAAAAATAACAGCAGGAGCAGGGAGCGGGGTGCAGGCATAGTGGAATCACGCTAAGTTCAAATAACACATAACATTAGGCGAATCGCCGCAGTGAAACAAGTGCAACGCTATGTATCGGCTATGCTTAGGTGAATCATAAACCACTAGAAGGAGTTGGATGTGCAAGCAGTTTTGCGCTTTAGCGCGTTATTTATTCTGCTGGCAGGCGTTCATAGTCTGAGTCATGCAGAAGCTGGTCAGGCACAGTATATCGATCTCAAGCCAGCGTTCATCACAAACTATGGCGTGAGCGCCAAGCTGCAATACCTAAAAGTAGAGATCTCCGTGCGGGTGGAAACACCGGATGACTTAGCGCTGGTAGAGCGGCACTTACCCAATTTGCGCCATAACCTGGTGCTGTTGCTAAGCCAGCAAACCGACGCCGAGGTGAACTCAGCGGAAGGTCGCCAGCAGCTGCGCAGCGCGGCACTCGAGCAAGTGCAACAAGTGCTAGAGGATGAAGAGGGGAAGAAGGTGGTTTCTGATCTGCTTTTCAACAACTTTATCGTGCAGAGCTGAACCGCTGCAAGGCTGGATAGAAAGCTGTAAACACGGCCTCCAGCTCCGCATCGCGCGCACTGAGATATTGCATGGCACCCGCCAGCGGATTTGGTGCCCGCAGCTTGGTGCCGATATGCTGCAGTGTTTTGTCTATGGTCGCCGCCTGCGCATAGCGTGCCAGCAAATCGTGTTGTACTAATCGTTGCTTAAATTGTTTAGCGGCGGGTGGGAGTAGCTGCTCGTAGTCGTGCAGGTTCGCCTGCACCTGGCTGGAAAATTCTGCCAATGAACTGTGCTCATAAGTGCGCCAATTGCGTGCCAGTAAATGATCAAAATAGACGTCCAGCATGATGCCGCTGCAGCGCCGATATTCGGCGGGAAATAAAGTGTGCAGACGCCGATTCAGTGCGTAGTCGTCGGTAAACGCATCAATTTTTCGGTGCAAGGTAATGCCGCGCTCAACGTCGGTCGGCAGGGCTCCTCGCAGCGGGCCTTTTATGTAATCGCCTAGTAATGCACCGGCAACTAATGCCGGCTCCGCTTGCGCAAGATGAAAGTGAGCGAGATAGTTCACGTGCCTTATTGTGCGTCGTAGCGCGCCATAAACTCCTCGAAAGAAATATCGTCCTGCTGTTCGAGACGTTGCCTCTCGGCTATTGAATCAACCGCCTGTTGCTCGAAATACGCGGCACGATCAGGAGCCAGTGCGTGCTCAGCAAAAAATTGTTTGTGTGCCTGCGTTTGCTGCATCGCAAAGCGGTAATAGGTGATATCTTGTGTGCGCATATCGTCCAGTATTCGCGCCGAAGGTAAGCTGTTCGGGTTACTGAGTTTGCCGTGTTGCAGCTCCCACGCGTTGGAAAACTTGCTTGTGCCACTGGCACCGTCAAGAATTTCCGCGCAGTGCTTGACATTGGCGAGCAGCGTACCAGCTGCCTCGCGCAATGGCTTTGTCTCACCGCCAAGCGTAACTTGAGCGTCATGCGCTCTACCGTTGTTCACCACATTTTTGCTGGTGGCGATGATGTCTTCGTACTCCTTTACATCCATTGGGGCACTGTCTTCCAGCAGGCAGAACAGCATAAACGCATCGATAAAATGAATCTGATCGGCATCGATTCCCAGCGGCAGATAGGGGTTAATGTCCAGGCAACGCACTTCGACGTATTCAATTCCCCGCTCCAGCAAGGCAGACAGAGGCTTCTCGCCCGAGTGCGCGACTCGCTTGGGGCGAATGCTTGAGTAAAATTCGTTTTCGATTTGCAGCAGGTTGGTGTTTAATTGAATACGCTCGCCATTTTTGTGCGTACCCAGCGCGGCATAATCGGCGTGTGGCGTGGTGAGTGCCTTACCAAGCGTGCGGGCATACTCCTCCAGGCTGTTATAGCAAACGTACAGGCTTTCCTGGGCGTTGCTTTGATAACCTAAATCACCCATTCGCAGCGATGTGCCGTTTGGTTCGTACAGGCTGGATTTATCGAATGGTTGCAGTGAGTGTGGCCGGTCGCGCAAGAACGACTTGCACACCGCTGGCGATGCGCCGAACAGATAAATAAGTAACCATGAGTACCGGCGAAAGTTACGAATAAGGTGCAGATACTGCTGCGTTTTGAAATCCTGCAGCGTATTCGAATCGTGCAGCAGGGTTTGATGGCGCTGCCAAAACGCATCGGTAAACGAAATATTGTAGTGAATGCCGGCGATGGTTTGCATGGCGCGACCATAGCGGTAACCCAGGCCTTTGCGGTAGACCGTTTTCATGGTGGCGACATTAGACGTGCCATATTGCGCGACGGGAATATCGGCATCGTTTGGCAGCACGCAGGGCATACTGCTCGCCCACAGCAATTCGTCGTCCAGGTGCTGGTAGGCGCATTGATGAATTTCCGTTACCCAGCGCAGCAGATCATCAACACTCTCACACACCGGCGTAATAAATTCCAATAGTGCTTCGGAGAAGTCGGTCGTGATATGCGGATGCGTAAGCGGCGCGCCCAGTGCCTGTGGGTGCGGGGTCAGCGCGATATCGCCATTCGCCTGCACACGCAGGGTTTCGCGTTCAATGCCGCGTTGCAGTGTGCGCAGCGTCGCCTGGTTGTCGCCGCCGCCGAGTTCGCTAATGCGTTGCTTAAAGTAAGAGGACGACATGCGATACCACCGTGAATTCTAAAAAGTAAGACACTGTAGGGCATCTCTATTAATGGCTTTTGGCCCGGGGCGACAAGCCCTTAATAGAGATGCCCTACAGTGTCTTACTTTTTAAAATTCACCGGGGGATT
>RCMY010002440.1_pt1 | contig 16878 bp, 12 predicted proteins | sample 2041341 | NCBI WGS metagenome assembly RCMY01 (sample SAMN09708234, study PRJNA481090) | Marine sediment metagenome, whole genome shotgun sequencing project. | reverse complement strand
TAACATCATTTGTATCATAGCTTTGAAAATTTATCCATGCTGAGTCAGGATACATATCACCTACAACATAATCATCATTGTAGTCGATATCACTGTATTCTTTTTTAAGTAACTTTTCCAGCACTTCAATTGTTATATCTTCTTCTAATACATTCCTGCTTGTAGATATCATGTCATCAAGCATTGCATCATGAGCATCTTCTTTGTTGTAAAACAAATTGTTCTTTGTTTTCGGATTTTCCAACACATAAATGTCACGATTGAACGAACAAATAACAACATACATTGCACCTTGTTCCTCAACTGTTTCATTGATTTTGTCTTTTTTTATTTCTGCCATTATTAACACTCCTTAATTACTCAACAGTTTGTTAATATAATTGATTTCTTTACGATATTCTTCTTGAAAAATATCGGTGTCGGTGCCTTTTTCTGTTACTTGGTAGCCCTTATAACAACGAACATATCCTTCGTCGTCTATTCCACCGTCAAAAGCAAGAACAACCAAACCTTTTGTTTCAAGACTTTTAATGCATTTTCTCACAGAATAATAACTTGCATTAAGAATATGAACTAAAGTCGGAATACTCGTCACATCGCAATGAGGACAAGCACAAACCGACCGTTTGCATAACGCTCTGAATACTTCGTTATCTGTCATTTTTATTCCTCCGTAGAAAAGCTAAATTCGATAGATTTTGAAGAATCTAGCCCTAATTCTTTACATTTTTGATTTGTGATTATAAATAATTGCTAACTCGCCCACCTTTCATCGTTCACTGCTAATCTTTGAACTAAGTCAAAAACCTGACTTACCTTATGATCAAAACTCTCTTTGTCATAAGACTCTGGTAAGTCCTCATCTAATACTTCTTCGATAACCGATCTGACTTTTGCTTTAGTATGAGCATCTCTCCACCAGTCTTGAACTAAAACTTTAGGAGAAGCATTCAATAGAGATGTAATTAAGTCTTTCGCTGCAAGCTTAACAGCCTGCTCTTCTTTTTTAGTTAATTTGTCCTTCGCAAGTAAATCGAAGATCTCTAACTCATCTTCAGTTAAACCTTCACGAATATGACGTTGTTCCTCTTCTTTTAAGTCTTGAGCGAACCTTTGCAGCTCTTCAAAGAACTCTTCAGTATGAGTAGCACCAGCATTATAACGGTCTATAATATTGCGATATCTCTCTGCAAAACTCACTCGCCCTTCATTGGTCTTAAGCATTTGCTTAATTTTTTTCTCAATAAGCTTCTTCATATCGGCTATTGCAATATGCTTGTGCTTCGTTTCTTTAAACTCTTCTTTCAGTTTCTCGAAGTCTACTGTAGCAAGGTTCCAGCGAGAACTTTTGGTAATTTTATATTCATTAACAGGCTCTGATACAGATGAAGATGTACTGCTATCAACGACGACACTTCGATCAAGCAAGCTTGATACTTGGGCCATTTGCTCAGTTAAGTCATCTGGATCAATCTTATTAGCAATAAATGTATATAAGAACTGCATAACACTAACAATAGGTCTTGGATGGCTAAGAACAGTTGGCTTAGCGGCTTCATAAAGCCTTGACACCACATTGAAATAAACATTAAAGGATTTACGTATTAAGTCTTTCGAAAGCATAATGTCTGCATAGCTTTCGAATAAAGCATTCTTCTTAAACGTTTCTTCAGATTCCAATATCTCTGTTAGGTCAATATCATATGATAAGCAGAACTGTAGCGTTTCCTCTATCGCCTCATCTAGCAACTTAATTAACACTGACTTGTCTTGTACAGGGTCTGTGCCATCTTCAGCGTCTGTACCTTGTCCATAGTCCTTTAATGCTGACTTAAGGTTTCGGAAAACATTATAGTAGTCAATGATTTCACCATTGGTTTTTTCGACTAATTTACCATCGTCATTCCTAATTTTGAATGAGGTCACTCGGTTAGCTCTGGCAATCGTTTGCATGAGCGTATGACCCTTCATAGGCTTATCAAGGTATAGCGTCGAGGTTGTTGGTGCATCAAAACCAGTTAGCCACATAGCACATACAAAAACTAGCTGCAGGGGATGTTCTGGATCTTTAAAATCATCCTCAATATCTCGATCATTTGCCTGTTGTTTACTTAGACGATCTATATGTGGTTGGATTTGTAGACCTTGTTTTTCAAACCTTTCTTTTTCTGAAGCTGGACTACTAATAACGACTGCCATTTCAACATTTTGCATGTATTTAAGTCGATTCTTTAGCCGAACCTTTTCAAGATCGTTGTTGCTTTTGGCTATTCTCCCCTGCAAGTTTCTCAATTCTTTTTTCCAGAGTTCTGTTACCTTATCGTACATACGCACAGCAGTGAATTGATCAACAGAGATCACCATGCCTTTACCACGATAGCCACGTCTTGGAAAATGATAAACAATATCAGCAGCTATCGTATCTAATCGGTCATCACGCTTAATGACCTCTAGCTCCTTAGAGAAGTTATTTTCTAACCTTTCTCGCTGTGCATCATTTAACTCTTCATCTTCTAACAGCTCGGCCAGTTCTTCATTCAACTCATCGTTTTGCAAAAGAACTTCAGGCACACGTTTTTCGTAAAATAGTGGCAGTGTTGCCCCATCTTCTATCGCTTGCTGGAAGGTATATTCTGAAACATACTCCCCAAACCACTGCTTAGTTTTTTTCTGCTTCAGCAACGGCGTTCCTGTGAATGCTAAAAAGTGTGCACCTTTTAGCCCTGTTCGCATATTTTCAGCCAGGCTATCGTATTGTGTACGATGCGCTTCATCAACTATGACGATAATCTCTCTGTCATCTTTGTCATAAAGCAGTGGGTACTTCTCACCTTTCTCATAGCGAAACTTTTGGATTAAGGTAAAGACAATCTTTATATTCTGTCCGAGCAGGTCTCGCATCTGAGCGCTGTTCTTAGGTTTGGCAATTTCTTTTTCTGTAACAGCTTCAGTTGCTATAAAGTTTTTGGAAATTTGCTTGTCTAGATCGTCTCTATCGGTAATGACCACGAAGCTGAAGTTGCCCGCACACTTACGAAAAATCTTACGGATATAAAATACCATCGAAAAGCTCTTGCCAGACCCTTGCGTATGCCAAAAAACACCTAGGCGTCCATTAAGATTTTCTCTATTTAAGAAATTTTCAAAAGCGTGATTTACCCCTAGGTACTGGTGGTTTTGAGCAACGATTTTTACCTTTTCATTCTGATACAAAATGAAATTTTCAATATAGTCTAATAATCTCGCAGGTTGGAAAAGCCCTTCAAGCAAATACTCAACACTAGTGCCATGTGTCTGAATATATTCTCTATCAACTTTCTGTTGCTCGTCATCCACACGCAACCAAGGATAAAAGTTATCCCAGTCTGCGGTAAAGCTTCCTATCCTCGTATCTGATGCATTAGATAAAATACAAAATGCATTACATAGAAACAACTGAGGAATATCGTTTTTGTAGTCAGTAAGGTTGTCTGTTAAAGCATTTTGTAGCTTTACATTAGAGTTTTTAAGTTCAAAAAACACGATAGGTAAACCGTTGATATATATTAGTATATCGGGTCTACGATACTGTCTTTTTGGGGTAAGTCCTGTCGACTGAATGGTTAATTGAGTGACCAATAAAAATTCATTATTTGATGGATCCTCAAAGTCTATCAGTCGTAACGGAATGTTTTCCTGTCTGACTCCATCAGTATCTTCATAAGTGACGTTAATCCCATCACGAATATAGTGATATATCTCCTTATTTGCTCTTAGCGTAGACATATCTGGGCGACGGCTCATAATCTCTTTGATAGCACCCAATATTGTATCTTCAGGCACTTCAGGATTAAGCTGCTTACACTTAGCAAACAGCCTATCTTTAAGCACAACATCACGTTTGTCAGTACGCCCTGAGCCATCGTTTAGGTCTGTAGGATCGCTCCTCATACAATCAATATGCTGGTAGGAATAGTGCTGCTGCAAAAACTCAACGCAAGCTTCTTCAATTTGATCTTCAGTAATAAAGTTACGTGTCACTTTTGTCATACATTTATTCCTTTAATTTTTTTTCTAGCCTATTGTAAGTTGTTATCTTTGCTCTGAATTGATGGCGGAAACTCGATATCCAGATCTTCGACTGACAGCTTTCCTGACATTAGGCGAGGGAATAGACTTGATTTTTGATCTTCAAGTTGTTCTATAGTTTTTTGAAATGTTAGGATCTGTTCAAACATAGGCTGAACGACTCTGTCAAAACTACTGATCGTCTTTTGATCAGCTAATCTTAGTTCTATCTTTTTAAATACACCTCTACTTAACTCAGGAAAAGTAGCGCCAGTAGCAAGGGCTTCAAAATATACTTTTGAAAACTTCAATTGATAATATAGATAGCTTAAAGGCATGTCTTCATTGGGTAAACAGGTAATGAAGCCTTGGTTAGTACAAGCCTCAGTCGTATTAATAGACAATACTCCTATCGTTGCTCGGCTAGTCATCATGACGGAGTAAGCAGGAAATAACTTTGCTGAACTACTCATAAGCCCTATAGAGTTACATTTCAATGAGGACTCTTGTATAAACATAGTCGAAGCTTTTGTAAGATCAGAGGGCGTAAACCAGTTTACATTTCCGTCTTGCCAGAATTGAGGATTGTTTTTAGACGGAGTCCCACCACCCACAACCTTAAAGCACTCACTAATTGGTTTTTCAATCCATCCTTTAGGTATTCCTTTCTCAAACTCAGTATTCTCCCAATTAGGAAAGCGGAAACGTACAAACCATTCCCTATACAACTCTTCAGCCACATTCTCTAGTATTTGAATACGCTTTTTATAGACATCAATTAAGTCATCATAAGCAGATAAAATCGTAGCTATTTTTTTCTGATTTTTTAAACTTGGAACAAGTAACTTCAAACTTTCTACATCTTTAGGAGATATATTAGCTTGACTAGCTGCTCCACTCGCCATTAGCGCCATATTAGTTCTAACTGAAGTAGAGTTTAAAAGATAAAATAAATATTTAGGATGTAATGTTTCCTTATCAATATTTATTACCTTACCAGCTCTTTGATTTAAAAGACTATTAAAACTCTCTTTATATAGTGCAACCCTACCAACTACCGAGCTAGGTTGTGTTATATGAGATCCAGTTAGAGATATTAATATATCTCCATTAGTTACATGATATTTCTTATCTAATTTACCTTGCCACTCCTTGTCAACAAACTGTGTATTGGTTGAATTAAATCTCATGTCACCAAATCCAATATTGCTAATTTTGACGACTGGTATCCCATTGTCTTGGAAAGCCATGCTTTTAAAGGCATAACCAGAAATAACTTTAGCGCTCTTTCCTAGCTCAATTACTTTCATAAGCTTTCACCTAGTATTTCTTTTAAATTCTTTAGTATTAAATCATTTAGAACTTCAGATTTAGTAGTTAATTCTGATAGACTTTCTTGAGAGTCATTTAAAAACTTTAAAAACTCTTCCTCAGTACGACCATCTTCTTCGATCACCACGCCAACATAACGCCCAGCATTCAACGAGTAGTCCTGCTCCTTCACTTCTTCAGGCGTAGCAAGCTTACATAATCCAGTTACATCCTCATATTGCGCTCTAGGAAAGCGTTGCTGCAGCCAATCAATATGATTGAAATAGTATTCAGCATGCTTTCTATCTTCACGTAAGGCCTCAAGTAGATCCTTTACCTCTTTGATCTCAGAAGTAGTTGTCGTTAGTTCCTTCATTTCGACTTCTTTTTGTTTGATAGCCTCTTTGTCGTCGGATTGTTTGAGAGTGGCTAACTCTTGACGGGCATTTGCTACTTGCTCTTTGTTTGCCTTCTCTTTTTGACGAATACCTTTATCTAGTTGCTTGTTGTTGTCTTGTAGTGTCTTGAAAAATGGCTTAAATGCTGTTAACAATTCAATTTGGTCGCTATTGAATGCATTAATCTTTTGATCATTCAAGTTGCTGAGACTATGGGTGCTTACGTAAGCTTTATACTTATCTTGTAGGGGTGCTAGTGCTTGCCAGTTTTTAGCTAAATCATCAACTGTCGTTTTAAGCGCACTATTCCTATCTATTACAGACTTTAACTGCGTAATAAGTGGTTTAACATCTGAAACCGTTTTATCTAATATCTGCATACCAGACTTAAAATAGCTATCTACTAAACTGACATAATCCTGACGACGGCCTTTGTGCAGCTTACTAATCATAGCAATATTTTGGATCTGCTCATCGGTAAAATCTCGATGCGCTCGATCTATCTGTCTAAATATATTTCGGGCATCAATGAATAGAATTTTGTCATCTGCTTTATTTTTATCAAAGAACCACAAGGTTGCTGGTAGCGTCACCGTATAGAACATATTCGATGGCAAGGTAAGCATGCCATAGATCAGGTTGTCTTCGATTATTTGCTTACGGATATCTTCTTCCGCATTACGTGCATCAGAAGCTGAATTTGGCATTACTAAAGCGGCTCGGCCGGTGTTTCTCGCTTTAGCTTCGGCTTTATTTTTTAACGATGTTGCAAATAAGCTAATCCACAGATAGTTAGCATTGGTTACGGTTTCAGCCTTGCCATCCGACTTCTTAGCTTTTGTCTTCTTACGAGGTAAGCCATAAGTGTTGAAACGCTTATCCTCTTCAACAGTAGTAATAGCCACGTCATCAACGTTAAATGGTGGATTGGCCATGATGAAGTCAAAACTTTCAAAGCTATTAAATGGGTCTTCTGAATAGCTATTAGCTTGTCTGATCTCACCTCTAAGTCCGTTAACAAACAAGTTCATCTTAGCGAGTTTCACGGTATCTCGGGTTTTCTCTTGCCCATATACACTTAAGTCAATGGCAGCATCCGACTCTTCTAATTCACCTAATTCTTTAAGTTGTTGATTACGATGCTCAACGAAGTGCAACGACTGTACGAACATACCACCTGAGCCACAAGCAGGGTCATATACTGTGCCGTGGTAAGGTTCAATAATCTCTACCATTAACTTTACAACGGATGTTGGCGTGAAGAACTCGCCTCCTTTTTGCCCTTCAGATAACGCAAACTTACCTAAAAAATATTCATAAATACGGCCAAAAACGTCACCACTAGCATCTGCTGGGATGTCGGAGAAGCTTCGCAACAGTCCTTTTAGAGCTGCTTTACTTTCAGGTAATCGACTAAATGCTTTGTATTCATTTTTTGGAAGTACATCAACAAACTTCTCATCGTTTTTAAAGTCCTCGATTAACTGCATCGCTTCAGATATCTTGGTTGCTAGATCTGCTGATTCAGGCAGCTCAAGTAGATACTTATAACGTGCTTGTGGGGGCAGGTAAAAACCACAATGTTTAAGAGCTATTTCTTCTATGCTCTTGGAACGTCTTGTTCCTTGTAGTGCTTCAAACTCAGCTTGAATAGCCTCTTCATATGCTGAATATTTATTATCAGCAAATTTTAAAAATATAAGCCCTAATACAGGGGTAGCATATTCATTAGGCTTGAGATCAGTATTTGCTCTTAAGTTATCCGCTGCTTCCCAAAGCTGATCTTCTAATTTTTTAATTTCTTCTAAGTTCATAAGTTATCCGACATTAATTTTATATGCCCTATTAAGGCTGATATGATTGAATATAATAAATAGCTTAAGGTATAAGGTAAGACTTTAAGCTTGACTATAGTTGTCTTAATCCGTTCAAAGCCTTACCGTTAACTGTATTTAATCATTGTAACTCAATGATGCTTTACTAAGTAAAGTTACTCAGTGATGGCTATAACTGCTTTATGAACTTAAGCACCAAAGCTCACGTCTTCTTTGTTCATGCTCAACCAAAAGCTGTTGAATAGCTTTTTGTGTCTCTCTGCTTTTATCGACGATGTTAGCAGCTTGTTGTTGTTGTTCTAAAGTTGGCAGAACAACAGGCAGTGTTTTTAACTCTTTTAAGGAGATGTTAGGGATAGTTGCACCCTTAACTAAGCTATTAAGTTGCACCTGTCCCAAGTCAGATTTTAAATAAGCATAGAGAGCTTTTGCATCGATTTGATTAGAGCTTACTCTAAGAACGATTCCAGATCTATTCGCCATCCAGCATCCATCACCTTTGATTGGTACATCTTCAGGAACAATACCAACCTTCCCCGCAGAACCTTTTAAAATTAGAATAATGTCATTTGGCTGCAGAATACCTGACTGGTTTTTATTTAGCTCAACCTCAGATACCTTAACTTCTTTAGTAGGTTCAGTTATATCGCCAACTTCGTTCAACTCATTAGCACCCACTTCTAAGACGATGTGATCGCCTTCATCGGGCTTAAATGGCAATCCCCGCTCAAAACGTACTATACTTTCAAGTGTAACCGTCTCAGAATCCTCTAGGATGCTCGCTGCTTTCTTCTCCTCCGCATCTAATATATAGGCTGAAGTATCCAAACCATAATCTTTAGACCGAAGTACCTCTTTATTCACAGTAACCGCGCATGCTAACTCTTCCTCAGAATTAACATACTCAACGATTTGGTCGATATTACTTAAACTTACGAGTCGTCTCGTTGTTTTTTCAACAAAATCATCGCCCGTAACATCTATGAATCTTACCGATTCGTTATTACCCTGTGGTTCAATCAATAACAATGATGACTTAACAAATGTGCTATTCCAGATACCTGAAGGTAAAGATATAACAGCTTTTAGCATACCGTTATCAACCAGATACTGTCTTAAATCTCTTTCCATAGTAGAGTACAAGACCCCCTCAGTAACGGAAACGACAACCATATCCTTACATTGTTTAATTAAATGTAAAATATTAGCTGATTCAACCTTTTTGGTTTGTACAACAAACCTATCATAACTATCGATATTATCAGAAATATGCTTTGGTACTGTCATTCCCATAGGAGAAAAGCTGACACCATAATTAAAATGTTGTAGCTCATTTTTTGAAACACTATAGCTAGGCTTCTCAAGAGGGTCGGAGTAAGAGACTTCAAACCTATTTTCATTTATTATTGAAAGGGCATCAGCTAACATGCCTGAATAATTGACAGTTTCATAATAAACAGTCTGAGACTCTTCACTCGCTATAACGCAAAAAGGTAATGAGGCTGGTGCAGTTGCATAAATTGTTTTACCCTTCTTATCACCTAGCAGTTCATAGGCTAACCGCGAAATACTCAAGTCTGGTAAGGTTGCGCTATTTTTAGAAGAGTTTAAGATTATAGTATTAATCAGTTGTTCTGCTGTATTTTCTAGGTCAACTTCTTCATATTTAGATAATATCTTTACGACACTATTCAACAACGGTAAAGGGAGTTGTTCTAGACTGTCATCATATGAGAACAGTCTTTGCACCTGTAAATTTTTACTTGCTTGTAGCGCTTTTATAAGCTTTAACCACTCTCCCTTATATTCTGCAAGACTTTCATCCAACTTCAAATCGTTGGGAAGCTCATTCTTTTTTGATAAGACCGAAATAACCAACAGTTTTGCTACAGTTTCATCGTCTTTTCTAATGCCGTGCTTAGACATCAATTCAAATAAATCGTTAATAAGCTTTTGTGTAGGATTTTTTTGCATAAACTTTTAATACCTTGTTTGATTAGATTCGAATGAGCTATTCAAAGACGCGGCTTTTCTACTGTAGCTATCGAAGCCATAAGTAGTAATTAATGTATCGTTTTCTGATATAACTACTACACCGCCTCTGCTTTGGATTCTCTTTAAGATCTTAATAGCCTTCTGAATCTCTTGTTGATTAAGTTCTTTTCCAGAGCTAACTTTTTCATAAAAACTTAGTTCCATCTTAGTTTCTCCCATTCTGTTTCAAATAATAGCTAAATTGCTTTAATAACTCTTCAGTGCGCTGCTTATTAAGAAATACCTTATCACCATTTACATCACCAAATGCCATAACAATATCTAATTCCGCCTTACTGATAGAGCGCTGCTGCATACGTGTCTTTAAGTGTCTTGAAGCATTCATAAATTCACCTTTATTTGTGTTTATTTATTTGATGAGTTAATTAAAACACGAATAATTTTGAAAGTAAATACCTCTTATATAATATTTTTAGTATTTAAATATATTTTTTATTTTTACAAAGCTAATTTTATATTTATTATACTTTTAATAACCCAAATTTGATACTTATATTCCTTAAAAACAAAAAGACCCTTGTTTTCACAAGGGCTCTCTCTTAGTTATTAGTTATGTATTCTGGAGTATTAAGATATAAGGCTTATCTGGTATTATTACCGAACCGCATTATCAGACCTTTCTCGATCAATTTTAGGCATAGCTGCATTTAAACTCTCATCGGTCATACCGCGCTTATATGCATTATACTGCCACACCACAAACATCTGCTTATACTTCCTATTTTGTTCCTTTAGCTCTGCTATTTCTGCTTCTAGATTAGCTATCCTTGAAGCAGCTGCATTTAAACTGGCTGGTCTAGGTTTACTAGGAGCTTTACCTTTAATGGAGTCTTTTTTGGACTGATATGCGTCCGTAATAGCTTCGTGTGCGCTTAAAGATTGTCGGGTAGGCCTCTTACCCACTAAGGGCTCTACCTCATCGCAAATTGCAGCCCACGTGATTTTAGGCTTATTCCAACCACGAATCAAATTTACAATAGCTTCAATATCTTGCCTGTTAAGATGTTTAGCCAAAGCCGCCTCCTAGTAAACTAGTTAAGTCCTCTAAAATAAAATTTTCATCTTTCTGACTTTCATTATCTATCACAGCAGAAATTGATTTCTTTTGTGCCACCCGTCGCAATTGTGAAAAATCACTTCCGCGCAGCTTAACTTGCGCACCATTTTCAATAGATGGGTTTTCTAAGATGGAAATAAGCTCTTTAAGCCTTTTAGATGTCTTAAGTTGGTAATCAAGCCACCTATCCGATCCGTAATCCTCTTCTTCATACGATTTTTGGGCTTTCGAGATGAGAGTTTCAATGTGAGCTAATCTATTCTTCATTCTTAACAGCTTAACGTCATCTCCTTTGATACATACCTGTTCAGTACAATTAATACAATCTCTAAACTTTTCGCAGGGACTCATAGTATAGTCATGCACACAATAGCCATACTCTGTCACATGTACAGCAGCTTGTTCTAGTGTATTAAACTCCTGAGATGTAACAGGTAGGTGCTTTTTAACCTCTCCTAACGGTCCATATAAGGACTTTGATGGATCTATGCTCTCAGCCATAGACACTAATTCATACTCTGTCATATGGTTATAGGTACGATTTTGATTAACATTAGCCCTTCCAGACCACTTGGCTATCTCTAGGTTGGACAATCCACCACGTTGAGCAATCGTATTTAGTAAATGCCTTGCCTGATGTGATGTTACTTTCAATTGTTCTCCATTCTCACCATAGTATTGATATCTATCAAAAATATTTTTATGCGCTTTACCTAGGTCTGGTCGTATGCCAATATCTTTATTAAAAAAGTTAGCACCTGGTGCCATAAGCTCAGTTAACAGTCGTGGGCGATTGCCATGGAATTGGTTCTTATTTAATACGAAAAGTGCATTCGAGAACTTAATTCCTTTTTCTTTATCCAACCACGGAAAGCTTTTAGGAAGTCTGTCTTTAAGATGCACCCATAAGCTATCTAGAGTATTAGCACCATCACGGTAATCTAGGCCTCTAGAGGTTAGTCCTTTATTAACTAATTGCTTATTCTTATACGATAATCCCAATGCTTGGCACGCTTGCTCACCAGTCAATGGCTGATTATCAGGAACATTTGGACAGTTTTCATGACGATAAAATTTATTTGGATTCTCTTCTATCCACTTGGCAAGTTTCCGAGCTTCAAATGAAAGACCTTTTGCTCTTTCGACAGCAATTTTTGCTGTTTCTACCATAACAGTAGGTATCCACTTAATATCTCCTTCATAACCTTTACCAGCATAGAAACGCCATCCATAACGCTCTACACCGTTACTATCTATGTCAGTAACCTCACAATTAACTGGTAGTGCGAGAACCTCAGAAATACGAGAAGGAGCAGACATAAGCATTGCAAACACACAAGTTGTAAAAATATCACGACCCTTTGTAGGGTTGCTCGCAAATATCTCCGCTAAAGCATTTAAAGCTTTAACATCAGGTAGTTTTTTTTCTCTATTTTCTTTAGCCTTCTTACCCGTTTTGACACTATCAGAAGGCCTAGAAATAGGATTTACCCACTCTTTAAGATTGGCATTGACTAGATTGTTTTGAGACACAAATTTAGCCAACCTTTCAATTTCTCGGCCACAGGCATAAGCAGAGCCTGCACTATAATATTCCCGTGCTAAAAGAGCTGCTTCATCTAAACAGGTTATAGATAGTCCTGAAATCGATGTATTATCATTTACTTGTTCTAGCGCAGATTCTATAGCTCGCAATGCTTTTAACTCATTCTTTGCACCAGTTGGATTATGGCCTTGTTGATAACGAAAATACGCTTTGGCAAAGTCTAAAAAACTGAGACTCATTATTTGATTAGTTTTGGGCTTTCGAGTCTTTATGCCTAGTTTAGAAAACACACCTACATTAGGCCATACGTTAGCGTCCCAGTCTAAATTAGAGCCAAAAACGGTTAATTCATCTCGGCACATAGCAATAAATGACTCTAAATTTGCTTCTGAAGTTAAGTCTGCTCTAGATTTGAATTGTATGATATTACTCATAGCCAACTCCTCGCTCTAAATTAAGCTCAGAACGACGCTTTTCACAACGTGAGATTACATCAGCTACCGCCAAGATACTTCTATCTAATATTGCAGTTACCTCAATATCATTAGTAATACTTTTTACTCGCTCTCTTTCACTTAAAAGATTTTCATATACCTCTTGATGCGGACCATCTAGCCATGGTTGAAAGTGCATACAGGTATAACAGGGAATAGGAACGTTTGCCCCACAAAAGCCATGTTCACCACATGTCCCTATACCAGATCCTTCTTGAGTACGAATCCTACTGCTCGGATCATTGCCGCGTTCAGCTTCTTTTTCAGAATCCACTAAAACACCAGCGAATGCTTGAGCATAAGGAGCTAATTGAAATCCAACTGCTTCATCTAGCCTCTCAACATGCTCGGGAATGTTTTTAATATAAACTCCAGCATTTTGAGTGTCACTATGATCAAGTAACTCTGCTATCACAAGCTCACCAAAACCCTCTCGAGCTGCTCTAGTACCTGTTGTATATCTAAATCTACGTGCATTAATAGCTAGAATATCACCTGTTCTTTCAGATTTTACTTCAGATGCTTCTACTATAAAGTGAAGCGTATCGTTTACTTTAGCCGAAGCTATATGCAACTTATCTGTTCCAGACAAGGCCCTAAATTTAAATAAAGAATCCACCATTTCTATCCTTGAATAGTCTGGGAATAGCGGTATGAGTTGCCTATCATTTTCATTTAGTTCAAATTTTAGCTGTGACTCAGTTTTCTCTATTGCATTTTTTGCCTGTGCTGAAAGTATTGACCACAGCTCTTCAGTTATTGCAAAATGCTTAAATTGAGTTCTAAAGCCTTCTCCATGCTTAGCTCTAGGAGTATTAAGAATAAAATAGGGCTCACCTCTTTTGTTCTTACCACATAAAACATCTACTACCTTTAAATGAGATATTTGAATAGGACGACGTCCTGTATGACTAATAATTAATGACATCGCAAGCTCATCTAAACTTATTAACCTTCTTTCATAAGCATTAATTGATCCTTCATTAAATGCTTTTAACTCATTATCAGTCAAAGGACCTTGAATAGGATCAAGACGCTTCACGGCATCGCCCTTCCGATTCCCTTTTATTCGCCAACTATCTAATAGGCTTATGATACTTTCATCGACACCTTCATATCCAAGCTCATACCACTTACGTAGGAATCCACGTATAGTTCCTAAATACCAAGCAGTATCTTTGCTTAAAGAACTCTTATAGTTAATCAAATCGATGGCGGTTAAATCGTGAGAGTCTATAGACTTGAGCATATGTTTGAAACGCAGAGATATATTATACGTATGACTTGGGGACATATTCCTAGCATAGAATGCTAAGGTTTTAAGGAAACCCATTAAAGTCTTGTCATTTAATTGTATATGGAAGTAGTCTAAATCTATGACTATATTACGGTCTAACTCCCACTTCTTGTTTAAGAGTTTAAAGCTATAACCTTGGTTTTTAGCACGAAACTTAATATCATCATTGCCTTCATTTATATTTAAAGGTGTTTCCACAGCTTTAATTGCATTGCTACTCATGGTTAAGACCTTCTTTAGGTAAACGCATATTACTATTATTTTGAAGTATTAAAGCCGCGACTTTTGCTTGTTCTTCAGTATAACGTTTATTGTAGTGCGCAGCTGTTTTGGAACCTGGCTTCCAGCCCATAAGGAATGATCGCATTTGTTCCTGCTTCTCTTCACTAGGCACTTTGTCCAAAGAGTCCATTCTCTCCGAGAACTTTCTATTCCATGTATGTCGCAACTTATGCCCTGTCAACACATACAGATCTGGCGAAACCGACCTGACAACGTTGATTACTTTGTAATAACCAGATTTCGTAATTGGTAGCCCAACTGTAGGGCCTGACTTATGAGTGATGAATAAGAAATCATTCTTCGTGGCATTTTTTATTTTTCGTCTATCTAAGGTTATATAGTCATGTAGTTCTTTGATCAATACATCGCCAAGAGGAATTATGCGCTCTAAAGTTTTAGCGTTTGGCTCAAACACTCTAGGATCACTTTTTTCATCTGCTCGTCTAACTACTTGCAAAGTTTTTCTAGAAAAGTCTATGTCTTGAATCCTTAAATTAAGAAGTTCACCACCTCTAAGACCAAGGTGATATAGCAATAAAATAATTAGTCTATTCCTACGCTGAACATCCCTGCTAAATGGATTGAATTCTGAATCGATCCTTATCACTTCAAATAACACTTCGAGCTGTGAGTCATCTAGAGATTTATCCTGTCTGCTATTTCTTCCTCTTTTTATAGGTCGTCTAGATTTGATTTGATCTTTAAGTCTCTTAATCTGCTCTGATTCTTTAAGGCTTGGTTGTCGAATCAGATGATTAGCATACCATTCACAATAATCCGCAATAGTAGTCAGCCTCATATAATGAGTTATCGGGCTAACAAGACTATCTATACACCTCTTATTGTTTAGTCTATTACCTGGCAAGCTTGAAATCTTTAATTGTGTATAGTCACGCAGATCATCTATTTCATTAACGATAAGAAAGATACGACTCGTGATCCTTTCTTCAAAATTAATTCCACGGTCAATCAAGAACTTCAAAAAAACAACTAAATTATTTGCGGCAGATATCATCGTTGAAAAAGAGTCTGACTTATTTCGCAGCTGAGTAGTAATAAACAAATTAGGGTGATACAGCGGTAACCCATTTGATTGATCTATAACTAAGCAGTAACGTTCGCCACTATCTAAAACAAATGATGTCGTTGAAGGTAGAATATTCATTAAATCTTCTCAATACTTTACATATATTAAAGGTATACTATATCCTTCAATACATCAATATTTTTTTACATTATTTTTGTTAATTTAATAACAAGAAACCCCGCTAGTGGCGGGGTTTCAGAGAATAACTTAACAGAATAGTCTTAGGTAAACATCAGAATGGGATATCATCGTCTTTTGGTGTATCAGTCATGCCACCCGCAGGCGTCGTCGTTTGGTTATTAAAAGCAGGAGTCTGCTGTGGCTGTGGTGCAGGCGCACTTGGGGCTTTAGGAGCAAAAGTATTTTGGTTATTGCTTGGCGCTTGGTTACCAAAGTTATTGCCACCTTGTGGGTAACCGTCTTGATTGCCATACGATTGACCGCCACCTTGATTAGTATTTTGGTTACCGTAAGCGGGCTGTGTACCTGTATTTTGGCCTTGCCCCCATGTGCCACCTGGCTGCTGACCACCGCCCATACCACCAGTTGCACCATCTAACATTTGCATCTGATCAGCACGGATTTCGGTAGTGTAACGGTCTTGACCATTTTGGTCTTGCCATTTACGGGTTTGTAAACGTCCTTCTACATACACTTGCGAACCTTTACGTAAATATTCGCTCGCGATCTCAGCTAAGCGATTAAAGAAAACCACACGATGCCATTCTGTTTTTTCATTCATCTCGCCAGTGTTTTTATCTTTCCAGCTGGAGGAGGTCGCAATGCTAATATTAGTGACCATACCACCGCTTGGCATTTGCTTACTATCAGGGTCATTGCCAAGATTACCGACAAGAACTACTTTATTTACGCCACGTGCCATGTTTTTCTCCTACTAAATTTTTGTGGATTTATTGTAAAACTAGTCCGGCAGCTTTTCCAGGCTGCCGGTATTTCTAAATCAAAATATTCATTAATTGTACTCTCGGCAATTTATGTTTGAGATACTGACTAAAATCTTATTATAATCAATACAGTTGTTTTGTGTTTTTACATTGATCTGCTTTTATCGCATTGAACCATTAAAGGATATCCACGATTTAACTTACAAACCCATCAGATGAATCCTACAAGCAAGTAGGGCAAAGGACTAAAAAATATGGGTGAATACTAAGGGCATGACCCCATTTATTGTTTTTGACGAATTAGTTAATGTAAATAGCATATTTGCTCCCTATGGAATTACACCTAGATTCAATTATCTCCACCAGCATGTGTATGAAAACCAAGTTTCTCCCAGTATTCTATACAGACCAAAGAATATGTAACCTCAAGCTTGAAACAACACGCTGAGTTTATACGGTCGCCGTTAATTGATTTATTTACTTTCTATAAACTGACTAAGCTCACCATGACATGACACCGTAAGGCTTTTAATCGCTCTTGTCATAGCAACATGCAATAACGCT